>Ga0137415_10003515_pt1 | contig 15582 bp, 11 predicted proteins | sample CZODoug3_1_1_16f_FD_183082 | JGI IMG/M metagenome (GOLD analysis project Ga0137415, IMG submission 183082) | Vadose zone soil fungal communities from Angelo Coast Range Reserve, California, USA - CZODoug3_1_1_16fungal (Hybrid Assembly) | ecosystem: Environmental > Terrestrial > Soil > Vadose... | reverse complement strand
ACCGTCGGTCAGGTCGTGGATCACTTCGACCGGATCATCCGCGGGCTGATCCGTGAGCCCGCGATCATAGGGCACTCCTTCGGCGGCCTGCTCGCGCAGATCCTGGCCGGACGCGGGCTGGCATCGGCAACGGTGGCGATCGACCCGGCGCCTTTCCGCGGCGTGCTTCCCCTGCCGCTCTCGGCCCTGAAGTCTGCGTGGCCGGTTCTCGGCAACCCGGCGAACCGCAATCGCGCGGTCCCGCTCACGTTCGAGCAGTTCCGGTTCGCGTTCGCCAACGCCGTCAGCGAGGAGGAGGCCAGGGAGCTCTACGAGACCTTCGCCGTGCCGGCGTCAGGGGCGCCCCTCTTTCAGGCCGCGACCGCCAACCTCAATCCATGGACCGAGGCGCAGGTCGACACCGAGAACCCTGAGCGCGGGCCGCTGCTGATCATCTCCGGCGAGAAGGACAACACGGTCCCATGGGCGATCGCGAACGCGTCGTTCAAGCGCCAGCAACGCAATAGCGGCGTGACCGAAATCGTCGAGATCCCCAATCGCGGTCACGCGCTCACGGTCGACAGCGGCTGGCGCGAGGTCGCGGACACGGCGCTCGTGTTCGTGCGGCGTTTCGTTCAGGCGTGACACACGGAAGGAGAATTCATGACGATCATCACTGTCAGAGATCACGTGCAGAACACGATCGTGACGAGCGACGGCACCCAGATTTATTACAAGGACTGGGGCAGCGGACAGCCCGTGGTCTTCAGCCATGGCTGGCCGCTGAGCGCGGACGCCTGGGAGGATCAAATGGTGTATCTGGGCCTCCATGGATACCGCTGCATCGCGCACGACCGCCGCGGTCACGGCCGATCGAGCCAGCCCTGGAGCGGCAACGAAATGGACACGTACGCCGACGATCTCGCGGCGCTCGTCGAAGGGTTGGATCTGCAGAACGCGATCCATGTCGGTCACTCCACCGGCGGGGGAGAGGTCGCGCGCTACATCGGACGCCACGGCACGACCCGCGTCGCCAAGGCGGTGCTGATCGGCGCCGTTCCGCCACTCATGCTGAAGACAGCCGCCAATCCCGGCGGCCTGCCGATGGACGTGTTCGACGGCATTCGCGCGGGTGTTCGTGCGGACCGCTCGCAGTTCTTCAAGGATCTGACCACGCCGTTCTACGGCGCCAATCGTCCGGGCGCGAAGGTCTCCCAGGGGCTGCGGGATTCCTTCTGGATGCAAGGGATGCAGGCCGGCTTCAAAGGCGTCATCGACTGCATCAAGGCGTTCTCGGAGACCGACTTCACGGAAGACCTGAAGAAGATCGACGTGCCGACGCTGATCATGCACGGTGACGACGATCAGATCGTGCCGATCGGAGCGTCCGCCATCCCCTCGTCCAAGCTAATCGACGGGGCGACACTCAAAATCTACCCGGGCGCTCCGCACGGCCTCTGTTCGACGCACAAGGACCAGATCAACGCGGATCTGCTTGCGTTCATCAAGGCGTAAGGACCGAGGACGCTTCGCTGAGTCCGAATTCGCGAAGCCCTGGCGCGGGTAGGACAAACCGGCAACATCGATGGCCCCGCCGGTTGGCGCCGGCGGGGCCTGTGTCTACAGACTAGTTGTGAGTCGGCTGCGGCGCAAACCGCTTCATCCACTCCGCCTGCCGCTGTTCCAGTTCCTGGCGCGTGAGATCTTCCTTATGCGTCGCGATCGTCCAATTGTACCCGTGCGGGTCGGTGACGGTTCCGCAGCGATCGCCCCAGAACTGATCCGCGATCTGCCCCATGGGCCCACCCAAAACCTGCGCGCCCGCCGAAACGGCGCGGTTGAACAGCGCGTCGCAATCCTCCACGTAGACCCAGAGCGAAGCCGGCGAGCCGCCGAGCGCCTTGGGGCCTTTACCACCCATCATCGGGTCGTTCAGCATGATGCGCGAATCGCCGATGCGCAATTCCGCGTGCATGATCTTCCCGTCGGGGCCGACGGCACGCGACACTTCTTCCGCACCAAGGGCCTTCTTGTACCAGTCGATCGCCGGGGCTGCGTTATCGAGGGTGAGCTGCGGGGTGACCGTGTGGAATCCTTCGGGAATTGCCTTCTTCGCTTTCGCCATTCCGACCTCCTTCGCTTATAAAACTACGAGACCCTACATTCTGTTGTAACGCCGACGCGACGTGCAAGCTGATGAAAATCCGATCGGCTCATCCATCACGATCGGCGTGGCTTCACCATGTCGAGCGTGCGCAGGTGATTTCTCCCAGAGAAGAAACAGCGGCGTGCGAAGACCCGCATGGCAAGCCCTGTGCTGCCAGCCTCGCTGATCGCCGGGACTGCATCCGTAGCTGTTCCAACAACTTGACTCAAACGTTCGACTTCGGATTCAGGCGAGGTGCAGCAAAATTGTCCGGTCACGCGTGTAATACTCACCGTCTCTCCTCCATCCTGTCGCGGAGCTTCCACTTCGTCGCCGGAAGCTCATCCACGGCACAGTAACTATACTCGGAGCGCCGTGGCGTGATCTGCCGCAGTTCGCACGCACGTTGTCCCGACCGCGCCCGCCACATGGGAAAGCCTCCCTGGCGGCGGCCGCGGCTGTAGCCTGCTCGAAACGCCGGCGGGCTGCGTGCACGAGTGAATCAGCCGGTGCCTCTTCTGTAACTGTGACGCCACCGTTAAACGTTGTGATCGCCCCGGCGTGATGCTAGGTTCGCCCCTGTTCGAGATCGGCGCTCTCGGGAGGGACGATGAAACGCCTTCTGATGGTCGGGGGATTTCTCAGTCTGGCAGTGGTGGTTTCGAGCGAGCCGCCCGGGCAATCAGCGCGGACGCAAGCGGCGGCTCAGGCTGCCGCTGCGCGCGACGCTCAGGATGGCCAGGCGGGACGAGGGCGGGGCGCCGGGCGAGGAGTCGGCCGCGGCGCACGTGCTCGGAAGGCCGTTCTCGCCTGGGCCGACACCCGCAACGGTATCGCGCAGCACGATTCGGTGTCCCACGCGCTGGCCGTCATCGAACGCCTCGGCTACGAGTCGGGGCTGTACGACACGTACATCCGGACCGACTCCAACATCATCTCGAAGCAGCCATTGATGACGGATGGGAAGCCCGCAAGCGGCGGCCCGAGCCTGAGCAATGTCGATGCGATTTTCTTCCTCGGCCACCGCGAGGTGGAACTGGATGCCCGCCAACGGTCCGACCTGGTGTCATTCGTCAGAGACGAGGGCAAAGGCTTCGTCGCGGCTCACACGGCGGTGACCGCGTTCGAGTCGTGGCCGGAGTTTGGCGAAATCCTGGGAGCCCGGTACGACGGACATCCGTGGAACACGGCGTACGGGACGGTGATCAACGAGGATCCGGCCTTTCCGGCGACGAAGCATTTCCCGGCGAGATTCAACTTCACCGACGAGTTCTATCAGGCGCGGGATTACTCCCGCGACAAGATTCGCGTTCTGCTCCGGCTAGACACCTCGAAGATGCCGGCGAGCTCAGAGGTCCATCGCACGGACGGTGATTTCCCGCTGGCCTGGGCCAAGATGTACGGCAAGGGACGCGTCTTCTACTCCGCACTGGGCCACGCGGCCAGCACCTGGGACGACCCGAACGTCTACCACATGTACCTCGAGGCGCTGAAGTGGAGCCTCGGGCTCATCGAGGGGGACGCCTCACCACGTCCCTTGAAGTAGCCGATCGCGTGTGGGCCGCAGCGCTACTCCAGGGCAACTTTCTTCATGATGGCGCCGAACCTGCTGTCGTCGCGCAGCGGATCGAAGCGCGGGTCGACCTTGAGGTGAATCAGCTCGAACGCCCGGTCTTCCGAGGCTTTGGTCAGCCATCGAAATCCCTGATCCGTTTGCTCGAGCGCGAAATGGATCCAGGCGAACTCCATCGGCGACACGTAGCGCTGCACGGCGAACGCTTCGAGCCTGCCGAGGACGTCAAGAGCCTGTTTTCGTCGACCCGACAGCGCGAACGTCCGGCCCAGCGCACCGTGCACGCGAGGCATGTTCGGAGAGAGATGGACCGCGCGTTGAAACGCCGCCTCTGATTCGTCGAAGTCCTTCAGCTGTTCCTGAACGAGCCCGAGCATCCAGTATGCCGCCCCGAAGTGCGGATTCAACTCGATCGTGTGATCGCATTGCTCGAGAGCCGTCTGGAAGTCGCGGCGGTAGAAGTGCACCGCGGCGACATCGCGCGCCACAATCGCCGACACCGGATCGAGCGACTGCGCCACGAGCATTTCATCCAGCGCCTCGTCGAGCCGTCCCATCGGCGCCAGGCATGACGCCGCGTACCAGTGGTGAGCCGTCGCGTTGCGGGGGTTCAAGCTGATGGCGCGCCGGAATTCGCGCTCGGACCCAAGCCAGTCCCAGTCCTGCGTCGACTTCACGTGCGCCAGCGACGTGTGCGCCTCCCCGGAGTCATCGTCCAGCATCACCGCTGTCGCAGCGCTCACTGCTGCTTTCGTCCACACGTCGGACGGTCCCATGACGCCGTAGTGATTGCACAGGCCGTACGCGTCGGCCAGCCCGCTGTGCGCCGGCGCGTACTGCATGTCCTCGACCAGGGCCTTTTCGAAGAATTCGAGCGCCTTCCGCAGGCCTTCTTCGCTGCGCTGGCTGAGATGGTACCGACCCTGGAGATAGAGGTTGTGCGCCGCCAGGTTCTCTGTCGGTCGACGGAGGCTCGCGCGCGGGCGCTCGGCGAACTCGGGCTCGAGTCTTTGCGCAATTGCCCGGGCGACCCGTTCCTGGGCGCCGAACAGGTCGGTGCTCTCCGCGTCGATCGACTCGGACCACAGATAGCAGCGGCTTGCCGTGTCGACGAGCTGCGTCGCGATTCGAAGTCGTGTTCCGGACGCTCGGACACTTCCGCTCACGATCATCGCCGCATCGGTCTTGTTGGCCGCATCTTCCAGCGCCATGATGCGGAGGTTGGGGAGTCTGGCCAGGTCGTGAATGATCTCTTCCCGGATACCCAGGCAGAAATGGTCGAGCTCCTGGCCGCCATGGTTCACGAAGGGAAGCACGCTGACGGTGTTTCGGCTGACGAGCGTGGCGGTGATCGACCGCTTCGCAACGACTGCTATGACCCGCGGCTTGAAGACAGGCGCGTAGCCACCTTTTGGCAAATCGATGATCACCTCATCGCCCCGGCCATCTTCCTGATAGTAGCGAACGAGCTTCGCGCGCAGCCGACGCGCCTGGACTCTGACGATGGGATCGGTTCTCGGATCGAAGGATGGTTCCTTGCCGAACACGTGCACGCCAATCACATACTCTTTGAGCTCGTTGCTGCGGCCGCTGATCGATTCGAGCACGATGAAGCTCAGGAACCGCTTGAGCCGATCCACCTGCTTGAACGTGGTGCTGGCAAGAATGCGGTCGAGCTGTCCCCGGACGGCTTTGTCCGAGTCCCGTGTCACGGCCGCGGCGGGATCACGCGACGCCATTCGCCGTATCTTACTTCGCTTCAGACGGCTTGCCGGCAGCGTGTGTCTTGCGCGAACGCGATGAGCAGGCATGAAGCGGTGACCAGGCGACCATCATCACGACGCGGCCTGAAACGCACAGACCGGCTATTCCGGAAGACGATTGGCTTGGCGCATGGGTTCGTACATCACTGCTGCTCGAAATTGAGCTCCAGCTTGATGCCGTCGGGATCGTGGACAAAGATCTGCACGGTCTTGTCGCGCGGAACCACCGCCTCGCGGAAAGGAATGCCGGCGGCACGCAACGCCTGCCGCGTGCCATCGAGATCCACTCCGCGGAACGCGACGTGGTCCAGGTTGCCGGATCCGGGATGCATCGTGTCATCGGGACCGCGCTGGACGAGATGCACGACGGCCTGGTCCCCGAGGTACAGCCAGTACCCGGTCGATTGAAAGGGCGGCCGGCCGCCGACGCGCAGGCCGAGCACGCGCACGTAAAAATCGCGCGTCCGCTCCACGTCAGCGGAGCGTGTGTTGATGTGCTGGAATCCGTCGACCGGCATCCTAATCGGTTGCAACATCCAGGCGATGGATGTCGCCGAGAATCACACAGTACGAGAAAGCGCCGATGAGCGCAACGACTCCGATGTACATGAGCGGTCCGACGAACGAGCCGGTCATCTGGAACGCGATACCGATGACCAGCGGCGTGACGATGCCCGCCAGGTTCGCGCTGAAATTGAAGATGCCGCTGGTCAGTCCAATCAGTTTCTTGGGCGCGATGTCGGACACGACCGTCCAGCCGAGATTCGTCATGCCCTGCCCGAAAAAGGCAATCGACATGATCAGCATGACCACGCTGTTGCTGCCGGCCGGCACGTAGTTGGCCGCGACGATCGTCGATGCCAGCAACATCCCCCCGACGATCGGGAGCTTCCGGGCCAGATTGGCCGATCCGGTCTCCTTGAGAATCGTGTCTGAAATCAGCCCGCCCGCGAGCACGCCGATCGACGCGCCGATGTAGGGCAGCGACGTCATGAACCCGGCCTGGATAAATGTCATCCCGCGCGCCGTGACGAGATAGGTCGGAAACCACGTCACGAAGAACACCTGCGTCGAGTTGCCGCCGAACTGCCCGATAGAGGCGCCCAGCACCTGGCGGCGCCGCAGCAACGCGACGATGTGGCGCCACTTGAACCTGACGGGCTGTCCCCTGTACTCGCCGCCGCCGCCCGCCTCGATGTGGTCGAGCTCCGCCTGGTTCACCGCCGCGCTCTCCGCCGGATTGCGGTACAGCATCCACCAGACGAGGCCGAAAGCGACTCCGAGACCGCCGACGATGAAGAACAGTCCGCGCCACCCGAACTGCCGGGTGATCCAGAAGAGCGGCACGCTCAGGAACCCGAGGCCGACGTACTGGCCGAACGAATAAATCGAGTTGGCTCTGGCCCGCTCGTGCTGGGGAAACCAGATCGCGAGGATGCGGCTGTTCGCCGGAAAGCACGGCGCTTCGAAGACGCCGACGCCAATCCGCGTCAGGATCAGGCTGTTCAGCGACCGCACGACCCCCATCAGCGCGGTGCAGACGGACCAGGAGACGACCGCGATGAAGTACGTGACGCGCGTGCCGAACCGATCCAGGAAGATGCCGCCGGGGATCTGGAGCAGCGCGTAGCTCCACGAGAACGCCGAGAAGACGAGCCCCATCTTCGCAGCCGTGAGCCCGAGATCCTCTGTCAGGAACGGCGCGGCAATGCCGAGGACCGTCCGATCCAGGTAGTTGATCATCGTTCCGACGGCCACCAGCGCCAAGATCGGCGTCCAGCGCACGTGCGTGCGCTGCACCTACTCGCCTTTGCGGTAAATGTCATTGATGTTCCAGTGCCCTGGCGTCGGCGTCGGCGCGTTTTCCATCGGCGCCTGAATCACCGTCGGCAGGTCCGAGTCGAGCGCTTCGCGCAGCGCGGGACCAAGATCCGCGGCCGACTCGATCGTCACGCCACGCGCGCCGCACGCGCGCGCCATCGCGGCGTAGTCGGCTTTGTACGGCTTGCCGCCGCGCCAGAACATGCAGCCGAAGCCCCAGCCGTAGTGCATCGACTCGAGGCCGGCGATCGTCCCGAAGCCGGCGTTGTCCATCACGAGCCAGACGACCGGCAGGTTCGCCTCCATCGCCGTGGCGACGACCGACGGGTTCGTGCTGAACCCGCCGTCGCCAACCAGCGACACGGCGGCGCGATCCGGATGCGCCATTTTGACGCCGAGCACGGCGGACGGGCCGAACCCCATGGTCGCCAGGCCGCTGGGCGTGATGAACGTGCCGGGCACGGTGATGGAGAACTGTTGGGCGACGCCGTTCTTGTTCCAGCCAACGTCGGTGACGATGAACCCGTTTTCGGGAACGGCCTTCCGCAGCTCGGCAAGAATCCGTTCGGGCCGCATTGGAAACTGATCCGAGCTCCAGTGATGATCCCAGTTCGCGGCGAACGCTTTCCGGCCGCGCGCGATCTCCCCGCGGAGGTGGCCGCGATCCCGGTGGCCCTTGCCGCGCGCCGCCGCGGCGAGCGCCCCGAGCGCCAGCTTCGCGTCGGCGACGACGCCGAGATCGGTCGGATAGTTGCGGCCGATCTCCGCCTCGTCGGCGTCGATGTGAATCAGGCGGGTCGGTGGAACCGAAAAGGTGAAGCGCGGATCCCACGAGCTCGAGTTCGCTTCGGCCAGGCGCGTGCCGACGGCGACGATGAGATCGGCCGTCCGGCACTTCTCGTTCGCGATCGGCAGACCCCAGAACCCGGTCTGCCCGAGGAGCAGCGGGTGATCCTCCCGAAGGCAGCCCTTGCCCATGAGCGTGTGCGCGACCGGCACTTCGAGCGCCTCGGCAAGCGCCGCCAGCTCCGAGGTGGCGCGCGCCGACAGGATGCCGCCGCCGGCGTACAGGATCGGGCGCTCCGCCGAGGCGAGCGCCTCGACGATTCGCGCAACGGTTGCCGCATCGACGGTCGGGCGCGACATCGGCGCCGGTACCTGTTGAAACGCATCGGCAGGAAGATCGGCGGAGAAGATGTCCATCGGCACGTCCACCAGCACCGGCCCGGGCCGTCCGGCCTGCGCGAGATGGAATGCGCGTTCCATGATGCGCGGCAGATCCTCGACGCGCTCGACGCGGTACACACGTTTGCAGAATGGCCGGTAGATCTGGCACTGGTCGGCGTCCTGATGGAGGTTGACCTCCTGGTGCGGGTGGCGGCCGTAGTAATGCGACGGGACGTCGCCGGCGATCACGACCATCGGGATCGAATCGAGCGCCGCGTTCGCCACGCCGGTGCACGCGTTGGTCAGCCCCGGCCCGAGATGCGTCAGCAGCACGCCCGGCTTGCCGGACGCGCGCGCGTAGCCGTCGGCGGCGTGCGCCGCGACCTGCTCGTGGCGTGTCGACACGAACCGGATGCGGCTCTTTCCGAGCGCGTCGAGCAACGCGATGATCGTGTGCCCGCACAGCCCGAAGATCACCTCCACGCCGAGACGCTCGAGATACTCGGTCAGGAGGTACGAGGCGATCCGGGTTTCCGTCGCCTTCTCAGCTCGATCGATGGTGCGAGGCGCAACTGTGCTCATACGGTCATCCCACGTCTGGTTAGAAGGTTTCGCTGTTGTAGAACTCGCCGAACAGCTCCTGCTCGGACGGGCGATCTTCGGCAATCGGCCGGCTGACCCAGGTGACGTTCATGTAGTGCTTGAGCGAGATGTTTTCGTTCGTGATGTTGCCGCCCCACACGCCGCACCCCATGCTCGACGTCATCGGCATGCCGTTGGTGAAGGTGCCGGCGTTCGAGCTCGATTGCACCTGCCGGACCATGATGCGGCTCACCGGCGCGACCAGGGCAAGACGATGAATGTGATCATCGTCGTGCGAATAGATGCCGCACGAGTGGCCCTTGCCGCCCGTCTCGAAGATCTGCCGGACTTTGTCGAGCGCCTGATCGAACCCCTCGTACCTGAAGACGGCGAGAACCGTTCCAAGTTTTTCGGTTGAGAAGAGATGCTCTTTGCCGATGTACTGCTCCTCGACGAGGAGGAAGGTCTTGTCGTCGGGGATCGTAAAGCCGGCGCGCCTGGCAACGACCGGCGCAGGGCGGGCGATCGTCTCGGCGGTGCGGTGCCCGTCAGCATCCCAGTACGCCTTCTCGAGCAGGGCCTTTTCGGGACCGGTCACGAGATAGCCGCCCTCGGCCTGCAACTGTTGCAGGAACGCGTCGTAGATCGACGCGTCCACGAGCACGTTGCCGTCGGCGGAGCAGCCCGATCCATGGTCGTTCGTCTTGCTCATGCGCGTGTTGCGAGCCGCGTCGACGATGTCGGCGGTGTCGTCGATGACCATGGTCGCATTGCCGGCGCCGACTCCGTACGCGGGCTTGCCGGAGCTGTATGCGGCCTTCACCATCGCGGGGCCGCCGGTCGCCATCGTCAGATCGCAGAGACGCATCAGCTCATTCGCGAGCGGGATGCTCGGCCGCTCGATACACTGCAAGAGGTCCTCCGGCGCGCCGACCTTGCCGAGCACCGCCCGCATGACGCGCACGGTTTCGTTCGTCGTCTTCCGGCTACCCGGATGCGGGGAAAAGATGACGGCGTCCTTGCACTTGATCGCGTAGATCGCGATTCCGATCGGCGTGATGTACGGGCTCGTCACGGGAATCAGCGAGGCAATGACGCCGGCGGGCTTCGCGTATTTCACGATCCCTTTGTCCGGTATCTCCTCGATGATCCCGATGCTCTTCTGCCGCAGCGCGTCGCGGAGAATGCCGAGCACCTTCGCGCGGCGGCGCGGCTCGGGACTGCCCATGCCGCTTTCGTCGACGCTCATCTGCGCCAGCTTGATGGCCGTGGCTTCGTTGCCGCCGGCCCAGGCAACGGCGCGGCACAACCTGTCGACGGCCGCCTGGTCGTACGTCTCCACCGCCCGCATGGCGGCCTTCGCCCGGGCGAGCAGCGTCTGCGCGACGGCTTGTTCCTCAGGCGTGATCGTGCGCGTCGGTGCTGCTGCGACTCCCACGTCACTGTCCGTTCTGGCGCGGCGGGACGCCGTCGTACGTTACCGGGATCTTGATGCGCATCGGCTGCTCGCGCGTGTACTCCTCGAGCACCTCGGCGCTCAGCCCCGCGACACGCCCGACGATGAACAGCAGCTTGCCGACCATCGACGGCAGGCCGAGGTCGATCAGGACGGCGGCGAGCGCGCCGTCGATGTTCAGCGGGATCGGTTTGAGGCGCTCGCGGATCGCTGCTTCGAGCGCGCGGGCGAAGCGGATGCCGTCGCCGGCCAGGCCGGAATCCTCGGCGAGCGTGAACAGCACGTCCACGCGCGGATCGATTGTCGAGTGCACGCGGTGGCCGAACCCCGGCAGCCGCGTCCCCGTACGCTTCGCCTCGTCGACCGCCTGGGCCGCGGCGGCGTCGAACGACAGGCCGTCGCGCCGCGCACGATCGAGGCCCGATGCAATCAGCTCCATGCAGCCCGAGCCGGCGCCGCCGTGCTCGTCGCCGATCGTGAGCACGCCGGCGGCAATGGCGGCCGAGAGCGATTGCCGGTTGCCCGACGCGGCGAGACGGGCTGTCGCGCATGAGGGCGCGCCGGCGCCGTGGTCCGCGACGCCGACGAGGATCGCGTCCATCAGCCGGCGTTCTGCCGGTGATGGCAGCCGATCATGATGCAGTAGGAAGATCAGATCCGTGAACGTGGCCTGCCGCATCAGCTCGAGGACGTCGTGTCCGCGGACTCTGATGTGAGTGGGGCCGGCGTCGACAATCGCGGTGCGCCAGGTGTCCATTCAAGTGGTTGGATATTACGTCCGTGCAGGGTTCGGAGAGGTGATGTTACGGTAACAGCACGGTAACTCCGTTGGTTTGCACCAGTTCGGGTGCTAACGTCCCGACCGCGACAGAAGTGTCGTTCCGTCAGGGAGGTACAACGTGAGACTGTTTCGAGTGTTCCTCGTGGTCGTTGTTTTCGTGCTCGCACTGCACGACAACGCATGGGCTCAAGCGATCGCCGGCTCACAACTGTCCGGCGTCGTGCGCGACTCCTCCGGTGGCGCCATTCCCGGAGTCGAGGTCACGGCGACCAAGACCGACACCGGAATGATTCGGACCGTGTTCACGGGGGCCGATGGTTCTTACGCGCTGCCCAATCTGCCTGTCGGACCGTATCAACTGAAAGTGGTCCTCCAGGGATTCAACACCTACATCCGGGACGGCATCGTCCTCCAGGTGGGATCGAATCCCGAGATCAACGTGACGCTGGCGGTCGGCGCGATCAGCGAGCAGGTGACGGTGACCGCCAACTCCTCGCTGGTCGAAACAAAGAACACCGGGGTGGGCCAGGTCATCGACAACCAGCGCGTCATGGAGCTGCCGCTGAATGGGCGGCAGGCCACCGAACTGATCTTTCTCGCCGGCCTCGCCACGTCGGCGCCCGCCGGCGACCTCAATACGAACAAGAACTTTCCCACCGCGACCATCTCGGTCGCAGGCGGTCAGGCCAACGGCATCACTTACATCATGGATGGCGGCACCCATAACGATCCGTTCAACAACCTGAACCTGCCGACGCCGTTTCCCGACGCGCTGCAGGAGTTCAAGGTCGAGACGAGCGCGTTGCCGGCGCGGTACGGCCATCACGCGGCCTCGGCGGTGAACCTGGTCACCAAATCCGGCTCGAACGAGATTCACGGCGACGCGTTCGAGTTCTTGCGCAACTATCGCTTCAACGCGCGCAACTTCTTCGCGCCGGAGCGGGACAGCCTGAACCGCAACCAGTTCGGCGGCACGATTGGCGCGCCGATCGTCAAGAACAAGGTGTTCCTGTTCGGCGGCTACCAGGGGCGCATTGAAAGGAGCAATCCCGCAACGACGATCAGCTTCGTGCCGACACAGGCCATGCTGAACGGCGACTTCACGGCGATCGCGTCGCCGGCGTGCAACGGCGGCCGTCAGCTGAGTCTGACGGGCGGCTTCGCCAACAACCGCGTCGATCCGTCGCGGCTCAGCCCCGTCACTCTGAAGTTCCTCGAGCACGTCCCGGTCTCCGACGATCCCTGCGGCCGGCTGCAGTACGGCATCCCGAACAACAGCACCGAGCATCAGGGCCTGGCGAAGGTCGACTACACGATCAGCGGAAACCAATCGCTGTTCGCGCGTTACTTTTACGCCGTTTATGACAACCCGGCCACCTACGACGGCAGCAACGTCCTGACGCTCAGCCGGACGGGCCAGAACAACCAGGCGCACTCGCTGGTGTTCGGCCACAACCTGGTGATCTCGGCCTCGAGCCTCAACTCGCTGCACGTGACGCTCAATCGAACGCTGAACGATCGCCCGCTGCCCCCGTACTTCAGCGCCACCGATCTCGGGGCCAAGGTGTTCAGCCTGGTGCCGGGCTACGTCGGTGTCAGCGTGCAGGGCAATGGCTTCTCCGTGGGCTCCGGCGCAACGAATCCCGGCTACTTCAATTCGAAGGGATGGCAGATCGCCGACGACCTCGACCTGATCCGCGGGGTCCATCAGTTCTCGATCGGCGGCAACTGGATTCACGCGCGGATCGAAACGCTGAACAACCGGCCGACCAACGGCGCGTTCACCTTCAACGGTCAGGGTACTGGCCTCTCGCTGGCTGACTTCATGCTGGGCATCGTGAGCGGAGGGTTTCTCCAGGGCAATCCGGTGTACGACTACGACCACAGCGACTACGTCGGGGCGTATGGGCAGGACAACTGGCGCGTCGCGTCGAATGTGACGGTCAACCTGGGTCTCCGCTGGGAGCCGTTCCTGCCGGTGAAGAACACCTATTCGTGGGTAAGCCACTTCGACCAGAAGCGGTTCGATCAGAACGTCCACAGCACGGTGTATCCGCTTGCGCCCGCGGGACTGATGTTCCCCGGAGACGAAGGGTATCCGGGTGATGCGACCACGTTCGGCAAGGCCGCGCAGTTCGCGCCGCGTATTGGGCTGGTCTGGACGCCGAACGGCGACGAGCGGACGAGCGTTCGCGCGTCATGGGGCGTGTTCTACGACACGCCGCATTTGTTCTTCAACACGCGCTTTGCGAACAACCCGCCGTGGGGCGCTCAGATCACCATTCCCAATCCCTCCGGAGGTTTTGCCGATCCGTACCAGGGTTACCCAGGCGGCAACCCCTTCCCGGCCCTGAACGCAGGATGGGCGACGCAGCCGTTTCCGGCCTTCGGCGTGTACGTGAACACACCGCTGCATTTGGAGCCGACGTCTCTCCAGCAGTGGAACCTGAGCGTGCAGCGCCAGATGGGCGATTGGTTGGTCGCGGCCAGCTATCTGGGCAATCACTCGAGCCACCTCTGGAGAGCGACCGAGCTCAATCCGGCGGTCTTCGGACCCGGCGCAACAACAGGCAATACCAACCAGCGGCGCGCCTTGATCCTGGAGAACGCGCAGCAAGGGCAGTTCTACGGCACGATCGGTCAACTCGACGACACGGGACGAGCCAACTACGGCGCCGTGCTCCTGTCGCTCCAGCGGCGGCTCAAGAACAACTTGAGTGTGCTCTCCAACTGGACGATCTCGAAGTGCATGAGCGATCCCGCGACGACGGAGATCACCGGGCCCACGATTGTGAATCCGGCCAACCCGGATTTGGACTACTCGTACTGCTCGTCAGACCGCCGGCATGTCGTGAACGTGTCGGTGGTGGTACGGACGCCGGACTTCGACAAGCCAGTGCTGAGAGCCATCTTCGGCGAGTGGCAGTTGTCGCCGATCGTGCGGTGGCAGTCGGGGAACCGTTCGAGCGTGACGATCGGTGTGGACAATGCGCTGACCGGTCTCGGCGGTCAGCGGGCGGTGCAGATTCTCGACGACCCGTACGGCAGCGGCGCGCCAGGCGCCTATCTGAATCGCGCGGCCTTTGCTTCGCCCACCGCGGGCACGTACAGCACGCTCGCGCCGTTCACGATCGTGAACCCGAACAACCTTCAGAATGATTTCGCGCTGACGCGGACGTTCAAGATCTCAGGGGCGCAATCGGTCCAGTTCCGGTGGGAAGTGTTCAACCTGATCAATCGTGTCAACTTCAGTGCGCCGGTCACGTCGCTCAACAGCGCAAGCTTCGGCCAGATTCAGACGACGGCCACCAGCGGCGGCGATCCGCGTATCATGCAGTTCGCGCTGAAGTTCACCTTCTGATGCAGAAGCTCTTCCCCACGGCGGCCGTCTGTGTGGTGCTGGTCGCGGCGGCCCTGACCGGCGCCACGCTCGGGGGGCATCAGAATCCGGCGCCCGCGCCCCGCAAGCACCTCCTCGCGTGGGCAGATGTGAGGAACGGCTATCAGCACGACTCCATCTCGCACGCCGTCGCGACCGTCGAACGGCTCGGCCGCGAATCGGGCGCGTACGACACGTTCATTCGCACCGACTCGCAGCTGATCACGAAGCATCCGATCACGTTTCCCGCGGGGACTGGCATTGCAACCGGCGAGCAGTTCAATGTCCGCAACCTCGACTACTTTGATGCGATCTTCTTCTTTGGCGTTCGGGAGATCGATCTCTCGGCGGAGCAGCGTGCCGACCTCCTGTCGTTCGTGAAGGACGACGGGAAGGGATTCGTCGCAGCGCATTCGGCGGCGACGGCCTTCTTCTCCTGGCCGGAGTTCGGCGAGATGCTCGGTGGCCGCTTCGACGAGCACCCGTGGGACGTCACCGACGGCACCGTCGTGGTCGACGACCGGAAGTTCCCGGCGATGCGCCACCTGCCGCGCTCGAAGGTGTTTCACGACGAGCTCTACCAGATCAAGGATTTTTCACGCGACAAGATCCGCGTGCTCGCCCACCTCGACGCCTCGAAGCTGGATCTGACGAGGCCGCTGGTCCATCGCAAGGACGGCGACTTTCCCGCGGCGTGGGCGAAGACCTACGGCAAAGGGCGCGTGTTCTATTCGATCCTCGGCCACGACGCCGAGGCCTGGGACAATCCGGCGTTGGCGCAGATGTATGTCGAGGCCATTCGCTGGGCGCTCAGGCTCGTTGAGGGCGATGCGACGCCCTCGAGGTCTTCGTTGCGCCGGTAACCTGATTGGACCCGGCTTCGGCACAGAGAGCCGGCTTACGACGACGTCAGAGATCGAACCATCAACTGCCAC
>Ga0137415_10003514_pt1 | contig 15582 bp, 8 predicted proteins | sample CZODoug3_1_1_16f_FD_183082 | JGI IMG/M metagenome (GOLD analysis project Ga0137415, IMG submission 183082) | Vadose zone soil fungal communities from Angelo Coast Range Reserve, California, USA - CZODoug3_1_1_16fungal (Hybrid Assembly) | ecosystem: Environmental > Terrestrial > Soil > Vadose... | reverse complement strand
GTTTCGATGTGCTTGTCGGAGATGGTGACGCCCTGGAGCCGGTAGACCTCCTGGATTTCGTTGACGAGGTACTGCTGGAGAGCGCGCTCTCCGAGGACCTCGAGGATGTCGTGCGGGTTGCGGGGACCGTCGATGAGAGCGTCACCGGCACGGAGGCGTTCGCCTTCCTGCACGTTGACGTAAACACCGCGGGGAACGCTGTACTCCTCTTCCTGACCGTTGTCAGCAGTGACGTAGACCTTGCGTTGGCCCTTGGAGACCTCGCCGAAGCGGACGACACCGTCGATCTTCGAGATGATCGCCGGATCGCGGGGCTTGCGGGCCTCGAAGAGCTCGACGACGCGTGGCAAACCACCGGTAATATCCTTCGTGCGTGTTGTCTCGCGCGGGATCTTCGCCAAGATGTCTCCGGGGAAGATCTCATCGCCGTCGGCGACCATGAGGTGGGCACGCGAAGGCATGAGGTAACGCTTGTTGCCAGCAGCCGACTTGATGATGATGGCAGGCTGACGCTTTTCGTCGGGCGAGTCCGCAACGACGAGGCGAGAGAGGCCAGTGACCTCGTCGACTTCTTCGTTGAGAGTGACGCCTTCCTGGAGGTCCTTGAACTGGACGGTTCCGGCGATCTCGGTGAGGAGGGAGAAGGTGTAGGGGTCCCACTCGCCGAGCTTGTCGCCCTGCGCTACCTGCGCGCCGTCTTCGACCTTGAGCTTGGCGCCGTAGACGATGGCGTAACGCTCCTTCTCACGGCCCTTGTCATCGATGATCGCGATGGAACCGTTGCGGTTCATGGCGACCAGATCGCCCGACTTGGCGCGAACCGTGACGAGGTTGATGAAGCGGACCGTACCGATGTTCTTGGCCTCGAGGTGCGAGGCGTCGGAGACGCGGCTGGCCGTTCCACCGATGTGGAAGGTACGCATGGTGAGCTGGGTGCCGGGCTCGCCGATGGACTGCGCCGCGATGACGCCGACGGCTTCGCCCATCTCGACCATCTTGCCGGAGCCGAGGTTACGGCCGTAGCAGAGGATGCAGACGCCGCGCTTGGATTCGCAGGTGAGAACGGAGCGAATCTTGACGCGCTCGATACCCGCGGCCTGAACGGCGTTGGCGAGGTCTTCGTCGATCTCCTGGTTGATGTCGACGATGGTCTTGCCTTCGAAGTCCTTGAGCTTTTCGAGGCTGACGCGGCCGATGATGCGGTCGCGGAGGGGCTCGATGGTCTCGCCGGCTTCGATGATTGGGGTGACGTAGATGCCTTCGACGGTGCCGCAGTCGTTGTGCGAGATGATGACATCCTGCGCAACGTCGACCAGACGGCGGGTGAGGTAACCCGAGTCGGCGGTCTTGAGTGCGGTGTCGGCGAGGCCCTTACGCGCGCCGTGGGTGGAGATGAAGTACTGCAGCACGGTGAGGCCTTCGCGGAAGTTCGCCGTGATGGGGGTTTCGATGATCTCGCCGGAGGGCTTGGCCATCAAACCGCGCATGCCGGAGAGCTGGCGGATCTGCTGTTTGGATCCGCGGGCTCCGGAGTCGGCCATGATGTAGATCGGGTTCATGGCTCCTTCCTTGTCGGCACGCTTCATGTTGTTGAACATCTCGTCGGCGACGCGCTCGGTGACGCCGGACCACATCTGGATGACCTTGTTGGAGCGCTCACCGTTGGTGATGGCACCGTCGAGGTACTGCTGCTGCATGGAGAGGACGGTCTTTTCGGCGTCGCCCACGAGCTGGTACTTGGACTCGGGGATGACCATGTCGTCGAGTCCGACCGAGAGGCCGGAGCGGGTGGCATAGGTGAAGCCGAGATCCTTGACGCGGTCGAGGGTCTTGACCGTGACCTCGAGGCCGAGGTTCAGGTAGCAGTAGTTGATGAGCTGGCCGATGCCCTTCTTCTTGAGCAGGCCGTTGACGTAGGGCATGCCTTCGGGGAGCGCATCGTTGAGGATGGCGCGGCCGACGGTGGTGTTGATGTACTGCCGGTTGAACTCGACCGGCTCGGTGTGGGTGAGGTCCTGATCGTCGTACGCGGTGGTCATGTCGAGGACAGGACCGGTGTAGCGCAGACGGATCGGGGTGAGGGTCTCGACCTGCTTGGCTTCGAGGGCCATGAAGACCTCTTCGATGTTGGCGAAGACGCGGCCCTCGCCCTTGGCGTTGACCTTCGCCTTGGTGAGGTAGTAGATGCCGAGGACGAGGTCCTGGGTCGGCACGGTGATGGGCTGGCCGCTGGCGGGCGAGAGGATGTTGTGCGAAGCGAGCATGAGGACGCTGGCTTCGATCTGGGCCTCGGGCGAGAGCGGGATGTGGACGGCCATCTGGTCGCCGTCGAAGTCCGCGTTGAAGGCGGTGCAGACGAGCGGATGGATCTTGATCGCCTTACCTTCGACGAGCACGGGCTCGAAGGCCTGGATGCCGAGACGGTGAAGGGTCGGGGCGCGGTTCAACAGGACGGGGTGATCCTTGATGACCTCTTCGAGGATGTCCCAGACGATGGGCTCCTGCATCTCGACCATCTCTTTGGCCTGCTTGATGGTGGTGCAGTGGCCGGTCTGCTCGAGGCGGTGATAGATGAAGGGCTTGAAGAGTTCGAGCGCCATCTTCTTGGGGAGACCGCACTGGTGCAGCTTCAGCTCGGGACCGACGACGATGACCGAACGGCCAGAGTAGTCGACGCGCTTGCCGAGGAGGTTCTGACGGAAGCGGCCCTGCTTGCCCTTGAGGGTGTCGGAGAGCGACTTCAGCGGACGGTTGTTCGCGCCACGGAGGACGCGGCCACGGCGGCCGTTGTCGAAGAGAGCGTCGACGGCTTCCTGGAGCATGCGCTTTTCGTTGCGCACGATCACCTCAGGCGCATGAAGGTCCATGAGCTTCTTGAGGCGGTTGTTGCGGTTAATGACGCGACGGTAGAGGTCGTTAAGATCGGACGTGGCGAAGCGGCCACCATCGAGCGGCACCAGCGGGCGCAACTCAGGCGGAATGACCGGGATCACATCGAGAATCATCCACTGCGGCTTGTTGCCGGACTTGCGGAAAGCTTCGACAACCTTGAGGCGCTTGGAGTACTTCAAGCGCTTTTGGAGCGAGGTTTCGGTCTTCATGCGCTCGCGCAATTCGATCGAAAGCTCGTCAATAACGACACGCTTGAGCAGTTCCTTGATGGCCTCTGCGCCCATCATGCCCTTGAAGCCGGTGGGACGGTACTGCTGGTCGAGTTCGCGGAAGCGGGTCTCGTCCTTGATGATCTCGCGCTCGCGCGTGGGCGAATCGCCTGGATCGACGACTACGTAGCTCTCGAAATAAAGGACGCTTTCGAGATCGCGCAGCGAGATGTCGAGCAGGTGACCGATACGCGACGGCAGTCCCTTGAAGAACCACACGTGCGAGCAGGGTGAGGCGAGCTCGATGTGGCCGAGGCGTTCACGGCGGACCTTTGAGACAGTGACTTCGACACCGCACTTGTCGCAGATAACGCCGCGGTGCTTCATGCGCTTGTACTTGCCGCAGAGGCACTCCCAGTCAGTGACCGGGCCAAAAATGCGGGCGCAGAAAAGTCCGTCGCGCTCCGGTTTGAAGGTGCGGTAGTTGATGGTTTCAGGCTTGGTAACTTCGCCGTGCGACCAGCTACGGATTTTTTCAGGCGATGCAAGCTGGATGCGGATCGCGTCGAAATCGGTAATGGGGCTAGTTAGTTCAAATGGGCTGGAACGGAACAAGGTGACCCTCCTTGAGTTCCCGGGTACGTCATTAAGTTAGGCGGCCTGTCTTTCCGGGCTGGACAGGTTACCGTGATCTTTCAGGGCTGAAGCCCTCAAAACTTCTGGCTCGACGGCGGGAACTTCTCCCCGCCGCTTCAAACCATTGCGATTAGTCGGCGGCTGCGATAGCCGGCACTGGAACCTTCTTCTCAGTACCGCCCAGTTGCTTGATCAGCTCTACGTCTAAGCAGAGCGATTGCAGCTCACGGATAAGTACGTTGAACGACTCGGGCACGCCGGGTTCGATCGCCGCCTCACCCTTGACGATGGCCTCGTAAATCTTGGTACGGCCATAAACGTCATCGGACTTGGCAGTGAGCAACTCCTGGAGGATGTAAGCCGCTCCGTATGCTTCGAGCGCCCAGACTTCCATTTCTCCGAAGCGCTGTCCGCCGAACTGTGCCTTGCCGCCCAGCGGCTGCTGGGTGATAAGCGAGTACGGCCCGATGGAGCGCGCGTGGATCTTGTCGTCGACCAGGTGCGAAAGCTTGAGCATATAGATGTAGCCAACCGTTGCCGGCTGCTCAAACTGATCGCCTGTCATGCCGTCGAAGAGGTGCGTCTTGCCTGAGGTCGGAAGTCCGGCCGCTGTGAGCAGCGCCTTGATTTCCGTCTCCTTCGCACCATCGAAGACCGCCGTGCCGAACCAGATGCCGCGTTGCATACCGAGACCGACACGAATGACCTGCTCGTCGTCGAGCTCAAGCAACTGGCGCAGCGTTGCGGTTTCAGCAAAGCGCTCCTTGAAGACTTCGCGAATTTCGCCGGCATCCTGGTGCTTCTTCACGATCTCGGCGACTTGTTTGCCGAGTTCGTGGGCAGCCCAGCCAAGGTGCGTTTCGAGAATCTGACCGACGTTCATACGCGAAGGCACGCCGAGAGGGTTGAGAACAATCTCAACCGGCGTTCCATCTGGCAGATACGGCATGTCCTCTTCCGGCAGGATGCGAGCGATGACGCCCTTGTTGCCGTGGCGTCCGGCCATCTTGTCACCGACCGAGAGTTTGCGCTTCATGGCGATGTAGACCTTGACCAGCTTGATGACACCGGGTGAGAGTTCGTCGCCCTTCTGCAGCTTGCCGATCTTCTCGTTTGTAATTTTGCGCAGCACATCGATCTGACGCGAGGTCATTTCCTCGATCTCGTCGATCTGCTCATTCACGCGAGGGTCCTTGTCGTTGTAGCGGATGCGCTTGAGGTTCTTGGTCGAGATGCGCTCGATAGCATCACGGTCAAGAATGGCGCCCTTCACGAGGAGACGCTTGTTGGTGCGCTCGTCGTGCAGGTCAGCCAGCACTTCCTTGTTGCCAAGAATCGCTTCGAGACGCTTGAGGCGCTCGTCAGTAAGAATACGAATCTCATCGGCGAGGTTCTTTTCAAGCTGCGCAATCTGGTCGGCTTCGATCAGCTTGGCGCGCTCATCCTTCTCCTGTCCCTTGCGCGAGAAGATGCGGACGTCGACGACCGTACCTTCAATGCCTGGAGGGCAGGTAAGCGAAGCATCGCGGACATCACCGGCCTTTTCTCCGAAGATAGCGCGAAGCAGCTTCTCTTCCGGAGTGAGCTGCGTCTCGCCCTTGGGAGTGACCTTACCAACGAGGATGTCGTTGTGCTTGATCTTGGCGCCGATGCGGATGACTCCGCTCTCGTCGAGATCGCGCAGCGCATGCTCGCTGACGTTGGGGATGTCGCGGGTAATCTCTTCCGGTCCAAGCTTCGTGTCGCGCGCTTCGATCTCGAACTCCTCGATGTGGACCGAGGTGTAGTAGTCCTCGCGGACCAGCTTTTCCGAGATCAGGATCGCGTCTTCGAAGTTATAACCGCGCCAGGGCATGAAGGCCACGAGCACGTTACGGCCAAGACCAAGCTCACCCTGCTCCGTGCAAGGACCGTCGGCGATTACCTGCCCCTTGATCACGCGGTCGCCCTGACGGACAATCGGCTTCTGGTTGATGCAGGTGTTCTGGTTCGACCGCTTGAACTTGATGAGTTGGTAGATGTCCGAACCAACCTCACGGGACAACTGCGTGGGGTGATGCTCGCCTTCTACACGGATGATGATGCGCTCAGAATCGACCGAGTCAACAAAGCCATTACGACGGGCGATGATGACGGCTCCTGAGTCGCGCGCAGTCACACCTTCCATGCCGGTTCCAACGAGCGGAGCCTCGGCGACTAACAGAGGTACAGACTGGCGTTGCATATTCGCGCCCATCAGCGCACGGTTCGCGTCGTCGTGCTCAAGGAACGGCACGAGCGATGCGGCAACCGAGACAAGCTGCTTCGGGCTGACGTCGACGTAATCCACTTCAGGACGGTTGACGAGCACGAAGTTGCCCTGACGGCGGGCATTGACCAGATCATCGACGATGTAACCCTTCTCGTCGAGGTTCACGTTGGCCTGCGCGATGGTGTGACGGTCTTCTTCCCACGCCGAGAGATAGAACGAGAACGGATCGAAGTCGATTAGCCGCTTCTTGTCCTTCTTGAGATGTGCGTTGAGTTTGAGCGCCTCAGCCTTTTCAAGGTGGTCGCCTACTCGCAAACCACTCTCACCGGCATTCGTGACCTGCACGAAGTCGAGCACGTGACCGTCGCGTACCCGGCGATACGGCGATTCGATGAAGCCGTACTCGTTGATGCGCGCAAAGCACGAGAGCGAGCTGATAAGACCGATGTTCGGACCTTCCGGCGTTTCAATCGGGCAGATGCGGCCGTAGTGCGTTGGGTGTACGTCGCGGACTTCGAATCCTGCGCGCTCGCGGCTGAGACCACCCGGCCCAAGGGCGGAGAGACGGCGTTTGTGCGTGATCTCCGACAACGGGTTGGTCTGGTCCATGAACTGCGAGAGCTGCGAAGAGCCGAAGAACTCGCGGATAGCAGCCATGACCGGCTTGGCGTTGATGAGATCATGCGGCATGGCCGTCGACATCTCCTGGTACACGCTCATCTTTTCCTTGATGGCGCGCTCCATACGCACAAGACCGATGCGGAACTGGTTCTCCATGAGCTCGCCGACGGCGCGCACACGGCGGTTGCCGAGGTGATCGATGTCGTCTACGTTGCCGATGTTCTTACGCAGCTTGAGCAGGTAGCGGATGGTTGCGTAGAAGTCTTCCGGCGTCAGCGTGCGGTGATCGAGCTGGCTGGCATCCTGGTTCTCGTACAGCTTGATGTTGAACTTCAGACGGCCTACGCGCGAGAAGTCGTACTTGCGCGAATCGAAGAACATGCCTTCGAAGAGCGCCGTCGCGGTATCGAGGGTCGGCGGATCGCCCGGACGCAGCTTGCGGTAGATTTCGATCAGCGCCTCTTCCGGCTTGCGGACAGAGTCGCGGCGCAACGTGTTGGTGATGATGTTGCCCACGTCGTCGCGCTCAGGGAAGAAAACTTCGACCGCGGTGACACCGCTCTCGATGATCTTGTGCAGCTTGTCGGCGGTGAGCTCCTGGTTGGCTTCGAGGAAGACCTCGCCCGTCGTCGTGTCGATGACATCAGCAGCGGTTACGGCTCCATCTAGCTCTGCGGTCTCGATCTCAACCTGCGAAACCTTTGCCGCGCGAAGAGCCTTCAGGATCGACGGCGTGACCTTGCGGCCAGAGTGCGCGATCTCTTCACCTTTAACGACTACGGCATGTGCCGGCTTTGCGCCCAGCAGATGCGTCGGCTTTTCAACATTCTCGTCGAGGGTCCAGAAGATCTTGCCATCCTTCACCGCAATCTTGTCGACGGTATAGAAGGTCTTGAGAATCTCTTCGTCCGACTTGAGACCGAGCGCGCGCAGGAAGATGGTACCGAGAAATTTGCGCTTGCGGTCGATGCGGACATAGAGCGTGTTCTTCTGGTCGTACTCGAACTCGACCCACGATCCGCGATACGGAATGATCTTGCCGAGGAAGTAGGTGCGGTTGTTCGCCGTCTCAAAGAAGACACCGGGCGAACGGTGTAACTGCGAAACGATAACGCGCTCGGTGCCGTTCACGATGAACGTGCCGTTCTGCGTCATGAGCGGAATGTCGCCGAAGAAGACTTCCTGCTCCTTGATGTCGCGAATGGTCTTGGCGCCGGTCTCGGCGTCCTTGTCGTAAATGGTGAGGCGAACGGTGACCTTCAGCGGAGCGGAGTAGGTCATGCCGCGCTCTTCGCACTCTGCCTGGTCGTACTTCAATTGCAGACCTACAGGGTCGCCGCACTTGTTGCAGAAGTCGGGCGTGTTCTTGTTATAGGTACCGCATTTGTGGCAAAGCACATCGCCGGGGTGGAACGGATCGGTGATGACCATGGCTCCGCAATGCGAGCAGGCAGTGCGCAGGTGATGGAGACCCTTGAGGTGTCCGCATTTGCACTCCCAGTTGCCGATAGCGTAGTCAACGAAATCGAGCTGCGAGATATTGCGAAAATCGGTGATGGGGAAAACGGAAGTGAAGACGGATTGCAGACCGTTGTCTTCACGCTCCGAAGGCAGCTTGTCCATCTGCAGGAAACGCTCATACGAACGGCGCTGCACTTCAATGAGGTTAGGAATCTGGATCGATGTAGGAATTTTGGAAAAATCGAGACGGCTACGAATGGCGCGGTTCTCGTTCGACATGCTTCACTCCTCAAGACCGGTAAGCGCGAGGTGCAAGAGAAAATTCCGCCCGAGTCATGCGGAATCTTCCGAATACTTCACTTGCGACGCCTGTCATGCCCGATCCGCCTCGTTCGAACCAAGCACAGCGTTTTCCAAAGTGGCATCCATGCCTTCCGGATGCGACCATTTCTCTTGCGCGAAAGGGTACGGGGGCGTACGCTTTCGCTTTACTTCAAGACAACCCCGCAGGACATTCATACGTCACAGCGGAGTGCCGGACTGCATTCGGGCCGATTTAGAAATCAGCCGCAGAAACTATCTGGCGGAATTCAGGAAGAGAGGACGAAACACTCACGAAACGGGAAACATCTGCCAACAAAAGCGCAAACGGCTCGCAGAGACAGCACGTCCCGCGAGCGCCACAACCGACTTGTGCACTAAATGTTGACAGAATGTCCGATTCCAGATTCTAACCGCGTGTTCGCCGCCCTACAGCCGATCACAAATCATATCCACAGGCCCGCCGCTTATCCTATGGGTACGCCGGCAATCAAGTGCCGGGAAAGTCTAAGTGCCATGCCGCCTTTACCCTGCAACGCGTAAGCCGTTCATCCCGGATAACCGGGTCAAGAACGAGATTCGCGAATTATCAATGAGTAGAGACGCAGAAATCGCATTCCAACAGGACCGCATGAAGACAGCCGCGCGGAACGCACTTTTTAATCATAGCGCGTTCCGCTTTGGCATGCAACTTGCTTCCCTATTCGGGATACTTACTTGATTTCTACGGTTGCGACGCCTTCAAACTTCTTCTTGATGGCTTCGGCATCTTCCTTGCTAACGTTCTCCTTCAACGGCTTAGGAGCTCCGTCCACCAGGTCCTTCGCTTCCTTCAGACCGAGCGAGGTAACTTCGCGTACGGCCTTGATGGTGCTGATCTTATTCGCGCCGGCATCCTTCAGGATGACGGTGAATTCGGTCTGCTCGGCTGCCGCAGGAGCTGCCGCGCCTGCGCCCGCACCACCGGCCACAACGACCGGGGCTGCCGCCGCGGCCGAAACACCGAGGCGCTCTTCGAGCTTCTTCACGAGGGCCGCTGCGTCCAGCAGGCTAAGCCCGACAATCTGATCTTCCAACTGCTGCAAATCCGCCATGATTCTCTCCACGTAAAACTAAATTTGTTGCCACTCCGGAAAAGCCAGCTCCTCCGGTTGCCGCTCGCTCTATTTTGAGGTTTCCGTTGTGCCCAGACCTAGCACCCCTCAAAACTGCTTACGGCGTATACCTGGAACGAACTAGGCCGAAGCCTGCTCGCCCGAAAACTTGTTCTGCTCGACCGCCTGGTTGATAACAACTGCCAGGTCGCGGCCGGTTGCATTGATAACCGTCGCCAGACGCTGCGCCGGAGAATTGATGAGGAAGAGCAGCTTCGAGAAGATCTCTTCCTTGCCCGGCATGGTGGCCAGCGCCTTCACTTCTTCAACGTTGATCACCTTGCCGTCAACGATGCCCAGCTTGAAGGTGAACTCAGCGTTGTCAGCCACCCAGGCCGAAAGCGCCTTGGCCAGCGCGACCGGATCGCCACTGGTGTAAGCGACAGACGAAACGCCCTTCAACCCCTGGAGCGCAGCTTCAATCTTGCTGCCCTGCGCGGCACGCGCAGCCAGCTTGTTCTTCAAAACGCGATAGCGGCCACCCGCACTGCGAACGGTCTTGCGCAGCTCATAATCCTGCGCAACGGTGAGCTTGGCGAAGGTACCGATGATAGCGCTCGTGGAGCCCTCAAGCTCTTTCGCAAGCTGTCCGACCTTCTCCGTCTTCTTTGCTCTGGTCAATGCCATAATGACAAATCCTTACTGGCCATACATGCCGCGCTCAGGCGCAGGCAGAGGCCGGAAACCTAAAATTCTTTCAGTTACGCCTTAGCTGCGGACTCGGCAATCGAGTTATCGAGCGCGATACCGGGGCCCATAGTCGAGCTGAGCGTGATGCCCTTGATGTACTTGCCCTTCGCCGCCGAAGGCTTGGCACGCACAACACTGGTGATCACGGTCAACGCATTCTCCACCAGCTTGTCCGGTGTAAACGAAAGCTTGCCTACCGGAACGTGCACCAGGGCGGTCTTATCGGTACGGAACTCAATCTTACCAGCCTTGATTTCCTTCACCGCTGCGGCAACATCCGTGGTCACCGTGCCCGTCTTCGGGTTCGGCATCAGGCCACGGGGACCAAGCACCTTACCGAGACGACCAACCGAGCGCATCATGTCTGGCGTAGCGATCAGCGCGTCGAAGTCTGTCCAGCTTTCCTTCTGAATCTTCTCGACCAGCTCTTCGCCGCCAACAATTTCCGCGCCAGCCGCTTCAGCTTCACGTAGACGGTCGCCAGAGGTAATCACGGCAACCTTCTTTGTCTTGCCCAGGCCGTGTGGCAGAACCACCGTACCGCGTACCATCTGATCGGCATGCTTCGGATCGACACCCAGACGCATCGTCAGATCGACGGTCTCATCAAACTTTGCAAACTTTGCTTTTTGCAGGAGCGGAACCGCATCCTGAATCGCATAAGGGCGGTTTTCTACAAGCGCACGCGCCTTCGCGGTATTCTTACTGAGCTTTCTAGCCATGATTCCTCGTCTCCCACCGCTCAGTCGCTGCTGCCTGCTGGCCGTGGTGCATATGACGGTCTACGCAGTTAGCGCAGACACAGTTATTGATTATGCCTGAATAGGCGCACAATGGCAACAGACAACTGCTAAATTAACAGGCTGCGCGGCATCTGGTATCTCTAACCGGCGCTTGCCTCTCATGCACACCCTACGGGCTTGACAAGCATCCTAATCGCTACTTATCGTTGCTTACACGTGTAAGCGCTTCCAGATTGAACTTGCCAGCACCCATCACCCATCTTAAAGGCTGAATGCTCCATGAAGCTATTTCTGAAATGCTGTGCCCCGATTGTCTCCTGCCTGGCTCTCTCTTGTGTGCTTCTATCCGGAACAACGGTAGCGCAAAATCGTCCCCCAGCAGTCCCCCTCATTGCCCACAATCCGTATTTCAGCGTCTGGTCGATGGCGGATAATCTGACCGACGCTACCACGCGCCACTGGACTGGAGCCGAGCAACCCATGAACGGCCTGATGCGGATTGACGGCGCCAATTACCGTTGGATGGGCTCCCATCCCCAAGATGTACCTGCCATGCAGCAGACGTCGCTAGCTGTCGCTCCGACACACACGGCCTACACCTTTGAAGCTGCTGGCGTGCGCCTTGGCGTCACTTTCTTTACACCCGCTTTCACGCATGATCTCGATCTGCTGTCGCGACCAGTGACCTATCTTTCCTGGGAAGTTGCGTCGACGGATGGCAAGCCCCATAAAGTATCGCTTTATCTGGACGTCGATCCGCGCATTGCCGTCAACTCCGGCGACGAGGACGTGGTATGGAGCCGCTCCAAAGCGTCTGGCTTGCACGTGCTCAACGTTGGCTCACGCGATCAGCGAGTATTAAACCGGGCAGGCGATGACCTGCGCATCGACTGGGGCTACTTCCATCTCGCAGTGCCAGAGACGGAACAGGCATCACTGGCGAACTCGGCGAGAGCGGCGCACACTTTCCTCGAAAAAGGCGAACTGCCCGCCGCAGATGACATGGACATGCCTGCCAGCCAGCGTTCAGGAGCAGCGCATTTAGCTGTCGTGCTTCCGATCGATGTCTCAGGTACGCAGCCGCAACACCGCCACGTGCTGCTGGCATATACCGAGGGCTATTCGATTGAATATCTGGGCCGCAAACTGCGTCCTTATTGGCAGCGCAACGGCCAGAGCACACAGGAGATGCTTGCAGCTGCCGAGTCAGAATACGCGCGGCTCGAAGAACGCGGACAGAGCTTTGATCGCGACCTGACTGCCGACCTGGTACGCGCTGGCGGAGAGGCTTATGCGCAACTGTCCGTGCTCGCCTACCGGCAGACACTGGCAGCGCACGATCTAGCCGCTGACGTGGACGGTACGCCGATGCTGTTTCCCAAAGAGAACTTCTCGAATGGCTGTATCTCTACTGTCGACGTGCTGTACCCCTCGGCGCCGTTCTTCCTGTTCTTCAATCCAGCGCTGCTTGAAGCACAGCTCAAGCCGGTGATGGAATATGCTGCCCTGCCGCGTTGGAAGTGGCCGTTCGCACCGCATGATCTCGGCACCTACCCGCTGGCAAATGGGCAGGTCTACGGCGGAGGCGAGCGTACGGAAGAAGATCAGATGCCGGTGGAAGAAAGCGGTAATCTGCTGATTCTGATTGCAGCTATGGGTCAGAAGCAGGGCAACTGGCATTTTGCCGGAGAGTACTGGCCGCAACTCACGAAATGGGCAGAGTACCTGCGCAGCAAGGGACTTGATCCTGAAAACCAACTCTCGACGGACGATTTCGCCGGCCACCTGGCGCATAACGCCAACCTCTCCATCAAGGCCATCGAGGGGCTCGCGTCTTATGCGGTCATCGCTCGCGGACTTGGCAAAGAGAAGATCGCCTCGGAATATGCAGCCACCGCAAAAGATATGGCCACAAAGTGGCTCACCATGGGAATCGACGGCGACCACTACAAGCTGGCCTTCGACAAGCCCGGCACTTGGAGCCAGAAGTACAACCTGGTTTGGGATGAATTACTGGGGCTGAATCTCTTCCCCGCAAAGGTTCGTGAAACCGAGCTAGCTTTCTACACGCAGCACTTAAACCAGTACGGCCTGCCGCTGGATAGCCGTGCCGATTACACGAAGTTGGATTGGGAAATCTGGACAGCTACGTTGGCCGATAACTCAGACCAATTCAACACATTGATGGCACCCATCGGCAAATGGATCAATGAAGGGCCAACCCGCGTGCCGCTGACCGACTGGTACGACACCAAGAACGGCAAGATGTCAGGCTTTCAGGCGCGGTCTGTTGTGGGTGGCGTATTTATCAAGACCCTGAAAGACAAGGCACTGGCAAAGAAGTGGGGAACGCAGCCGGAGTAGCGATCACGAAGTAAAGGGCAGCGATGACCGCTGCCCTTTACTTCTCATCCGCGATATATAGCAATAACTAGGCGACGATGTCGATACCCATCGAGCGAGCCGTACCCTTGATGCTCTTAATCGCCGTTTCGACAGAGGCAGCATTCAGATCGGGCATCTTCTGGGTGGCGATATCACGCACTTGAGCCTCGGTCACAGTGCCGACCTTGGTCTTGTTGGGTACGCCGGAACCCTTGGCGAGGTTGGCTGCCTTCTTGAGCAGAACAGCCGCAGGCGGCGTCTTGGTCACGAAAGTGAAGCTGCGGTCTACATAAACTGTGATGACGACCGGAATGATGAGACCGGCCATCTCCTTGTTCTGCGTGCGGGCGTTGAACTGCTTGCAGAACTCCATGATGTTAACCTGGGCCTGGCCAAGAGCCGGACCAACCGGGGGCGCAGGCGTGGCCTTGCCAGCTTCAATCTGGAGTTTTACCTGTGTCTGTACTTTCTTTGTCGGTGCTGCCATTGCTTTGAAACCTTCCTTAACGGCAAACTACTAGCTTCCAGCTATTAGCTTCTAGCCAAATTCGTTACTAATTAAAATCTCGCGCGGACAATCTGATCACCGCGCTATTGCTCCAGCTAAAAGCCAAGAGCTAGCAGCTAAAAGCTGCTATTCAACCTTCTCAACCTTGCCAAATTCAAGCTCTACCGGAGTGGAACGCCCGAAGATCGTGACCATCACCTTCAACGTCTCGCGGTCTTCGTTGACCTCGTCGACGATGCCATTGAAGTTCGCAAATGGCCCTTCGGTGATGCGCACCGATTCGTTCTTCTCGAACTTGATCTTGAGCCGCGGCTTCTCTTTCGAAACATCGCTGCGGAAGATGATCGAGCTGACTTCGCCTTCGCTGAGCGCGACCGGCTTGTCGCCTGTGCCCAGAAAACCCGTAACGCGCGGTGTGTTCTTGATCACGTGCCACAGATCATTGTCGAGATCCATCTCAACAAGCACATAACCGGGGAGAAAAACCCGCTCAACCGTGCGCTTCTTACCGTTGACGATCTCGGTGACCGGCTCGGTTGGAATCATCACGCGGCCGATTTTGTTCTGGAGACCGAAGGCCTGCAGACGGCTCTCGATTGATTCCTTCACCTTACGCTCAAAACCCGAATAGGCGTGGATGATGTACCACTTGAAGCGCTCATTGGAAGGGGGCTCGAGATGAGGCTCTGCGCCGCCAGCTACTTCGTTTTGTATTTCTTCCGCCATCGATTCCTCTTTCAGCGCCATTACGCTGTGCCGCCCAACCAGTGCACCAGCGCCTTCACCGCGCTGTCGAGCACAGTGTCAACCCCATAGAAGAAGGCAGCGAAAGCAAATACCGTAACGATAACGACGGTCGTTGTCGCCCGCACTTCGGCACGTGACGGCGTCGTGACCTTGCGCATTTCTCCGCGCACGTCTTTCAGGAAATTCGTAGTGCGCGTGATGAAACTGCCTACACGATTCGGAGCGCCGCCTTCGTTTGAAAGTGCGACTGCTTTAGCCATAGACTTCTTCTCTGCAACGGGCATATTGCCCACTCCTGCGGTACTCCATCTAAAAGGAGATCCCGCGTTTCTGTTTTCAAAACTGGCAGGGGCGCTCGGATTCGAACCGAGAAGTTCGGTTTTGGAGACCGACAGTTTAACCGTTGAGCTTACGCCCCTACATTCGTGGGCTTGCGCCCTCTTGCTGAGCCCACGCATTTCGGCGCGAGCCCAGTAACTCACCCTATTTCCGCCCGACATTGCGCCTGCTAGGGCGCGAATGCCTGGACGGCCAGTCCTACTTCGTTTCTTTGTGGTCGGTGTGCTTGCGGCAGCGACGGCAAAACTTCGAGAACTCCAGACGGCCAGTGGTCGTCTTTTTGTTCTTCGTCGTCGAGTAGTTCCGCTCTTTGCACACGGGACACTGTAATGTCACAATTTCGCGCATCTTATTATCCTAACCGATTGCCGGAACTCCTGCCCGGCGAATCTTTCTGGCATCAGCAATTCGGCGTTTTTGATTTCCGCTGACCCGCCGATGCTCCTAAAACCTCAAAAACTACTACTACCCCCGGCTTTTGCGCGCAAAGCGCGCGTCCGCCCGGCGCGACCAGCGCCTACTGCAGGATCTCAGTGATGGTGCCAGCTCCTACGGTGCGTCCGCCTTCGCGGATGGCGAACCTCAGGCCCTTCTCCATCGCTACCGGGGTGTGCAGCTCGATCTC
>Ga0137415_10003513_pt1 | contig 15585 bp, 14 predicted proteins | sample CZODoug3_1_1_16f_FD_183082 | JGI IMG/M metagenome (GOLD analysis project Ga0137415, IMG submission 183082) | Vadose zone soil fungal communities from Angelo Coast Range Reserve, California, USA - CZODoug3_1_1_16fungal (Hybrid Assembly) | ecosystem: Environmental > Terrestrial > Soil > Vadose... | reverse complement strand
CAGGCCTCTCCGCGCGGCGGCGTGATCCGCGTGCGGCTCAAAGACGACCGCGTCATGCTCGCCGGGCAGGCCGTGACCGTGCTGCGCGGAGAGCTCCTGTCATGAAGGCCGTGACGTTCCCCTGCAGCCGCTCGGCCACCGAGGCCCGGGCGCGGCTCGAGGCCGCCATTGACGGCCGGCCGTGGAACGCGGCCGGACTGGACGGCTGGATCCGCGGCGACCGCGTCGTCGTGTACTATCGCGACGCAGCCAAGTACCGGGCTCTTTTCCGGCCCACCTTCATCGGGCGCTTCCGCGAGCGCGACGGCAAGACCGCCCTGGACGGCCGCTTCCGGATGACGTGGTTCGCCCGCGCACTGCTGCCGATCTGGCTCGCGCCGGGGATCGTCTGTCTCGTGGTCGCGCTCGCCCCCACCCAGCTCCAGCCACAGTCCCCGGGCTCCCGGGTCGCCCTCGCGTTGCTGGGCGGCCTGCTCGCTTTGATGGCGTTCGGCCGCTTCGCGCTCGAGTGGTGGGGTCGGCCGGGAGACGTAAATGCCGTGTCGCAGGGGATCCGCGCCGCCGTGCAGTCCTGACCACGCTCTCCCGCTTCAACCCATGACCGACACCACGCCGCTGACGAGCGGGCGGACCAGCCGCCTCACGGGCTACCTCCTCGCGCTCGCGGCCGGCGCCACCTGGGGGACCACCGGACCCCTCTCGACCGGGCTGTACGGGCTCATGCCCGCCACCAGCATCGGATTCTGGCGGGTGCTGCTCGGTACCGTCTGCCTGGCGCTCTGGGGACTCGCCTTCCGTCGCGAGCTGTTCCGCGTCGATCGCGCCGGCTGGCTGCTCGTGGGCCTCGGCGGCGGATGCCTGGTCGCCCTGTTCGAGGTCGCCTACCAGTACGCCATCGCCGGCGCGGGTGTGGCGGGCGCCGCGGCGATGCTCTACACCGCGCCGGTCATCGTCGCCGTCCTCGCCCGCCTGGTTCTCAAGGAAGCGCTCACTCCGGTCCGGTTGGTGCTCGCGCTGCTGGTGATGGCGGGCGTCGCGCTCACGGTCACCGGCGGGAGCAACAGCGGCGCCGAAGCGGCCCAACTCGGGATCGGGGCGGGCATCGCGGGAGGCCTGCTCTCCGCCGTCAGCTACGCCCTGACCACGCTCATGGCCCGGTTCGCCGTCCCGCGCTACGGCGCGGTGCGGGTGCTGTTCCTCGAGGCCGTGGGCGGCGTGGTCATTCTGGGCATCGTGCTCACGCTGGCGGGTCGGATGCCGACGCCGCCGCCCTCGCTCGTCGCGTGGCGCGGCCTGGCGGCGCTGACCGCGGGATCGGTGCTGGCGGCGAACCTCTTCTTCTTTGCGGCCGTGAAGCGGATCGAGGCGGCGCCAGCGGCCGTTGCCGCCACCATCGAGCCGGTCGTAGGAACCGCGCTCGCGCTGCTCCTGTTCCATCAACAATTGTCTCTGCTGGGCTGGCTCGGCCTCACGATGGTGGTCGCCGGCGTGGCTGCGGGGTATCTCCAGGAAGCGAAGCCAACCCAACCCTGAGGACACCGTTGCATGCTCGCGTTCGCCTTCGTCCTGTTCTCGCTGCAACAACCCTCCCCCGCGCCGCCGACGTCGGGGTTGCCACCGCAGGTGGGCGACACGGCGCCGTTCCGGCGGCTCACGCTCCCCACCCCCAACCTGATCCGCGAGGGCTCGGGCGCTGCGGGACCGCGCTACTGGCAGCAGCGCGCCGACTACACGATCCGGGCGTCGCTCGATACCGCGACCCACGTGATCGCCGGCTCGGAGACCATCCGCTATACCAACAACTCACCCGATACCCTGCGGTATGTCTGGCTGCAGCTGGACCAGAACATCTACAAGGCGAACAGCCGTGGCGCGGCCTTGAACCCGACTGACGCCCGGTTCGCCGGCCGGGGATTCGAGGGCGGCTATACCATCGAGTACGTCCGGGCCGTCCGGCGGATCGGCCAGGCGGCGGGACGGATCCCGCTCACGAGCACGGACAACGGCACGATGATGCGCGTCGAATTGGACCGGCCGCTCGCGCCCGGCGGGAGAGCGGAGCTCGAGCTGGCGTACCGCTTCGAGGTGCCCGAGCACGGGTCCGACCGCATGGGGCGGGAGCAGTTCCCCGGCGGCTGGCTGTATGAGGTCGCGCAGTGGTACCCGCGGGTCGCGGTGTACGACGACGTGCGCGGTTGGAACACCGAGCAATACCTCGGCCAGGGCGAGTTCTACCTGGAGTACGGCGATTTCGACGTGTCGATCACCGTGCCGAGGAGCTTCGTCGTGGCGGCGACCGGAACGCTCACCAACGCCGTCGAGGTGCTCACGGCGGGCCAGCGCGCACGGCTCGCCCGGGCGGTCCGGTCGGATACGACCGTCGCCATCATCCCGAAGACGGAGGTCGGGCAGCCGCTCAGCCGGCCAGCGGGCCCGCGGCCCACGATCAGCTGGCATTTCACGGCCAAGAACGTACGCGACGTGGCCTGGGCGGCCGCGGCCAACTTCATCTGGGACGCGAGCGGCTACGACGGCATCCTGATCCAGTCGTTCTATCCGCCGGAGGCGAACGCCGACTGGGCGCGCTCCACCGAGTACGCCCGGCACTCCATCAAGCACTACTCCGAGAAATGGCTCCCCTACCCCTACCCGACGGCGATCAACGTCGCCGGTCCGGTGGGCGGGATGGAGTACCCGATGATCGTGTTCTGCGGGCACCGTGCCGGGAACCGCGCCTTGTTCGGCGTGACCACGCACGAGCTGGGCCACCAGTGGTTCCCCATGATCGTGGGATCGAACGAGCGGCTGTACGCCTGGATGGACGAGGGATTCAACACGTTCATGAACATCTATTCGACGCTCGCGTTCTACCACGAGACGGCGCCGCACGACCGCGGCGGCGCGACCGAGTGGGCGCGCTTCGTCGCGACCGGGCTCGATGTACCGTCGATGCTCCCGGCGGAGCGGGTTCCCCCGCCGCTCCTGGGCGCGGCGGAATACGACAAGCCGGCGACGGGCCTGTACCTCCTGCGCGAGCACATCCTTGCCGACACGGCACGATTCGACGCCGCATTCCGTGCATACATCCGGCGCTGGGCCTACAAGCATCCCACCCCGGCGGACTTCTTCCGCTCCATGGAGGACGGGCTCGGGGAAGACCTCTCGTGGTTCTGGCGCGGCTGGTTCTACCGGACCGACGTCGTGGACCTGGCGGTGGACTCGGTGCGCACCCGGACGGACTCCGCCGGGACCAGCGCGCTCGTCTATCTCTCGAGCCCTGGCGCGCTCCCGATGCCGGTCGACCTGCGCCTCAGCTACGCCAACGGCGCCACGGAGGGCGTGCGCCTCCCCGTCGAGATCTGGTACCTGGGGAACCGCTACACCTACCAGCGCAGAGTCCCGGCCGACGTCGTGAAGGTCGAGATCGATCCAGGGCAGAATTTCCCGGATGTGCGGCGGAGCAACAATACCTGGCAGAAACCGCAGTAATGCAGGAGCAAGGTGTCAGGGCCGTTACTGACCGCTGTCCACGCTCTGTCTCCTGGTAACCAATTCGAGGACCACCAGGAGCACGCCGCCCCACACAAGGCCCGGCAAGTCACGCAGATCCCGCCCGAGATGCATCCACAGCCAGCGCGCGATGACAGCGCACCACAGCCCACCAGCGAACCACCCGACCACGCGCACCATCGGTCCCACGCCGGTGCGGATCCCGGGCAAGGCGAGCAACAGCCGATCGACGTAAGGCGCGAGGAACGTGAAACACAACGCCACGGTAAACGCGTCCACGAAATCAGAAAAAAGCGAGGCGTGTCGGGGGAAGGCGAGCAGGAACACGATCCCAAGGGCTCCGGCGACGGCGGTGGTGCGGGTGAGCGTCTTGAGGAACGGCTCCGCGCCCATCAGCGGGCCCCGGTTGGCGTGGGCTTCAGGTACTGATCAATCCAGTCGAGCACCGTTCCCCACCACAGGCGGCGGTTACGCGGCCGCAGCACCCAATGGCCCTCGTCGGGGAAGTACAGGAACTTGGCGGGCACGCCATGCACCTTCGCGGCTGTGAACGCCTGGTAGCCTTCCGACAGGTCGACGCGATAGTCGAGCTGGGAGTGGACGATCAAGATTGGTGTCGTCCAGTTCTGCACGAAATTCAACGGCGACCATTTTTCGTACAGCGTCCGGTTCGCGTACGGCGTGCCGCCGAACTCCCAGTCCACGAACCACAGCTCTTCCGTCGTGCCCGCCATGCTCGCCGGATTGAACACGCCGTCGTGCGAAACCAGCGTCCTGAAGCGGCTGGTATGCCCGGCGATCCAGTAGATCATGTACCCGCCGTACGAGGCACCGGCCGCGCCCATCCGCGTCGAATCGACGTACGGAAGCCGCGCCACGACGTCGAGGCCCTTCATGAGGTCCTGATAGGGGTAGTCCCCCCAGTGCTGGGAAATGGCGTCCGTGAACTTCTGACCGTAGCCTGTCGAGCCGTGGAAGTTGACCGCTGCCACGACGTATCCGCGCGACGCGAACAGCGCGTAATTCCAGCGCGCCCCCCAGGAGTCGGTCCAAGCACTCTGCGGCCCGCCGTGAATCAGGTAGATGAGCGGATACCGCTTGGCGGGGTCGAAGCCGGGCGGCTTGAGCAACCACCCGAAGACGGAGTCTCCCAGCGCTCCCACGAAGCCGAACTCGTCGAGCGGCCGGAGATCGAGCGTCTCGAGCGCTGCGTCATTGTGATGCGTGAGCTGGCGGCCGGAAAGCCAGACCTCATTGGGCTGAGTGTTGCTCTGATGCAGGTACAGGAGCCCGCGACCGTCCGGCATCACCTGCACTTCGGTGTTGACCCCACCACCCCCGACCGCGACGGAACGACGGAACGACGGTAGATCGATCCGGTACAGGTTGTCTCGCCCGCGCTCATCGACCACGGCGTAAATGCATTTCGAATCGGGGCACCAGGTGTACGACCCGACGGACAGCATCCAGCCCTTCGTCGCTTCGACGGTCGCTCCGTCGGTGCGACCGTCCGACCGTCCCGTCAGCATCAACCGTTGCCTATCCGCCTCGAACCCGGCCCGCTCCATCGCGAGGTACGCGAGCCACTTGCCGTCGGGCGAATAGCGCGGCGTGTTGTCGGCTCCGCGTCCCGCAGTCACCGCGCGCATTCCGGAACCGTCCGCCCCCATGACGTAGACGTCCACGTTCGTATTGTCGGCGACCGTCGAATCGCCATGCATGGCGACCGCGATCTCCTTCCCGTCGGGTGAGACGCTCACGTCCCCGTCGCCGCCGGTCGCGATCGTGGGCAGGTCGTGGTCCACGGGCGTCACGTCCCTGGTGCCACCGTCCGCGAGCGTGACGGTGAACAGGTGCTGGCGCTTGCCGGCGCGCCAATCGTCCCAGTGCCGCCACAAGAGACCGGTCCAGAGCCGGGCGTCCGTGGGAAACTCGCCGTTGCGGCGGTCGATCTCCTGTTGCGGGGGCCACTTGATGTCGCTCGTGACGATGAGTCCCGTGCCATCGGGTAGCCACAGCGGATCGAACACGCCGTCGGCGAGACTCGTGAGGCGCCGCGCCTCGCCCCCGGCGATCGGGAGCACCCACAGCTGCGCGCCGTTCTCGCGCGTGGACACAAAGGCGAGCGTGCGGCCGTCGGGCGACCAGCGCGGCTGCCGATCCGATCCGAGGCCCGCGGTGAGCTGGCGAACCGACCCGCTCGCCACGTCGCCGAGCCAGATACGCGTGATGCCGCGGTTGTCCTTGAGGGAGGGCTCGGTCACGGTGTAGGCGACCCACTTCCCGTCAGGCGAGAGCTGCGGGTTGCCCACCGACTTGAGGGTGAGATAGTCGTCGATGGTGATCGCGCGCTTCTGGGCGGAAAGAACGGGAAACGGGAAAAGGGAAACGCGAAACGTGAGGCATCCCAACAAGACAAGCAGTCGTTTGGTCATATCGCCTTGGTATCAGTAGTCAGGATGCGTCAGAATCGCCTTCACGAGGTCGTCGAACAACTTCGACTCTGCCGTCACCGCCCCGCTCGCGTTGGTGTGCACGTTCCAGGAGCACAACTCGTTCAGCGCCGTGGCTTCCTCGTAGGTGAGGTCCAGGACGTAGCCGTCGCCCCCCCCGCTGGGTCTGGCACCCTCCAGGACCTTCTTGAGGACATCGGGCAGGTGCCGTGCCCCGCGAACAGCGTCGTACTGCGCCCGGGTGACTGTGAGATCCATGACTCCCTTGCCAAGCCTTGCGTCGGGGGCGAAATCTCCTCCCGGCGCCCCTTTCCCGCAAGGAATACTGATGGCACGCACCGAGTTCATCGCCACCGGGTTCCACGTTCCCGAGCGCGTCGTCACCAACGACGATCTCGCGCAGATCATGGACACCTCCGACGAATGGATCACCCAGCGCTCGGGCATCAAGACGCGCTACTGGGTGTCGGACGGCGAAACCGGCGTCACGCTGGCACGGCAGGCGGCACTGCAGGCCCTCGCGAAGGCCGGCATGAAGGCTTCGGATCTGGACTGCATCGTCTACTGCACTTGTACCCCCGACCACTTCGAGCCCGGCAACGGCGTCTTCCTCCAGCGCGAGCTCGGGATCAGTGACATCCCCGCGATCGACGTGCGCAACCAGTGCTCCGGGTTCATCTACGGCCTCTCGGTTGCGGACGCCTGGATCCGGACCGGCCAGTACGCCCGCGTGCTGCTCGTGGGCGCCGAGGTCCACTCGCGCGGCCTCGACCGGACAACCCGCGGGCGGGATACCGCCGTGCTGTTCGGTGACGGGGCCGGGGCGGTGATCCTCGGCCCCACCGATGACCCCGGGCGCGGCGTGCTCTCGACCCATCTCTACGCCGACGGGCGCCATGCCGAGAAGCTGTGGGTCGACGCCCCAGGGCTGGCGCACGACCCTTTCATCAGCGCCGAGCTGATGGAGGAGGGGAAGCACCGCGCGGTCATGGAAGGCCGCGAGGTGTTCAAGTACGCATCGGTGCTCATGCCGCAATCGGTGGCCACCGCCCTCAAGGCGAATGGGCTGACGCCTGCGGACGTGAAGCTGCTGGTCCCCCACCAGGCGAACCTGCGGATCCTCGAGATGGTGCAGAAGGCCATCGGCCTGCGGGACGACCAGGTCTACGTGAACATCCAGAAGTACGGCAACACGACCGCCGCCTCGATTCCTATCGCATTGCACGAAGCGCTGTGCGAGGGACGGCTCAAGCGCGGCGACCTGCTGATCATGACCGCATTCGGCTCGGGGTTCACCTGGGCGAGCGCGGCGATCCGGTGGTGATTACCTGATCTCCTGCCCCCAGAGATCGCGGTACAGGATGGGCCCCTCGTTCAGCGCTGTGATGCCCGCCTCGATCTGACTCTTGTCGCCCACCACCACGATGTCGAAGTGGTCCGGGTCGATGTACTGCCGCGCGACGCGCTGCACGTCGGCGGCCGTGACGGCGGTGATGCGGTCCACGTAGCGGTCGTAGTAGTCGAGCGGCAGGCCGAAGGAGAAGAGCTCCCGGAACCGCGCCGCGGCGCCGCCCGTGGTCTCGAAGTCCCCCGGCAGGCCGAGCGTGAGATACGCTTTCGCCTTCGCGAGCTCCGGCGGCGCCACCGTCTCGTCCCGGATCCGGCGCAGCTCTTTCAGGAACTCGATCAGCGAGCTGTCGGTCTTGGCCGTCACGACCGATGCGAGCGCCACGAACGCCCCGCTGAGCCGGCGCGGCGCGAACTGGGAGAAGGCGCCGTACGTGTAGCCATGAGTCTCGCGCAGATTCTGATTCAAGCGCGAGGTGAAGGCCCCGCCCAGGATGGTGTTCAAGACCTCGAGCGCGAACCAGTCGGGGGTGGTGCGGGCCGGGCCCGCATGGCCGATCCGGACCACGGACTGGGCCGCGCCCGGCTTGTCGATCAAGTACACCGAGCGGGCCGGCGCCGGCGGCGGGGCCGGGGGGCTCGGGAACGCCGGGACGTCGCCGCGCTCCCAGCCGCCGAACCGCGCGGCCACGAGCCGGCGCGCTTCCGCGAGCGTGACATCGCCCACGATCAGCAGGCGCGCGCCGTTGGGCCGGTAGTAGGTCCGATAGAACTCCGCGACGCCCTGGCGCGTGAGCCGGGCGACCGCGCTGTCGGTGCCGTTCAGGGGGTGCCCGTACGGATGCTCGCGACCGTACACGATCGCGGGGAACGCGACGTTCGCCACCGCCACCGGCTCGTCGCGCTGCTGCACCAGCTGCGCGGCGCGGAGCTCCCGTTGCCGGGCGATCTCCGAATCGGCGAACGCGGGCCGCAGCACCACGTCCGCGAGCAGATCGAGCGCGGCCTCGAGCCGCCGTTTGGGTACGTGGATCGAGGCGTTCGCGCCGTCGAAACTCGCCGTGGTGCCGAGCTGGGCGCCGAGGAACGCGGCCTCGTCCGCGACGTCGAGGGCGCTGCGGGCGCCCGCCCCCTGCTGCAGCATCGTCGCCGTAAAGGTGGCGAGCCCGGGAGCGTTCGACGGGTCCCGCGCCGCGCCCGCGTCGACGAGGAGCTGCACGTCGACGACCGGCACCTTGTGCATCTCCACCACGGCGAGGGTGAGGCCGTTCGGGAGCATCGTGGTCTGCACGGCCGGGAGCCTGAGCGTCGGCGGCGGTGGCAGGGCCGGAGGCTTGTCCCGATCGACCTGGGCGGAGAGACCGAAAGCCGGTGAGGCGGTCAACATCAGCGCGCATGCGGCCAGCCGAGCCGTCATGGCGTCGCCCCTTCCTTCACCGCCAGCTCCGGCTTCCCCTGAGGCACTACGCTGAGCACCACGCGGTGGCCCGGCGAGAGGTACGTCCGCGCGGCGCGCTGCACCGCCGCCGGCGTCACGCGGGCGTACCGCTCCAGGTCCTTCTGGAAGTAGTCCGGGGTCCCGACGAAGTAGTTGTAGAAGTTCAATTGATCCGCCTTGCCGCCGAACCCGCCCACGCGCTCCATCCGCGACAGGAACTGCGCCTCGAAGGTGTTCTGGGCCCGCTCCACCTCCCGCGGCGTCGGACCCTGGTCGGTGAGCTTCTGCAGCTCCTCGTCGATCACCCGCTGCAGCTCGCCGAGGTCGTGGCCGGGGCGGGCGGTGGCATACACCTCGAATTTGCCGTCGATGCGGCTGCCGTCCTGGAACGCAACGACGTCGGTCGCGATTTGCAGGTCGTACACCAGCCGTCGGTAGAGGCGCGACGACCGCCCGCCGGCGAGCACGTTGGCCAGGACATCCAGCGTGGCATCGTCGGGACTGAACGCCTTCACCGTATGCCAGGCATCGTACACACGCGGCAGCTGGACGCGGTCTTCCAGCACGGCGCGGACCACGCCCGCCACCTGCACCGGGGGCGGCGGCGTACGGGTTGCCGCCGGTCCGCGGGGGATATCGCCGAAGTAGCGCTGCACGAGCTGACGCGCGTCCCGCGCGGTGATATCGCCCGCGATCGCGAGCGTCGCGTTGTTCGGCGTGTAGTACGTCTGGAAGAAGTGTCGCACGTCTTCCAGCGTCGCCGCCTGCAGATCGGCCATCGAGCCGATCACCGGCCAATGGTAGGGATGGTTCGCGGGGTAGAGGCGCTGCAGAATATTCTCTTCGGCGAGCCCGTAGGGGCGGTTCTCATAGCTCTGTCGCCGTTCGTTCTGCACCACGCCGCGCTGCAGGTCCACCTTGTCCGCCGTCATCTGCGGCAGGAGGAACCCCATGCGGTCCGCGTCGAGGTACAGCATGAGCGGAAGGGCGTTCGCGGGCCCATCCTCGTAATAGTTGGTGCGGTCTTCGGTGGTCGAGCCGTTGTTATCCCCGCCCGCGGCTTCGAGCAGCCGGTCGAACTCGCCGGTCGGCACGTGCTGGGAGCCCATGAACATGATGTGCTCGAACAGGTGGGCGAAGCCGGTGCGTCCCGGCTTCTCGTCCGACGAGCCGACGTGATACCACGTGTTCACCGCCACCACCGGCACCGAGTGATCCTCGTGCACGATCACCTGGAGGCCGTTGGGGAGTGTGAACGTCTGGTAGGGGACCCGGAGAGACTGGGCGGACAGGTGGCCGGCCGGACGGGCGCACAGGAGTCCGAGCAGCACGGCCGTCGCGGTCGCAATTCGGGCCATCATCACTCCTCTAGACTCTGGCTTCGGGAAAACGGTTGCAGCGAATATTACCCGTCTTTCGTGCCTGGTCTCTCGTGCCGCGCGGCCCTCACAGAACCCGAACACACGGGCTGGGAGATTTGCGATGGAAACTCCCTTGCCGCAAGTTGCGTAGGGCGCGCGACAAGGAGATCGACATGTTGGGCTTGCTCATCGGAGTAGCGGCGCTGGGCGGAGGGTTCGTGGCAACGCGGAACTTCGTGCGGAGCCGGCTGCGCTTCGTCGATGCGGTGCGGAGGCCCGCGGCGCCGCTCGTCGCCGGGCTCGCCGCCGCCGCGGTCGCACTGCCCGTCGCTGCGCTCCCGCTCGTGACGGTCTGGACGGCAGCGGCGTTCGGGGTGGGGGTGGCTGGGGGAGTGGCAAGCGGGCGGCGGGCGCTCGAGCTCCCGCCCGGGTCCTAGACGACTCTCAGGCCCGCCTCGGGCGTGGCGGCCTCCGGTCGGTCCGCGACGCTGCGCAGCGCCCGCACGGCATCCTTCGCGAACGTCTTGCCCGCCCCCTTCTCCACCTCTTCGAGGGCGGTCCACTTCGGAAACGCCGGACGCACCGGCGTCGCCATCTGCAGGGTCTCGTACGCGTCCGCCACCGCGAGGATCTTCACGGTCAAGGGCAGCGGGAGCGCTTCGATGTCCCAGTCCTCGCCCACGATCTCGTAGTAGTGCCCGTACTCTCCGATGATCTCGGCCGCGCCGCGCATGGCGCGCGCCACGCCCACCGAGGAACCCGTCACCGAGCGTGATAAGAGCCGCAGCAGCCGCTGGTCGCGCGTCCCCACTTCGTGCAGCAGCGCCGCCACCCGCAGGTTCTCGACGTCGACCTCGGTGAGCTTGAGTTCCCGCCCGATCGCCGCCGCCACTTCCGCCACCCGGTTCGAGTGCCCCTGCTGATTCCGCTCGGCGGATTCGATGTGATAGGTCAGCAGCTCGAGGGTCGCCATGTACGCGTTCTTGACTTCTGCGAGCCGCGCCTCCCGCTGCTCGGCCAGCCCGCCCACGACGTAGCCGGTGAGGATGAGGAAGCCCGCCCACGGCCCGAGCGCGAGCAGCGCGTCGGGGTAGAAGCCGGGCAGCATGTCGAGGCCCTGGAAGTACTGGTAGTAGAACACGAGCGCGACGACGAACACGCCCGCCATCACCGCGAACCGCCGGCCGCCGTAGAAGCCGGCGAGAATCATCGGCAAATAGTAAAAGCTCAGGAACGCGAACTTCTGCTCCACGAGGGCGTGGATCGCGGCCATCGCGAGCACCAGCAGCAGCACGAAAATCCGCTCGAAGTGGCGGAAGAAGAAGACCTTGGCGCGCTCCAGGGGACGCGGTTGAGCCACGAAAGACCTCGAGCGTAAGCGGTGTCAGGGGGTCGCAAAAATCAAACTGGGGAAACCGGGCCGTCGGCGCAATAGGCCGGCCCTGATCCGTGCTTAGGGCACCGCTCCCCTCTCCCCGCTTCCCGTTTCCTCGTCGGGACGACCTGCTTCGTACCCGATGCAGGCGCGGACCGGAAGGGCCGGATAGCGGGGAAACCGCGGGTCCGTGTCGGCGCGTCCGCAGCGGTAGAACGTCGACCCGCGCCGATTGGTCACGATCCGCGCCCACCGGCAGGTGCGGCAGAGGCCGACCGCGTCATCCGTCAAACATGCACCTGGACCTCTTCGCGGAGCCTGCGCCGCAAGAGCGGGTGGGTCGCCCAGACGTACCAGCCCATCGCGCACACCGCGAGCACGTTCGCGATCAACACGGACCACACGCCGAGCGTGCCCAGCACCCATTGAGCGCCGAGTGCGAGCGCCGCGCTGACAACCGCGTTCAGCACGATCATCGTCATCGCCGCGAGCAGGATCAGCCTCGGGGTCCGCTCGATCTGTTCGGCGATCGCCACAAACAGCACGCCCGCGAGGACGAAGGCGGCGACATGAACCACGCTGTACGCCGCGACCAGGCCGAGGTTTGGCTGGACCGCCGCGACGTTGGATGCGCCGAACAGGAGCGCTGCGCCCAGCGCGGCCGGCGTGCGGAGCGGGTGGCCGGCGGCGAGGTCGAGCGCGAAGAACCACAGCGCGACGACGCCGGCCCCGATCAACCCGGTGACGAGACCCTGCGCCAGCAGCGGGTGACCCTTGAAAGCCGACCACCCGAACGGATTCTGATCCCGCGCGGCCCGGTGGAGATAGCCCATCAGGACGAATCCCGAAAGGACGTTCGCGGCGACCACGTGCGGCCACGGGACCACCGCGACTCGGGACGCGTCGCTCAGCAGCAGGCCCGCGTAGAACGCCAATTCCTGCGCCACCAGACCGAACAGGACGCCGAACAGTAGACGCGGCGGCGTTCGCAGCGCGGCGATCGCCCCGGCCATCGCCACGCCGAGGACCGCGAACACTGCGAAATGCACTACGGAATAGGCCGCGACGAGTCGGAACGTCGGGGGACCGACCGCCTGGCGGGTGAGCGCGCTCGCGAGCGCGGCAGGAGTGTGAAAGGGCCGGCCCGCGATGGAGTCGACCGCGAGGAACCAGAGCGCGACCACCAACCCCGCGAGGACTCCGCCGACCACCCCGTCGGCGATCAGCTGGTGCAGTGACCGTTTCATGGCTTGTCCCTCCGCTCGGTGCCCTTGAGGCAATATCGCGCCCGGTCCTCCGCGCGCAACCACGCGCGAGCCGTCGGCTATGGCATTTTCACCGGGCGGCTCCCCATCTTGGTAGTCCATGGCCGCCGACGCCACGTCGCCTCCTCCCGAGCTGCCGCCGGGGCTGCTCGCGGAGTACCTCGAAAGCGCGCGCGCCCAGCTCGGAGTGCTCGCGGGGCTGGCCGAGCAGCTCGTCCTCGCCGGCGGCGACCGTGAGGCGCTCGACGCCCTGCGACGCGAGACTCACAAGGTTCACGGCTCCGCCGGCTCGTACGGGTTCATGGAAGCGTCACGCCTCGCCGCCGGCATGGAGGCCACGGTGAAGGATTGGGCCGCTCGACCGGACGACCCGGACGTGGAACGCGGCTCGCTCGCCCGGTGGTTCGTGAAGCGGCTCGCGGAGCTGCTCGGCGTGGAGATGCCGGACGCGAGCGCCGCGCCCGCCCCCATCCGTACCGCACGCCTGCCGCGCGTGGGCCCGTCGCCCCGCCCGGCACTCAGACCCCCCACGCAACGTCCCGTGGCGCCACGCGCGCGCGCCGCCCCCCCTGCTGACGACCCGGCGTGGATCGTTCCACCTCCCCCGCCGGCACCGCCGGCCAACCCGGCGGAGCGCGTCGTCGCATCGGCCGACGCCCTCCTGGTGCCGGAGGTGATCTACGTGGAGGACGACGCGGCCCTCGCCGAGCTGCTCGAGTACGGGTTGCGCGCGCAAGGGTATCGGTTTTTGGCGTATCGTAACGGGCGGGATGCGCTGCGCGAGCTGCTCGCGCTCGACGTGCGGGGCACGCATCCGCTGCTCCTCCTCGACGTCGATCTTCCCGCCCTGGACGGGTATTCGATTCTCGCCGCCCTGGAGCGGGAGCGTCCCAGGACCTACCGCGTCGTGTTCACTACGGTGCACGGCACCGAAGAAGAGCAGCTGCGCGGCCTGGAAGCGGGCGCGCTCGATTATCTCGTGAAACCGATCAGCTTGCGCGTGGCACTCGAGAAGATCAAGCGCTGGGTGGGGGGGGGCCGGTGACGAGCCTGCAATTCCTCTGGGTCGTGGCGGTCGCGCAAGGAATTCTGCTCGTGGCGCTGATCATCCTCATCATCCTGAATCGCTGGTTTCGCCTCCGGCGCAGCGCCCGGCTGCAGCCGCGCCGCCGCGAGCTGGAGGCGGTGATGCAGCGGTGGGCGATGGGACAGGCGCCTGCCGCGGAGGTAGAGCGGGCCCTGGCGCGTCTGCCCGTGTCCCTGGCGGTCGACGCGCTGGTCACCTGGTCCGCTCGGGTGCCGGGCGCGCGGTGGCAGGACCTGTCCCGGCTGTTGGCCCACCAGTGGTGGGCGCGCGTGCTGCGCACGAACTACCGGTCGGCGCGCTGGTGGAAGCGGCTCGAGTGTGCGCGCTTCCTCTCTGTCGCGGCAACGCCGCACGACATCGGCCGGGTGCTGCGCCTGTTGCGCGATGACCATCCCGCCGTGCAGGTCGCAGCCGCCACCACGCTCGAGCGCCTGACCAGTCCGGTCCTTGTGACCGCGGCGCTCGATCAGCTGCCGCTGCTCGGCCCCACGGTGCAGGCCTACTACGCGAATGCGCTCAAGAAGGCGCGTCCCGCCGTGGTGCGTCACCTGCGGCAGCTGTTCGGGCGGCCAGACGATCCCCGCCTCCCGCGTGTGGTCGAGTTCGCCGCGCGCCTGGACCATCCGGACCTGCGCGAGCCCTTCACCGCGCTCGCCACGCACCGCGACCAGGAGGTCCGCAGCCAGGTGGCCCGCGCGCTGGGGAAGTACCCCCACGCGGACTCGATCGCCGCGCTGCGGCTGCTGGCGCAGGACCGTATTTGGCCCGTGCGAGCCCAGGCCGTCCGCTCGCTCGGCATGATCGCCGATCCGGCCACCCTGCCGCTGGTGCGGGACGCGCTGCGCGACGGCGACTGGTGGGTGCGTTTGCGGGCGGGGCTCGCCCTCACCCGCTTCGGCGCGGCGGGGCGCAACGTCCTGCTCGCCGTGGAAGTCGGCGCGCACGAGGCAAGCCGTGACATGGCGCGGCTCGTGCTCGGCCTCTCCCCGCAGGCGCTGGCGGAATACGCGGCGTGAGCGCCGTCATTCACGGGGGCGACCTCGCGATCCTGCTCTTCTTCCTGGTGTTGAATTCTTTCTATGCGCTCCTGCTCGTGCTCTCGATCCCCGAGATCTGGGAGCAGACCCGGCTGGCGGAGGACGAAGACTTCCAGCGGCTCATGCAGAGCGACGCCTTGCCGCCCATCACCATCCTCGTCCCTGCCCACAACGAGAGCGCCACCATCGAGGCGAGCGTCACCGCCATCCTGACCCTTGAATACCGCAACTTTGAGATCATCGTGGTGAACGACGGGTCCAAGGACGATACGCTGGAGCGCCTGCGGCACGCCTTCGACCTCTACGAGGTGCCGCGCACCTATCCGGAGACGATCCCCACCAAGCCGCTGCGGGCCCTGTACCGCTCGCGCACCCGCACGCGCCTGCTGGTCCTCGACAAGGAGAACGGGGGCAAGGCGGATTCGCTCAATGCCGCGATCAACGCGAGCCGGTTCCCCCTGGTCATCGCCGTGGACGCGGATACGCTGATCGAGCCCGACGCGTTGCTGCGCCTCACGCGGCCATTCCTGCTCGGCCGCCACATCGCGGCGGTGGGGGGAACGGTGCGCGTCGCGAATGGGTGCACCGTGAAGGACGGACGCGTGATCGACGCCCGAGTCTCCAGCCGCTTCCTCCCCGGCGTGCAGGTGGTCGAATACCTGCGCGCCTTCCTGTTCGGCCGGCTCGGCTGGAACCGGCTGGGGGGCAGCCT
>Ga0137415_10003512_pt1 | contig 15585 bp, 15 predicted proteins | sample CZODoug3_1_1_16f_FD_183082 | JGI IMG/M metagenome (GOLD analysis project Ga0137415, IMG submission 183082) | Vadose zone soil fungal communities from Angelo Coast Range Reserve, California, USA - CZODoug3_1_1_16fungal (Hybrid Assembly) | ecosystem: Environmental > Terrestrial > Soil > Vadose... | reverse complement strand
TCCTTGTTTTCCACACACAGCTTCTAGTTGTTCGAAAAAGAATCGCAAGCGAACTTCCCTGTCCCGCGATTCAGCAAACTCCGTGCCCTCGCGGTCAGCGAGGACCGATACGTCCATCTTAACATGCGGTTTCCATCAAAGCCCAAGCTCTCGAAGCTCCTGACTTAAGTCGCGATTCCACGACGCCTGTGACATGGATATGTCCGGATCGAGCCAGTTGAGCGACTGTTCAGAGCGCATCCACGTCAGCTGACGTTTGGCCAGCTGGCGCGTTGCGGTAATGCCGCGGCGCGTGGCCTCCGCCAAGTCGTACTCACCGGCAAGGTGAGCCCAGAGCTGTCGGTAACCGACCGCGCGCATGGAGGAATGTCGCGCCTCCAGATCACCCCGCGCTCGCAACGATCGCACCTCATCCAGGAATCCGGCGGCCAGCATGGTGTGGAACCGCGCTTCCAGGCGCCGGTGCAACACGGCCCGATCGGCCGGCGCCAGCGCCCAGGCGCGGACCGGGTAACCTTTCAGGGGGCTGACAGTGTCACGCTGTAACTCGGAGATTGGCTGCCCGGTCATGTAACAAACTTCCAGGGCACGCTGAATTCGCTGGGGATCGGCACAGCTGATGCGCTCGGCGGCCAGGGGGTCGAGGCGCGCCAGCTCCGCGTGGAGGGACGACCAACCTTCGCGCGCCGCACGCTCATCAATCTGGCGACGCACTTCCGGCGAAGCTTCCGGCAACTGTGCCAACCCATGCAGGAGTGCTCGCAAATAGAGCATCGTTCCACCAACGAGCAGCGGCACCTTGCCGCGGGCGTGGATGGCCTCAATAGCCGCGGTGGCGTCTGCAACGAAGCGCCCTGCCGAGTAGTTGTCGGTGGGCTCGCAAATATCAATGAGGTGGTGGGGTAGTCGCCGGCGGAGGGCCCGATCCGGCTTGGCGCTGCCGATGTCCATCCCACGGTAGACGAGAGCTGAGTCCACGCTGACGATTTCAACGGGCGCGGCCTCAGCCAGCCGCTCCGCCCAGCCGCTCTTCCCGGCTCCCGTGGGCCCTGTCAGCACAAAAACCGGCAATTTTTCGGCGCGCCCAGGCGCATCGCACGCGGCTCCGGCGCGCGCCGGCCCGCCGTCGGGCGCCGTGGAAACCATCAGCGGCCTCGGAGAAACAGCTGGTCGAGCTCGGGCAAAGACAATCGGGTCCAAGTAGGTCTGCCATGGTTGCACTGGTTGGCCCGATCGGTGGATTCCATCTGGCGTAACAATGCGTTCATCTCAGGAAGTGTCAGCCGGCGGTGCGCATGAATCGCAGTCCGGCACGCCAACGTGCCGAGAAACTTGTCCGCCGCCCCATCAAGATGGTGACCATGCACGTCAGTTTCCATATCTCTGATGACAGAAGATACGATCTCTCCTACGTTCTCCCCCGTTAGAAGGGCCGGAACGCGCCGTAACGCCAGGCGTGTGGACCCCAGCGCGTCGAGCTCAAACCCCGCCTTCTCCCAGTCAGCCTTGCCCTCGAGAATGGCCTCCAGCTCGTGTGGTTTCAGCTCCACGACGATGGGCTCCAGCAACTGCTGGGACGCCGGCGCCGACGTTGCGTGCGCGGCTTTGAACTGCTCGTAGAGCACTCGCTCGTGCCCCGCGTGCATGTCTACTAAAACCAACCCATCGCGCGTTTGCGACAGAATGTAGATGCCATGGAGTTGGGCTAACGCAACCCCGAGAGGATGTTCGCCGTAGGATTGGCCGTTGGATGCGGTCGGACTTTCGCCCCCAGCGGGGTCGTCGAGTCGCTCGACTGAATCACGCACGGCGTTTCCAACGGCCCAGGGATCGCGTGACGGCTGATAGAACGGGAGAGAGGCGACATAGGGCGCCCCGCCACCTTGGTTGCCCGCGCCGGTGCCACCGCGGTAGCCAACGCCGCCATTGTTGCTGCCGCCGTTGCGGTTGCCCATGCCAACGCTGCTGCCGTGCGCGCCGGCGCGGAGGCTGGCTCCGGCAAACTCCGCCACTGCGGCGGGTCCACCGGCGGCGTCGGGTTTCGTGTTTGCCAACACGCGCTCAATCGCGCGAAACACAAACTCGTGTATTTGACGGCTATCGCGGAACCGCACTTCCAGCTTCGACGGATGTGCATTCACATCCACCAGCTTCGGATCCAGTGTCAGATACAAGACATACGCAGCGTGCCGGCCTCCATAGAGGACGTCGCGGTACGCCACTCGAACAGCGTTCATCAATAGCTTGTCGCGAACGGCGCGCCCGTTTACGAACCAAAACTGTTGATCCGGTTGACCGCGTGAGGCCGTCGGCAACCCTATCCAGCCAGTGATCTCCACGGGTCCGGCATGATGCTCCATCGGCACGGAACGCACGAGAAAATCCTTGCCGAGAACTTGCCCGAGCCGCCCCTCCTCCACGCCCTCTTTTGCTGCCTGCACGTCGAGCAGAACACGATCGCCACTGCGCAGGCGGAAACTCACATCGAACCGCGAGAGCGCCATCCGCTCGACCAGTCGGGCAATGTGTCCGAGCTCAGTCGCGTCACTGCGCACGAACTTGCGACGCGCAGGAACATTGAAGAACAGATCACGCACTTCGATCGTGGTGCCAGACGGGTGCGCGCACGGACGAACCTCTGAGACGACCGCTCCATCCACATTGATCTCAGAGGCGTGCGGCGCTCCCGTTGGATGGGAAGCAACGCGTAGCCGCGAAACGGAGCCGATCGAAGGCAGTGCCTCACCCCGGAAGCCCAGTGTAGTGATGGCCTCGAGATCATCCAGAGAGCTGATCTTGCTGGTCGCATGCCGGGATATCGCGATTGGCAGCTCATCAGCCGGGATACCACCTCCATCGTCACGCACCCGTATCAACCCAACGCCACCGCGCTCGATATCGATTTCGATGCGGCGCGCGCCAGCATCCAGGCTGTTCTCGACGAGCTCCTTGACGACGGACGCCGCCCGCTCGATGACCTCGCCTGCGGCGATTTGGTCAACGAGCTCGCTGGGGAGGACACGAATTGGCATAGGGACCCGATTGTTCAATTGCGCGGCACTGGCCGCGCGGAGCCCGGCTCCGTCGCCCGCCGCCAAAAAGCGCGGTTTTTGGCGGCTGCGTTGGTGCCATGGCGCGGCACTGGCCGCGCGGAACCTGACTCTCTGTCGGTCGCCGGCAAAAGCGTGACCTTTTCCACGACAAACAGGGGGTCGGCTGCGATTGTGCCATGGCGCGGCCAGTGCCACGCCAAAAGCACAAATGCAGCCAGCAAAAATCACGCTTTTTGCTGGCGGGCGACGGAGCCGGTCTCCGCGCGACCAGTGCCGCGCCAATAAACTATTGGGTTGCCGCTGAGGCTGCGCTTGCCATGGTGGCGCGGCGCGCCTGGGCGAAACGGGTTCCGGCCGGCGGGTTCTGCTCGAAGTAGCTGCGCACGCCCGCGAAAATGGCATCCGCGAGGTTCACCTGCTGCTTGGGGTTCCGCAGGCGCAACTCTTCGTTGCGGTTCGAGATATACGCCGTCTCCACCAGCATCGAAGGAATGTCGGGTGACTTCAACACCACAAACCCCGCCTGCTGAACCTGCGACTTGCGAACTTGGCCGACGTTATCGAGCGCCGTCAGCACTCGTTGCGCAGCCGTCATGCTGGCACTGATGTTCGCCGACTGTGACAAGTCGAGCAGCACAGACGCCAGCGTGTTGTCCTTGTCGTCCAATGACACTCCGCCCATGAGGTCCGCCGCGTTCTCACGCTCGGCCAGCCAGCGGGCCGACTCGTTCGTGGCCCCTCGCTCCGACAACACGTACACCGAAGCACCGGTCACATCGTGGTTCGCAATCGAGTCGGCGTGTACTGAAATGAACATGTCGGCCTTGGCGACACGGGCGCGTTTGATTCGATCGCGCAAGACCAGAAACTCGTCGCGATTACGCGTCAGCACGGCCTTCATGCCAGGCTCGGTGTTGATACGTTCGGCCAGCAGTCGCGCGATCGGCAGAACGACATCCTTTTCATGCGTGCCACCCGGTCCGGTCGCACCGGGGTCCTGCCCACCGTGGCCGGCATCGACCGCAACAACGACATCGCGGTCAGAGTCGATCGGTGCATGGGGGGCGCGGACGACCCTGGGAGTTGTGTCCGCCTCCGGAGCTGCATCTCCGAAATTGATGATCAACTGACGTCGCCCCGGCCGGGTCTCTGGCATCCACGTACTACGGGCGGCGGCAGGTGCTTTCAGTTGGACCACTATACGAAGGGTCCCTCCCATCTGATGTCCCGTTCGGACGTCGGCAACGACGCCAGCGCCCTCAGGAGCCCGGAATCCACGGGCGACGGTTGTGCGCGCGAGGTCGATAACGACGCGGCGCGGCCTATCGAGCGTGAACACCTTCTGAGTGGTAGTGCCCGCTACATCCAGTGTCAGCTGGGCCGACGTGCCGGTCGCGGACAGGCGTGCCTCGCGGAGCTCGGCGCTGGCGGCCATCGCAGTGCTCGCGCCGACCAGGAGCAGGGCGGTAACGCTTGCGATTTGAAACGCCTTCTTTATCATGGAGTTCAGAAAGTAAGTTGCGTCGTAATCTACGTTCCGGGCGCTCTGTTTTCAACTAGCGACACCCATGTTTCACCCAACGCAGAAGTGCCGGTCACGTTGATCTCGTGGCCATTCGGCCCGCCGCAGAGAGTCACAGACAGATCCGGGAACGGCAACCGACCAGATCCCCGATCCGGCCATTCGATCAGCCACAAGTAACCCGGGAGCGCGAATTCTCGCAGGCCCAAAGGCTCCATCTCCGCGGGATCAACCAGTCGATACAGGTCGAGGTGTACGACGGAAATTGTTGGTGTTTCATACACTTCCACCAATGTGTACGTCGGGCTTCTAACTGGCCCGCTCACTCCGCAGGCGCGCAGGAACCCGCGCGCCAACGTCGTCTTTCCAGCGCCCAGATCGCCGGCCAGATGGATGGTGGCGAACGCGTTCCCTGGCGGTCGGGCGGCCGCCAACCGTGCACCAAACGCCTCAGTATCGTCAGCAGTTTTTGCGAGCCAGTGCATTTTGGATTGCCTCAGCGGCGAGCCCACACGGCGCTATTCGCGTCCACATTTGCCCAGCGCCGCATGCGTTTGCCGGTTGCGGCTGGCATTGTGCTGCCGTGGCAAGCGCGCCCTGTTGTCGTGGCGGCGTGCGAGACTGCCTAGCGGTTGACGCAGTTATGGAGCTCGCGGGTGAGGTCACTAGCGAGCAGCCCTCGCTCGCCACCGCGCGCTGCAGCGTCGCCCGCCATTGCATGGACCAAGACGCCAACCCGTGCAGCCAACGACGTATCAGGACACTGGGCAAGAATGCCCGCAACGGCGCCCGTCAACACATCGCCGGTTCCGGCCGTCGCCATCCCGGGGTTGCCCCGCTCACATAGTCCCGGTATCCGATTGGCCGTACCTACCAAGGTCCCGGCCCCCTTGAGCACGATCGTCCCGTGATAGCGCTCGACCAAATGCTCCAGCGCTGCGAGGCGATCATTTTGCACGTCATCTGTCTTGATTCCCAGGAGTCGGCCGGCCTCTCCTGGATGCGGCGTCAGTATCCAGTTGTCGCGCGCTCGGGTCCCGGCCTCCGCGACGAGGTTTAGCGCATCCGCGTCGACCACCAGCGGCTTGCGCGAATTCAAAACCGCGGTGAGCGCCTTGAGCGCCCATTCAGTTCGTCCCAGCCCAGGACCGATGGCGACAACATTGGCACGCTCGATGGCTTCCTCGAGCTCACCCTCGTGAACCAACGCCAGGCAGATCAGCTCGGGCCGACCCGCCGAAATCGCAGCGACGTTTTCCGGGGCAACCGCAACCGTCACCAGGCCCGCCCCAACGCGCAGACACGCCTCACCTGCCAAACGGGCAGCGCCCGGGAAACCGGATCCGCTACCAACGATCAGCACACGACCGAAATCGCCCTTGTTGGAAGACCGTCTTCTGCGCGGCAGCGCCTGCAGAATTTCCGTCTCCATGATGCGTTCGAGTCGGGGCTCAAACCCTTTGGCTTGCGGTGCAACGACCTCGAGGTCGTCGAAAAACACGGTTCCGGAAAACTCAGGACCGTCACCGATGAACAAACCCGTCTTCAGTCCCACAAACGTGACAGTACAGTCAGCACGAACGGTCTCACCGAGCGGGACGCCCGTGTCACTGTTCAGGCCCGAAGGAACATCGAGCGCAAATATCGGCCGCCCTGCGGAGTTGATCTGAGTGATGATCTTCTCGAGCTCGGGGCGAACTCCACCTTTGAGTCCGGTGCCGAGCAGCCCATCGACAATCACCTCGCCTTCGCGGAGCAAATCCGGGGAGAATGGCCTCAACTGGCCGCCACTACTTCTGAAGTCGTCGCACGCCAGACGCGCGTCATTGCGCAGTTCATCCGGCGAAACAGCAGCCAGCACCGAGACGGTCAGCCCAGCGGCCTGCGCAAAGCGGGCGAGGACGTAGCCATCACCGCCGTTGTTTCCTCCGCCGCACACGATGACGATGCGGTGGGCCATGGGCCATCGCGTGCGCAGATACCGGAGTGCAGCCTCCCCGGCGCGCTTCATCAACGTGTAGCCGGGTATGCCTTGCACGTCGATGGCGTGTGCATCGAGCGCGCGAACTTGTGCAGTGGAATAGAGGGCAATTGGCAGAGCCATGCAGTGATTATACTGACAGCGGTGGCCTCTCCATGACTGAGTTTGAAATTCTTAACCTCCATGCGACAAAACAGGCGCTGATTGACGGCGCCCGGGCGCTCGGCTTCAGCCAACTGGGTGTCACTAGTGTCGAGATCGCCGAAGATGCGCAGCATCTGCTGCGTTGGCTCGACGCGGGCTACCATGGCGAAATGGAATACATGCAAAGGCATGGATCCATGCGCACACGACCGCACGAATTGGCTCCAGGGACTGTACGCGTGCTCAGCGTGAGAATGGACTATTGGCCCGCCGAGGCTGAGGACGCCGAAGCAGTGCTGGCTGACTCAACGCTCGGGTATGTGTCGCGATACGCACTCGGGCGCGACTATCACAAAATCATACGGCGCTCCCTGGCACAGCTGGCGGAAGACATCAGCAAGCGCATTGGGCCGTTCGGCTACCGTGTTTGTGTAGACAGTGCGCCCATACTGGAGAAAGCGCTGGCACGCAACGCGGGCCTGGGCTGGATCGGCAAGCACACCAACCTGATCGCCCGCGACGCCGGTTCCTTGTTCTTCATCGGCGAGATACTCACCGATCTGCCGCTACCCGTCGACCAACCCGCCAGTGCACACTGCGGAACCTGTGAGGCCTGCATACCGGCCTGCCCAACCGCCGCCATCATTGCGCCCTATCAGCTGGATGCCAGACGTTGTATTTCGTACCTGACCATAGAGCACAAAAGCGCCATTCCGGTCGAATTGCGCAGCGCTCTCGGGAATCGGATCTACGGTTGCGACGACTGTCAGCTGGTATGCCCCTGGAACAAGTTTGCGCAGACGGCTGCACATCCGGATTTCAAGGTGCGGAACGCGCTGGATGCAACGCAACTCACCGAGTTGTTTGCGTGGACTGCGGGCGAGTTTGACGAGCGTATGCGAGGGTCGGCAATCTATCGGATCGGGTACGAGCGGTGGTCGCGGAACATTGCCGTTGCGTTGGGTAACGCACCGACCTCACCGGATGTGATTGCCGCGTTGCGTAGCCGACTCGAGGATGGCTCGGCGCTGGTCAGGGAGCATGTTGAGTGGGCGCTGGTGCAGCACGGTGCCGAAACCCGGCCAAACGGATCCGACCCGGCGTGACAGCTCAGCGCTCGACCTGGATATTGTCGATCAAGCGCGCCTTGCCCAACCGGGCCGCCGTCAAAACAACGAGGTGGCTCGTGTCCGGTCGCGGCGCACTCAAGTCAGCTGCCTGTCGAACAGCAAAATAGTCCGGCCGGAATCCCGCCGCCTCCAGCATCTGGCAGCCCGCTCGCTCCATGCTCGCGAACTCGCTGTCACCGGCCTGCAGCCGCTTCGCCGTCGCCGTCAGGATCTCGTAGATTCGCGGGGCAATGCCCCGCTCCTGCTCTGACAGGTATTGATTGCGCGAGCTCATGGCCAGGCCATCCGCATCACGCACGGTGGGTGCACCAATCACCTGGACCGAAATGCACAGGTCCGCAACCATCCGCCGGATCACCGTAAGCTGTTGGAAGTCCTTCTCGCCAAACACCGCAACATCGGGTTCCACGATGTGAAACAGTTTGGCAACAATCGTCGCGACACCCTCGAAATGGCCCGGCCGAAACTCGCCACACAAAATGCGTGACAGCCCGGGGACATCGATGCGCGTCGCACGCTCGGAGCCGTTCGGATAGATCTCCGCGACATCCGGCATGAACATCAGGTTACATCCGGCCACAGCGAGCATCCGCTCATCCTGTGTCGGCGTACGCGGGTAATGCGCAAAATCCTCGTTTGGCCCGAACTGCATTGGATTGACGAAGATGCTCGCAATGAAGCGGTCGCCGTGCCGGCGGGCAGCCTCAATCAAGCTGACGTGCCCAGGATGAAGGTTGCCCATGGTGGGGACGAATGCAACACGCAACCCTTCCCTGTGCCAGGCGCGTACGCGTTCACGAACAGCCGCAATAGTGGTGACAGTTTCCATTTGGGGCGGCTCAGAACTCGTGCTCAGGTGCGGGGTACTCGCCTTCCCTGACAGCTTTGACGTAGTTGGCAAGCGCCTGTTGGTTCGTCCCGGCTCCATCCATGAAGTTGCGTACGAAGCGCGGCTTGCGCCCCGTTGTTATGTCGAGAATGTCATACAGGACGAGAATTTGACCGTCAGTGTCGGGACCTGCGCCAATGCCTATCACGGGCACTTGCAGCGCCTCGGTAATCTGCTTGCCCAGCGCCGATGGAATGCATTCGAGCAGCACGATGTCCGCGCCGGCTGACTCGAGCCGCTTGGCATTGGCAATCATGAGCTCAGCAGCATCGCCCTCGCGTCCTTGAACGCGAAAGCCGCCTGTCTTGTGCACCGACTGGGGCTTCAGTCCCAGGTGGGCGCAGACGGCGATATCGTGGGCGGCGAGGAATTCGACAATCTCAATTTGCGTGCCGCCGCTTTCCAGCTTGATCATCTTCGCGCCGCCTTCCTGCATCAGGCGCACAGAGTTGGCCAGCGCCTCGGACTTGGAGGGGTAGCTCATGAACGGCAGGTCAGCCATCAGGAACGGTCGATGCAGCCCACGCGCAACGGCGCGGCAGTGATAGACGACATCATCCATCGTGACCGGCACCGTCGTATCGTGCCCCTGAATGACCATGCCCAGCGAGTCGCCAACCAGTACGACATCAACGTCAGCAGTATCCAGCAGAACGGCAAAACTCGCGTCGTAGCAGGTCAGACTGGCGATCTTCTGCCCGTCGGCCTTCATCCGCGACAGGGTGCTCAACGTGACCGGCGGCCTGTCGGAGCCGCGCAGTTGCAGGTGCGTGTACATGAATCCCCCTCTAAATCTAAATAGAGCGGCTGCGCAGTGGATTGTAGTAGAGACGACCCCGTTTCATGCGCTGGATCGCCGCGAGCAGCTCGTCGTAGTCAGCCTGATTGTTGATTGGATCAATCGCGGCGGCATTCACGATCAGCAGCGGCGACGTCTCAAACTCGTGGAAGAAGCGTGCGTAAGCCTCGTTCAGTCGCTCGAGGTACTGGCGCTCGATGTGCTGCTCGTAGTCGATGCCACGTGTGCCAATGCGCTCCAGCAACACATCCACGGGCGCCTGCAGATAGACAACGAGATCCGGTTTCGGGGGCTGAATATCGAGCTTGGCATACACCTGCTCGTACAATCCGTACTCGGCGTCATCCAGTGTTACCCGTGCAAACAGCCGGTCCTTCTCCAACAAATAGTCGGCGACCCGGACCGGGGCGAACATGTCCTGCTGCTTCAGGCTCGCCAGCTGTTGTGCACGCTGAAAGAGGAAGTACAGCTGGGTGGGCAGCGCGCCGGCGCGCGGATTGCGGTAAAACCGCTCCAGGAACGGGTTTTCGGCCGCCTGCTCCAGCACGACTTGCGCATTGAGACTCGTGCAAAGCCGCCGGGCAAGACTGGTCTTCCCCACTCCAATGGGGCCTTCAACCACGATGAATTTATGAGCCGGCTCGCTGGAAGCTGTTGTCATGGACCACGCAGGCGGATGAGTACGCCGTCAGCTCGGGCTCGACGGGCCGCGACGCCTGCGGCGGCGGCGACCGCCCCGACGCGGCGCACCCTCTGACCGTGGCGCTTGCCCCGTCAGCGCATCTGCCATTCGGGCGCGCTCCTCTGACGAAACTTCCTGCACCTTGGTCCACCATTCGGTGATCTCAGTGGGCGCCATCCCAAATTCCGCCCGCAACAGCAACAAGTCGTACGCGGCCCTGAATCTCGGATGCTCGAGAACACGCAACGCCCGCCGTCCACGGGGGTGTTCGAGACGCGGCTGCAAGGCGAACATCTCACGCATTCCCAACGAGAATCGCTTCGGCAGCGTGATGTTCGACTGTACTTGGCGGGCAGCACGGTCACACGCATCCAGGATTGTCGACAGCTCGTGCCAACGCTCCGGCGGCGTGGCCTCGATGATCGTGGCAATCGGTCCGTACAGCAGTAGCGCAAACAGGAAGGTTGGCGTTACCGGTTTGTCGGCAAGCACGCGCGCGTCGGTGTTCTCGAGGCCACGCATCACGAGCTGCTCAACCAGACTGCCCGGGTGCTTGCTGAAATAGTCGTCAACTGTCGGCAGCAGCACCGAGAGCAGACCGCGTTGACGCAGTACCTCGAAGCTCCGGCGCCCGTGCCCCGTCAGAAACAGCTTTAGAGTCTCGTCAAACAGCCGCGCCGGCGGCACGCCGCCCATCAGCGCCTTCAACCGTCCGATGGGTTCAGCGGTGGTGGGATCAATCTCGAAGCCGAGTTTGGCCTCAAAACGAGCCGCACGGAGCATCCGTACCGGGTCTTCGCGGAAGCGCGTCTCCGGGTCGCCGATCAACTTCAGCTTGCGGGCCGCAATGTCTTCGAAACCCCCGACGTAGTCCCAGATGGAGAAGTCGGCGATGTTGTAATAAAGCGCGTTAGCCGTGAGGTCACGACGCCATACGTCAGCGTCGATTGTGCCGTACACGTTGTCGCGAAGAATTCGGCCCGTCTCGTCGAACATGCGCTCGGCATTTGGATCGACGTCTAAGTCGGCTGCGCTCTCGTCGCCGTTTGGCGGTGCTGAGCGGTCTTGGTAGCGATGGTTCCGACGGGGGGCGACAACTGGCGGGGGATGCCCGGCATCATCACCCAACTCATCGTCTTCATCATCTTCTTCTTCGTCCTCGTCCTCGTCCTCGTCCTCGTCCTCGTCCTCGTCGAGGTCATCGTCGTCGAGATCGCCCGCTTCCAATGCCGCGATGTCCGAACCAGCGGCGTCCAGGTTTCCACCTTCCAAAGCGCCTTGGTCCAGATCGCGGTCCTCGCCATCCGCTGAATCTCCCTCCGGCAACGGCTCTTCGCCGGGCGATGGGGCGGTGGCAGCGCGAAAAGTCGCCACTTCGATGATCTCGCGCCCAAAAAACACGTGGGCGAGTCGAAAACGGCGCCCCACGAGGCGGCAGTTACGGAATAGCTTCCGCACCTCTTCCGGCAAAGCATCCGTCGCTACGTCGAAGTCCTTCGGCTCGATGCCGATGAGGAGATCGCGGACGCAGCCACCCACCAAAAACGCCATGAATCCTGCATCGCGTAAGCGATACAGGACCCTCAAAGCGTTGGGCGAAATGTGCTGACGCGAAATGATGTGCTCAGATCGCGTAATTATTCGGGGCGTAGAGGTAGGCGTCACAACGGACGCAGAGGACGCGTTCAAGTAAAGGCTTTCAGCTTGAGCAATCGACTGGGATCCCTATAATACCGCGCTCTTGCAACAGCCCTGCATCTCGCTCCCGTCGTCTAGAGGCCCAGGACATAGCCCTCTCAAGGCTAGTACACCGGTTCGAATCCGGTCGGGAGCGCCAATAAAAACAAGACCTTGCAGTGTTCGCGTTCTGTTCATATGAAATTTATATGAAATATCGCGCCAGACATCTCGCGCGAGGCGCAGAGCATACACGGGCGAACAAATAGGGTCGCCAGGGCTTGCGCGATGCATCGCAGGACTCGCCCAAGCTCCGGCCGCGCCTTCGGCGGGTTCCGCGCGCCCGCAATGGCTTCCCGTGGTGCAACCCCGCGTGCCACCCCGCAGTCCGCCTCCCCTCCCCACTATATATAGCGGACCACCGCGTTCGAGTAACTCCAGGCACAGCCCAAGCGCGGGACTGCCCGCACGGTGGGCTGGCTTTAACTCATCCGGTCACTGATTGCGGATCCCAGCCCCAGAGGGCACCGCGCCGTCAGTCAGAACCGCCGCCGGTCTCATGACCGGCGCCCGTATCCCCCCGCTTGCACGTCGAGAAAGTGCTGAATCGCGAATCGATGACGTGGCCGAGATCTATGACCGCTACGACTACGCCGCCGAAAAGACCGCGGCCCTCGAGGCCTGCAGTCGAACCGTGCTTCGGATCCTGCGGTCACCCCCATCCAACGTCGTCCCCTTACGAAAAGCGCCGAGCGACGACGGCCTGACGGTCTACGGACAGTCAGGCACACCCACCGCGAACGCACCGCTAGCCGGTTGACCGTTGATGTCGCCGGCTCTCCCGTCCCGAGTCGTGCTCTGCGTCTCTGATAGGCTGGGAAGCGACTGCGTCAGAACATCGGTGGCCCATCATCGCTCGTGAACAAATCGTGGCGGCACTGACCGAATTCGCCAATACGCCCAAGTTCAAATGTCAGGAGCCGCCGTTCCAATATCTCAATCCGTCTCCACGCACAGTCACCCAGCCCTTAGAGACCGCCCTGAATCGATGCGCCAGCGAGCTTTGTCAGCTGGTCCAACGCGACCGCAGCTCCGGAGAGCTCCGGCGTTGCATCTCGCGATCTCTTCGCTCCGTGGAAAAGCCGTTTGACACCGAAGACCGCGAGTATCTGCTGTATTACTACAACGAGCTCGCTCACATGGTTGGAATCCGAATCGGCCTGCTCTTGAACCGCTGGCTATATGGTTTCCCACTGGCGGTGCTGCTGCAGCTGTTCAGCCGTCGTTAGGGCCACACCGCCTCACTCAGGGCACTCCACAGCGATTGGCAACAGGCTCTCCCCGCCTGGCAACCGGGGAACCGCCCAGTCTATCTCTCCCTGCTCGGCCGCCGGTTTCCAGAACTGCCCCAACAGAGTCCCCGCCAGCGCCCGAATCCACCCGCACGCGTGCACATCCTGACACCGAGCGTTGCCTCTCTCGAGTTGGCCCATCGTGTACACTCCGCGCCCGCTGGGAATCTGTCGACCTGGCGGATGACATCTGGAGGGGTTCCATGAAACTCAAACCGCACGAACTCGACCCGAGCGTCGAACCGCCCGAGTGCTTTCGAAACCACTCGTAAACGGCGCAAGGGCTATCCGTCGGAAACACGCGTCCAACGCGGCGATCGGATCGTCCACGGGAACAAAGAGCTGCTTGAGAAACTCGGTCGCAACGACCCCTGCCCCTGCGGGTCCACTCGTCGGTTTCAAGCACTGTTGCCTGCAGACCGGTGAGTGGGACGGATCCGACCGGCATTATTTCTTTTAGGGACTGAGTGCCCGGGGTACCGTGATGAGGGCGGGTTCGCAGATGCGAACCCGCCGTTCGACAGGTGGAGTCTCGTCGGCGACATACGCCTCCACGACGCAACTCATCCTGCTCTACCCGCTCCTCGCGCTGCCCATGCTCGGCGGCCTGCTGCACGGGCGCGCGCCGCTGTCGCGCCTGCTCCTGTGGCCAGTGTCGTCGGCGTTCTTCGCCCTCGTCGTCGGCGCGATCGTCAGTCTGCTGCGCGGTGCGCTCGCGCCGTCGATGCCCCTCAGCCACCCCCACCTCCTCGACGGTGCCGGTCTCCTGCTCATTCCGATACTCGGCTACGGACTCGGCCGCGTGGCCGCCCGGACCATCCCCGCCCAAGTCCACCAACGCGGCACGCGCGTTCCCGACGGGCGCTGCGCGCAGCAGTCCGCCCGGAAGCGACTTCGAACCCAACCGAAGCTCATCACGCTGGCCGGCATCGCCGTCGAGCGGCTGGATGAAACCAAACACTTCAAACTCATTGGCACCACCGGGTCCGGCAAGTCCACGGCCATCCGCGAGGTGCTACGCATCGCGCTGGCTCGCGGCGATCGCGCACTCATCGCGGATCCGGATGGCGGCTACCTCAACCGCTTCTACGATCCGGATCGCGGCGATGTGATCTTGAATCCGTTCGACCCCCGCTCGGCGCGCTGGGACCTCTTCGGCGAATTGCGCGACCCGTACGACGCCGACCAACTCGCGCGCGCCCTCATCCCTGACGCCGCGGACACCTCCGGGCGCGAATGGCGCGCCTATGCCCGCACCTTCCTCGCCTCTGTCCTGCGGACGGCACACCTCAGGAGCCACCCCTGCCCCAGACGTCATCGCCAAGCGCGTCATCGCCGACGCAGCCTCGCTCCCTCCCTTCTAAGAGCGACCGCTCGCACGCCCACTGCGTGGGGGCAGTTCCGAAGCGCAACACCTCGCCTGCGTTCGGGAGTCTTCGCATCTCTTCACGCACGCCCAACGGATCCGCTCCCTCCGAGAGCGATAGCTCGGACGCTTCCGACGGACTCGCTCTCCTCATACCCTCGAGAAACGGATCGACGTCCGATGATCTCGCCGAGCTGTGGCGCCGGATTGCCATCGCCACCGCGGAGGACCTGCGACCCCTGGTGGCCAACACCCCCGCCCAACCCTTTCTCGAGAGCGAGAACGCGGGCATGTTCGGATCGATTCGGTCCGTCACCACTGCCCACTGGCGGGATTGGAGCACGTGGCGCGCCAGAGCGCCTCAGCCCGCCTGTCGATCCGCCAATTCGTGCGCCCGCCAGATCCCGCCCCAACACCTGCCGGCGTGCTCTTCATGCCATACGCCGCCGGCCAAATCGCGACCGTCCGCGGCCTGATCGCGACGTGGTTGAGACTCGCGATCTTTGAGGCGATGAACGGACCGGAAGGCGATCAACGGCTGTGGTTTGTGATTGACGAGTTGGATGCGCTGGGAGCGATTGACGGATTGAAAGATGCGTTGGCGCGACTGCGCAAGTTCGGGGGGCGCTGCGTGTTGGGGTTTCAGTCCATCGGTCAGGTCAGCGCGTTGTACGGACGCGGGGACGCCCAAACGATCGTCGAAAACTGCGGCAACACGCTCATCCTACGGTGTTCCGCGAGCGAAGGCGGCGGAACGGCGCAGTTCGCCTCTCGCCTCATCGGGGATCGCGAGATTCTACGCACGCATCAGTCCCGCACCGATGCGCGCGACGGGACTGGTATTTTCGCCCGGCGACGCCAGTCCACGACCACCAGCGAACAACATCTGACCGAACCGGCCGTCCTACCCGCCGAAATCGAACAGTTGCCGGACCTCGCCGGCTACGCGAAAACCGCCTCCAATCCAACCTGGTATCGCGTGAGCTTTCG
>Ga0137415_10003511_pt1 | contig 15587 bp, 15 predicted proteins | sample CZODoug3_1_1_16f_FD_183082 | JGI IMG/M metagenome (GOLD analysis project Ga0137415, IMG submission 183082) | Vadose zone soil fungal communities from Angelo Coast Range Reserve, California, USA - CZODoug3_1_1_16fungal (Hybrid Assembly) | ecosystem: Environmental > Terrestrial > Soil > Vadose... | reverse complement strand
CGCGTGGTGACCATTCCCACGAGTTCCGCGTATCCTTCCCTCAACCTTGCGCATGCCGTCGTCCTGATTCTGTACGAGCTGGCGCTCGCGCGAGGCGACGACGAACGGCCGTTCAAGGCGCCACGCCGCGAGGGCTTGCCGGTGACGGCGGATGATCTGGAGCGGCTGTTCGCGGACGCGGAGGCGGCGCTTCGCGTCATCGAGTTCTTCAAGACGCGTGAAGTCGAGGGCGTCATGCGGACGCTGCGCGAGGTGATTCACCGCACGCCGCTCGACCAGCGCGAGGCGAAGCTCCTGCGGGCAATGGCCATCGAGGTGGTGAAATACGGTGAGCGACTGGCGCGTTCCCGGCTTCACGTCGACCGGTAGCAAGCGCCCCGACGCGCTGTTCGGCGCCGAAGCGGGCGCGGGACTGCCGACGCGCATGACGCGCGCGTCGGGGTGCCGCGTGTGGGATGCCGAGGGCCGTGAGTACGTCGACTACGTCATGGCGCTCGGCGCGGTCGCGCTCGGCTACGGGCATCCCGAGGTGAATCGCGCCGCCGAGCAGGCGATCGCCGCCGGCGTGGCGGGTCCGCTGCCGCCGGTGCTCGAGGAAGAGCTGGCCGATGCACTCGCCATGCGCATCCCGTGGCTCGAGCAGTTGCGCTTCTTGAAGACCGGCGCCGAAGCGGTGGCCGCGGCGGTGCGGCTCGCCCGTGTGGCGACTGGACGCGAGCGCGTGCTGGGGTGTGGCTACCACGGCTGGCTCGATTGGTCCCAGGGAGGGGAAGGCGTTCCCGCCGCGACTCGAGCGCTGTATGCGGAGATCCCGTTCAACGACGTGGAAGGCACCCGGCGCTTGATCCGCGAAGCCGGCGATCGCCTCGCGGTGGTCGTGATCGAGCCGGTCGTCGTGATCGAGCCCACGCGCGAATGGCTCGAGGCGTTGCGCCAGGAGACCACCCGGGTAGGCGCGGTGCTCGTGTTCGACGAGATCAAGACGGCATTCCGCGTGGCGATCGGCGGTGCGGCCGAGCGCTACGGCGTCCGGCCTGATCTCATGGTGTTGGGGAAGGCCATCGCGAACGGCTTTCCGCTAGCCGTCGTGGGTGGCCGAGCGGAGCTGATGGCCGGCGTGGCGCGCACCTGGATCTCTTCCACACTTGCGACCGAGAGCGTGGCGCTCGCTGCGGCGCAAGCGACGCTCGAGATTTTCGCCCATGAAGATGTCTGCGGACATCTGCACCGGATGGGCACCCGCTTGCTGCACGGCCTCCATCGCCTGCACCACAAGCACGCCGAGGTCGTGACCGGCGTGGGTGGGATCGCAGAGATGTGCGTTCTCCATTTCGCGAGCGAGACCATATCCAGGGATGTGGCGCGGGGGTGCGCGGCGCGCGGGCTCCTGTTCAAGCGCACGGCGTACAATTTCGTATCGCTGGCACATGACGAGGAGACGATCGACCGGACGCTGGAGACGCTGGATGAGGTGCTCGCGCAGGCCGCCGACGGAGCCTAGCTTCGAACCGTGACTCTCCAGCGCAAGCTGCTCCTGGGCTTCTCGCTCATGGTTATTCCGGCCCTGCTGGTTGGGGTTCAGGCGATTCGCACCAATGCGCTCGTGCGCGGCACGCTCGAGTCGCTAGGTGAGCGCCTCGCCCGGTCGCGGACGTATGCCGAGGTGGAAGACGCCATGTTCAACCAGACCCAGGTGATCTGGCGTTACTTGAGCGGCGATCCCGCGGCCAAGAAAGAATTTCCCCTCACCGAGCAGGTCGTGACGTTCTGGCTCGATCGCTGGACTGCGGGACTGCCACCGGACGAGCTCAAGCTCGCGGACGGTGTCCGGAGAATCGAGTCGGATATTCGGGCGGTCGCGGGTCGCGTGTTCAAGCTGCACGATGCCGGACGGCACGATGCGGCCGCTGTTCTGGCCCGGCAGGAGCTGGTGGAGCGCCTCCAGCCGGCCCTGGCGGAGGTAAACCGGGAGATCTATCGACGGGCGCGTGAGTTCAGCGTGCAGGCGGCGTTCACGCAGGTAGCAGGCATCGTCGACGTCGAACGGCGGGTCCTGTGGGGCATCATCGTGCTCGCGCTTGCGGGCGGCCTCCTGGCATCGTGGCTCATTTCCCGCAGCCTGGCGCGCCCGCTGAACGAGCTGCGGCACGCGATGGCCGTGGTCGGCGCGGGCGACCTCGATCACCTGATCGAGCCGCGATCTTCCGACGAGATCGGCGAGCTGGCGCGCGCGTTCGCCCGGATGACCGAGCAGCTCCGCCAGTCCCGCGCCCAGCTCGTGCAATCCGAGAAGCTGGCGTCGATCGGGCAGATGGCGGCGGGCGTGGCCCACGGGCTCCGCAACCCGCTCGCGAGCCTGCGGGCCGCGGCGCAGCTCGCCCAGCACCGCGTCGGTGGTCCCCCGGCCGCGGCCCGCGAGCAGCTGAACGCCATCATCGAGCAGGTGGATCGCCTCGATCTCCGGATCGCCCACCTCCTGACCTTCTCGCGTCCCGCTCCCTTCCGCCCGCTGCGGGAGAGCGTCCGGGCGCTGGTGGATGGCGCGCTCTCCGGTTTCGCCGAGCTGCTGCGCCGGCGTCGCGTCGAGGTTGCCGTGACCGTCCCCCCGACACTCCGCGAAATCCGGGTCGACCCCATGCGGCTGGAGCAGGCGTTGACCGAGATCGTCTCCAACGCGCTGGATGCCATGTCGGACGGTGGACGGCTCGAGATCGCGGCGCGTTCGGCGAACGGCGCGGGTGGCGCCGACGGTGTCTTGCTCGAGATCGCCGACTCCGGGCCGGGGATTCCCGCGGAAATCCTGCCCAACCTGTGCGAGCCGTTCTTCACGACGCGACCCGAGGGTACAGGTCTCGGCCTCGCCATCGCCAAGCGCTACGTGGAGGAAACCGGCGGCCGTCTGGACATCGCCAGCCAGATGGGCCGGGGTACCACGGTACGGATCTGGTTGCCCGTCGCGAGCGCCGACACTGCGCCGGCGCCATCACAGCGCCTCGCATGAGCGGCTCCACCGTCCTGATCGTCGACGACGAGCAGACTCTGGCCCGGTCCGCCAAGGCCTTCCTGGCAGATCACGGCTACGAGGCCGAGGTGGCGACTTCCGGCGAAACGGCGCTCGAGCTGCTCGAGAAACTTCAGCCGGATGTCGTCTTCGCGGATGTGCGGCTCCCGGGCATGAGCGGGATCGAGCTGCTGAAACGGATCCGCGAGTTCGATCCCGTGCTCCCCGTGATCATGCTGACGGCGTACGGCTCGATCGAGGGTGCGGTGGAGGCCGTCAAGCTCGGCGCCTTCGATTACGTCAAGAAGCCCGTCGATCTGGAAGAGCTGAAACTCCTGGCCGACCGCGCGCGCGAGAACCGGCTGCTCAAGCAGGAGCTGTCGTATTACCGTCGCCGCGCGACCCGCGACGTCGGGTTTGCCAGCATGGTGGGCGAGTCGCCCGCCGTCCGGGCGGTGCTCGAGCGGGCGCGCCAGATCGCTGCACTGGAGGACACCCCGCCCGTGCTCCTGACCGGCGAGACGGGCACCGGCAAGGGGATCCTGGCGCACGCGATCCACGCCGCCGGTCCGCGCGCCCTGAAACCGTTCATCGAGGTGAACTGCACGGCGCTCCCGGCGACCCTCATGGAGGCCGAGCTGTTCGGCTACGAGCGGGGCGCCTTTACCGACGCCAAGGAATCGAAGCCCGGGCTGGTCGAGGCCGCTGAAGGCGGGTTCCTGTTCCTCGACGAGATCGGCGACGTGGATCTCTCGGTGCAGGGCAAGCTGCTCCGGGCGATCGAGGACCGGACGGTTCGGCGCGTCGGCAGCGTACGCGAGCGGAAGGTGGACGTCCGCATCGTGGCTGCGACGAACCGTGATCTCGAGCGCGAGGCGAGCCGCGAGCGGTTCCGCCGCGATCTCTATTTCCGGCTCGCGGTGATCGTGCTCGTCATGCCGCCGTTGCGCGAGCGGGGTGAGGACGTACTGCTCCTCACCGACCACTTCTTGCGAGTGCTCAATGCCAAGTACGGGAAGACGGTGCGAGAGATCAGCGCGCCGGCGCGCGAGCAGTTGCTGTCCTATCCGTGGCCCGGCAACGTCCGTGAGCTCAGCCACGTGATCGAGCGGGCCGTGCTGTGGAGCCGGGGTCCGGCGCTCGACGTCGAGCACCTCTCGTTGACCAGTCCCGACCACGACGCGGCGCCGACTCACAGCGGCTCGGCGGGCGACGCGGGGGCAGGCGCCGCCGCAGCGACGTTGCCGCCGCCGGGCGTCGATCTCGCTCAATGGGAAAAGGCCATGATCGAGCGCGCGATGCGCGAAGCGGCCGGCAACCAGACGAAAGCCGCGCAGCGCCTCGGAATTTCGCGGGACACGCTGCGCTATCGCCTGAAGAAGTTCGGCCTGCACTCCTAACAGAGGGCGGGCTGGGTGATTTCACCCATGTTGGGTGAAATGACTCACCGCTCGACTCGCTCACGCGACCTGGGCGTCGCGGAGTCAGTCGGTTAACTGTTGACTGGCGTGCGAGTTGGCGTTTGAGCCGTCGCAGCCATGCGATGGCACGTCACGTGCTCAAGGACTTGAGCGTGGGCTTGCAGTGGTCGACCATGATTTCTCTGGGAGGAAGAACTATGACCTGGACGAAGCCTGAATTCGAGGTCGTCGAGCTGGGGATGGAAGTCGGCGCGTACGCCGGCAACGCCTGAACCAGGCTGATACGACTACCGAGGGGCCGGGTGAAGAACCCGGCCCCTTTGTTCAATGCACGTCATCATCCTCGGCTCGGCGGCAGGTGGTGGGGTCCCGCAATGGAACTGCCGCTGCCCGAACTGTCTCGACGCCCGCCACGACGCTCGCGGCCGCACGCAATCATCTGTGGCCGTCAGCGCGGACGGGGAGCGTTGGATTCTGCTCAATGCCTCGCCCGACCTGCGCATGCAATGCGCCGCCCACCACGAGCTCTGGCCCCGCGCCCCGCGCGGTTCGCCCATCGTCTCCGTGGTCCTGACCGACGGCGAAATCGACCATACGCTCGGGCTGCTGTTGCTGCGTGAGAGTACCACGCGGCTTCCGGTATACGCCCCCGCAGGCGTGTCCGCGCTGCTTGGCGAGGAGTGGCCGCTCTATCGTGTGCTTTCGTCGTACGCCGGCGTCGAGCCGCGGACGCTCGAAGAGGGTCGGCCCGTCGCTCTCACCGATGGCGCCGGCGACGCGCTCGGCATCTGCTGCTCCGCGACGGCGGTGGCCCGGCGCCCGCCGCGTTACGCCCGCACGGCGCCTGCTCAGGCGTTCGACGTCGGCCTGCGGCTCACGGACGAGCGCTCCGGTGGCACGCTCGCGTACATCCCGACAGTCGGGGCAATCGATGACGCGACGCGACGCGTCGCCGCGGGAGCCGATCTCCTGCTCTTCGACGGGACGTTCTGGTCGGACGACGAGCTCAGAGCCGCCGGCGTGGAAGCACCGACGGCGCGCGAGATGGGACACCTGCCGGTGGGCGGGGCGGGTGGCAGCCTGGAGCTTCTGCCGCGGCTCGACGCAAAGCGCGTCGTCTTGGTACACATCAACAACACGAATCCCCTCCTGTGTCGCAGCTCGGCGGAGCGGGCACGGGTAGAGTCCGCGGGCATCGCGGTGGGAGAAGACGCAATGGAGTTCGAGCTGTGAGCGTGCAGGTGAGCCCGCGGGCGACCGACGGACTGACGGGCCTGCTGCGCGGCGTGCTCGCGCGTCGCTACCACCATCTCCACCCGTTCAACCAGCGAATGCACCGCGGCGAGCTGTCGCGCGAGGAGCTGCAGCTCTGGGTGGCAAACCGCTTCTATTACCAGGTCAACATCCCCATCAAAGATGCGCTGATCCTGTCGAGCTGCCCCGAGCGCGAGGTGCGCCAGCAGTGGATCCAGCGAATCATCGACCACGACGGCGAGCCGGGGGAGGAGGGTGGCATCGAGGCGTGGCTGCGCCTGGGCGAGGCGATGGGCGTGAACCGCGAAGACATGGTCGGGCAGCGTTTCCTCCTGCCCGGGGTGCGCTTCGCGGTGGACGCGTACGTGAACTTCTGTCGCTCGAAGCCCTGGCTCGAGGCGGTGGCCGCTTCGCTCACCGAGATGTTCGCGCCGCTGATCGTGAAAGAGCGGCTCGCGGCGATGCTGAGCCACTACACATGGGTGGATCCCGCGGGACTGCAATACTTCAAGAACCGGCTCACCCAGGCGCCGCGCGATGCGGAATACGCGCTCGGCCTCGTGACGGAGCGATGCCGCACGTCGGAACAGCAAGGGCGCGCCGTGGCGGCACTCGAATTCAAGTGCGACGTGCTGTGGTGCCTGCTCGATGCAGTGGAACGCGGGCCCCTGCCGGGGTCGGTGCCGTGACGGCGGCAAGCCCGCCGACCGTGCCCCGTCTGCACGCCAAGGCGCGGTTGCAACACGACGGCGTACGCGGGCGGGACGTGCTCCTCTATCCCGAAGGGCTCATCGCCCTGAATCCCACGGGGGCCGAAATCCTCGGCCTGTGCGACGGCGTCCGCACCGTTACCGACATCGTGGCGGCGCTGGAGCGGCGCTACGGTGCCACGGGGGAGAGCGTCGAGCGCGACGTGACGGCGTTTCTCGCCGGCCTCGCCGCGAAGGGGCTGGTGACGTATGGATCCTAAGCCGCTGTGGCTCCTGGCGGAGCTGACCTACAAGTGCCCGCTCCAGTGTCCGTATTGCTCCAATCCGCTCGACTTCGCGGGCCCGCGCTTTCGGCGCGAGCTCTCGACCGAAGAGTGGTGTCGCGTGTTTCGCGAGGCCAAGGCGCTGGGTGTGCTGCAGCTCGGGCTTTCGGGCGGCGAGCCGACGCTGCGGACGGATCTTGAAGACCTGATTCGCGAGGCGCACGGGCTCGGGCTCTATACGTCCCTCATCACGTCGGCCTACCGGCTCACGAAGGAGCGCCTCGCGGCCCTCAAAGCGGCAGGCCTCGATCACGTGCAGATCAGCATTCAGGGGGCTGACGCCGACCTCTCGGACGCTGTCGCCGGGACCACGTCCTATCGGGACAAGATCGCCGCCTACCACTACACACGCGAGCTGGGCTTCCCACTCACCGTCAACGTGGTGCTGCACCGCCGCAACCTGCACCAGGTCGAGGCGCTCATCCGGCTCGCCGAGTCGCTCGGCGCCGAACGCATCGAGCTCGCGAACACGCAGTTCTACGGTTGGGCGCTGCACAACCGCGATGCGCTCATGCCCACGAAGGCGCAGCTGGACGACGCATGGCGCGTGGTACAACGCGAGCGTGCGCGACTCGGGACAACGCTCGAGATCGTGTGGGTGCTCCCCGACTACCACGAGCAGTACCCCAAGCCGTGCATGGGCGGCTGGGCGCGCTCCTACATGACGGTCACGCCCGCGGGGGAGGTCTGGCCCTGTCACGCCGCGGGCCGCATCACGACGCTCACGTTCGAGAACGTGCGCGAGCACCCGCTCGAGTGGATCTGGGAGCACTCGGACGCGTTTACGCGGTTCCGCGGCGACGCCTGGATGCCCGAGCCTTGCCGATCGTGTCCGCGCAAGACCCAGGACTTCGGCGGCTGTCGTTGCCAGGCGTTCCTGGTGGCGGGTGACGCGGCGCTGACCGATCCGGTGTGCACGCTGTCACCCCACCGTCACTTGATCGACGCAGCGGTCGCGGAGGTGGAGGGTGCGGTGGGGGCCGTCGACTGGACATATCGTGCGGCGCCCGCGTCGCGCGCGCTCGCCGCGAAAGGATGACCACCGCCGCGATCGACGCCCGCGGCCTCGGCAAGGACTTCGGCGCGATCCGCGCGCTCGACCAGCTCGACCTCGAGGTCCGGGAGGGGGAGTTCTTCGGATTGCTCGGGCCGAACGGCGCCGGGAAGACCACCACCGTTCACCTGTTTGCCACGCTGCTCGCGCCGTCGCGCGGCACGGCGCGCGTCGCGGGACACGACGTCGTGCGTGAGGGCCTTTCCGTGCGGCGCAGCATCGGCCTCGTGTTTCAGGACACCACGCTCGACCGCGACCTGACGATCACGGAGAACCTGCGCTTCGCGGCACGCCTATGGAGCCTCCCGGAGCGCGTCGCCCGGCCCCGCATCGACGTGTTGCTGCGCCAGTTCGAGCTACTCGAGCGGCGGGACGACCCGGTCCGGACGCTCTCGGGTGGTATGCGGCGCGCCGTCGATATCGCGCGGGGCATCCTGCACCAGCCGCGCATCTTGTTTCTCGACGAGCCCACCGCCGGCCTCGATCCGCGCGCGCGCCGCTCGCTGTGGGCGCGCATCCGGGCGTTGCGCGCGGAGTCCGGCCTCACCGTGCTCCTGACGACGCACTACGTCGAGGAAGCCGAGCCGTGCGATCGTGTGGCCGTGTTGGACCGCGGACGGCTCGCTGCCCTCGGGACGCCGGCCGAGCTGAAGCAGGCGGCCGGTGTCCGATCGCTCGAGGAGGTGTTCCTCGCGCACACGGGCCACCCTCTGGCCGAAACGGACGGCGGGTGAGCGCGCGGGCCGTGTACGGCATCGTCGCGCGCGAGTTCGTGCGGTTCCTGCGGCAGCGGGGTCGCGTGCTGGCGAGCATCGGACGGCCGTTCGTGTGGCTGGTGTTCGCCGGCGCGGGGTTCGCGGCGGTGTTCACGGGACGGAATCAGATCGATTACCGGGTCTACATGGCACCCGGTCTGCTCGGCATGGTCGTGATGTTCGGCTCGTTGCTCGCGGCCCTCTCCACCGTGACGGACCGCGAGGCCGGTGTGCTCCGCATGGTGCTCGTCGCCCCCATCCGGCGCAGCACGATCGCGCTCGGGAAAACGCTGGGTGCCACGCTGCTCGGTACCGCTCAGGCGCTCGTGGTCGCCGGGCTGCTGCTCCCCGTCGTACACTTGCGACCGACCCTCGCCGGGGCGCTGCTCGGGCTGGTCGCGGTCGTCCTGTCTGGGTTGGCGTTGGGAGCGCTCGGGCTGGTGCTCGCGGCGAGCATCCGCTCGATCGAGAACTTCGCGGGCGTCATGAACTTCGTGATCTTCCCGATGTTGTTTCTCTCGGGCGCCTTGTACCCCGTGCGGCACCTCGGTGTCGTGCTGCGCGCCGTCGCCTATGCGAACCCGCTCGCGTACGGAGTGGACTTGCTGAAGCACGCATTGCTCGGCGCGTGGGCAGAGGCGGGCTACGGCGGCGAGCTACCCGTGCTGCTCGACTGTGTCGCCCTCGCCGTATTCGCGATCGTGGGTCTTGCCCTCGCCGCCTCACTGCTGGGTCGGGAGGGCGGAGTGACGCGCACGGCACTCCGGGGACGGCCTTAGGCCACCACCAGTCGGGTGATGATCGCGGTGATCACCAGGACGACGAGCGCGGCCGCAATGCTCGTCAGCAGGGTCAACGCGGCGGTCTTGTCGCGGGCCACTTTCATACAAGGTGCAAGGCCCAGCGCGAACAGCCGCACGCTGTACAGCCCGACCAGCATCGCGAGCGGCTCGATCCGGGGGAAGAGCGCGAACGCACTCGCGAGCCAGTACGGCGTACTCCCGTAGGCCGCGACCTTCAAGGCCTGCACGCGGTTTCGTTGCCCCCCGACCGACCCTCCGATCACGTCGATCGCCATCGCCAGCGCATACACGCCGACGAGATTGAGCACGTACTCGAGGACGCCGGCTTGCACCGCGGTCCCCGCATTCATCGGGATGGTCCCGAACGTCAACAGGCTGCCGCGCTCGCCGAACACGACCCCCCCGATCGTTGCTGCCACCGGCCCGATGGCCGCCATGGGGAGGAGGTAGCGCGTATAGATCGGGCCGGCGCTCGCGAACTCCGCGGCGATCGTCGCCCATTCCTGCGTCGGCTGGAACAGCAGGCGCTGTGCGCGGGCGAGCCAACCCGGGAGCTTGCGCGCGGCCCGCGGTTTCGCCGTCGGTTTGGCGGTGGGCCGGGGTGGTGGCCCGGCTTTGGGCGACGTGGGGCCACGCGGCGGCGTGGGGCCGCGGGGTGGCGGCGTGGGACCGCGAGGGGGCGTGGGACCGCGGGGAGGCGTCCCTCCGGGAGGGCGCGGGGGATTCGGCGGCTGCGGCGTGCGCATGGCGGTCCCTGCGGCTCGGGTGATGGGACAAGATACAACAGCGTTGCAAGACGCCAAGACGCCACGTTGCAAGAGGCGTATACGGGCCCGCTTGGAACGTGGCGTCGTGGCGTCGTGTAACCCAGATTCTGGCCATGCTCATCGACGTCCACGCCCATTTCTACCATGCGGCAGCCCCCCGGGCCGACTGGCGCGAGCGCAACGCCAGCCGGCTCGCGGCGGGACGCAAGATCGGGGTGACGATGCATGTCGCCTCGATCCTGGGGAGCTGGGGCCGCACGTCTCCGATCTACTTCCCGTCGCCTCCGGACGTCGAAGTCGGTAACACCGCGCTGCTCGCGCTCCAGCGGGAGCATCCCGACGTCGTTCGCGGCTACGTCACGGTGAATCCCAACTACACGTCCCACGCGCGCGCCGAGATCGCCCGCTGCCTCGGCGCCGGGATGGTGGGGATCAAACTCGCGGCGAGCCGCCGCGCGACCGATCCGCTGCTCGACCCGATTTGCGAGCTGGCGCGGGAGCAGGGGGTGCCGGTGCTGCACCACGTGTGGCAGCACCGCAGACGCGACTGGCCGGGGCAGGAAGCGTCGGACGGAGCGGAGCTCGCCGCCCTGGCCGCCCGCCATCCCCAGGTGCGATTCATCCTCGCGCATATCGGCGGCGGTGGCGACTGGGAACACTCGCTGGCCGCGGTGCGCGCCACACCTAATGTCTACGTGGATCTGTCGGGGAGCGGAGTGGACGGCGGCATGCTGGAAGCCTGCTTCGCCGCCGTAGGCGTGGAGCGTCTACTCTGGGGAACGGACCTCACGATGGACACCGGCTGGGCCAAGCTGCGCTATCTCGAGCGACTGCTGCCCCCAGGCGAGCTGGAGATGCTGCAGTGGAAGAACGCGGCGCGCATCTTCCCGCGCGGCGCGTTCCCCGCCGACTGATGCGCATCGACGTCAACGCCTTCGTTGGCGGGTATCCCTACCGGCGGGTGCCCGGGACGTCGCCCGACGGGCTGCTGCGCGCCATGGCGCGCACCGGGATCGACGAAGCGTGGGTGAGTCACCTGCCGAGCCTGTTCTGGCGACAACCGATGGAGGGAAACGCCTGGCTGTACGACATCGTGACGCACGAGCCGCGGCTCAAGCCGGTACCGGCGCTGCATCCGGGCGTCTCGGGTTGGGAGAGGGCGCTGGGTGAGGCGGTGGATCGCGGGGCCCCGGCAGGGCGGTGCGATCCGATGTATTACGGGCTCGATCCCGCCGGGCCCGAGATGCGGGTTCTTGCTGCGGCGTGCGGGGCGGCACATTTGCCCCTGATGATGGCCGTGCGCCTCGAGGACGGCCGCCAGCGTCATCCCAACGACAAAGCCGCCGAGCTGCCCGCGGCGGCGGTACGAGCGCTGATTCGGAGCGACGAGGACCTGCGGCTGCTGATCACGCACGCCGACCGCGGGTTCATCGAAGAGGTGCATTTCGGATCGACCCCCGACGAAGCGGCGCGCCTGTGGTGGGATGTGAGCTGGATCTGGGGTCCCCCCGAAGATCAGCTCGCGCTGCTGCTGGCCACGATCGGCCGCGACCGGTTCGTGTTCGGCACCGGGCAGCCGCTCCGAATTCCGGAGGCAAGCATGGCGAAGCTGGATCTGCTCGAGCTCGAGCCTCAGCAGCGCGCGGGGATCGAGTCGGAAAACGCCCGCGCGGGATTGCTCCGCTGACCGCCGGCCTCGCGTGGGGTGTGGTTCCCGCCGTCCCGGTTCCGTTCCGCGGCCGGGAGCTCGCCGACGACGCGCAGCGGGCCTACGCCACCTGGATGGCGGAGCACCAGGTCGCCGGCGTGGCCGTCTGGGCGCACACCGGGCGCGGGCCGCACCTATCGCGCGACGAGCGACGCCGAGTGCTCGCCACGTGGCGAGCGGCGCTCCCCCTGAGCACCATCGTCGCGGGAGCAACGAGCCTCGAGATGGCGGTCGAGGCAAAGGCGGGCGGTGCGAACGCGGTGCTCGCCTTTCCGCGGGCGGACGATCCGGTCGCCTATCACGAGTCGCTCGGCCGCGAGCTTCCGGTGATCGCGTTCTACCTGTACGAGGCCGCCGGCGGCGTCGCGTACGACAATCCGACGCTGCACGCCATCCTCGCGCTTCCCAACGTGATCGGGATCAAGGTGGCCACGCTCGACTCGGTCGTGACGTTTCAGCGGATCGCGGGGCTCATGCGGGATCACCCCGACAAGCTGCTGATCACCGGTGAGGACCGCTTCCTGGGCTATTCGCTCACCATGGGAGCGCGTGCGGCATTGATCGGTATGGGGGCGGCGCTCACCGACCTCCAGGTCGCGCTGATGGAATCGTTCCGCTCGGGCGACTTCGGCAGGTTCGTCCGCCTGTCCGCCGTGTGCGATCGCTTCGCGAGCGCGACGTTCGTTCCACCCCTCGAGGGCTATGTCCGCCGGATGCTGTGGGCGCTCGCGGCCGACGGCGTGATTCCGGACGACGCGTGCGACGATCCCTGGGGGCCGAGCCTGCCGCCGGCGGAGCGCGACGCGGTGCGGGCAGCGGTCCGCGAGGCGCGTACTCCGCGCGTCACTGCGGCGTGAAACGCATCCCGCGGCGGTCGTTCCTCGAGTCTTGCGCCGCTGCGACGGCGCTCGGCGGGTCTCCCTTGCTGAAGGGCTGGATTCCGATGAGTAAGCAACGGCACGTGGTGGTGGTCGGGGCGGGGGCGTTCGGTGGTTGGACCGCGCTGCACCTGCTGCGGCGCGGCGCGCGCGTCACCCTGGTCGACGCCTGGGGGCCCGGCAACTCGCGCGCCAGCTCCGGCGGCGAGACCCGGGTGATCCGCGGGACCTACGGCCCCCGCGCGATCTACACGCACCTCACGGCGCGCGCGCTCCAACTGTGGAAGGAGAACGAGCGCCGCTGGCACCGCAAACTGTACCATCCCATCGGCGTGTTGTGGCTGGTGGAGAATGATGAGGCGTACGAGAAGGCGGCGCTGCCTGTGCTCAAAGAAGCCGGCCTGGCGTTCGAAGAGCTGTCGGGCGCGGAGACGGCGCGCCGTTACCCGCAGATCAACTGCGAGCAGGTGCGCTGGGCCATCTTCGAGAAGGATGCCGGCTACCTCACGGCGCGCCGGGCCTGCGCCGCCGTGCTCGAGGGCTTCCTCGCCGAAGGCGGTGAATACCGCCAGCTCGCGGCGGAGCCCGGCCCACAGGTTGCCGGAGGGGAGCTGCGGGGCATCAAGCTGTCCGACGGCAGCACCCTCGCCGCCGATGCATTCGTCTTCGCGTGCGGCCCGTGGCTCGGGCGCCTGTTCCCGGACGTCATCGGCGACCGCGTGCGCGCCACCCGGCAGGAGGTCTATTTCTTCGGTACGCCCCCGGGTGACCAGCGGTTCACCGAGCAGGCGCTGCCCGTGTGGGCGGATCACGGGAGAGGTTTCATCTACGGCATTCCCGGGAACGAGTGGCGGGGCTTCAAGGTCGCGGACGACACGCGTGGCCCCCCCTTCGACCCCACGACGGGCGAGCGGCTGCCCACGCCCGCGGTGCTGCAGGCGGCGCGCGAGTATCTCGCCTTTCGGTTCCCGGGCATGAAGGACGCCCCGCTGGTCGAGGCCCGGGTGTGCCAGTATGAGAACTCTCCCGACGAACACTTCATTATCGATCGGCACCCGGCAGCGGCGAACCTCTGGCTCGCAGGCGGCGGCTCGGGGCACGGCTTCAAGCACGGCCCCGCCGTGGGCGAGCTGGTCGCCAAACTGGCGCTGACTGGGGAGGCGGCGCCACCCGAGTTTCGGCTGTCCCGCTTCGACGCCGGGGCAACGCCCCGGCGATAAGTCGACCCGACCGTGCACGCCCCGCTCGAACGGGACTTCGATCGTTTCAAGCGGGAGCTGCCGCGCGACTTCGCGGCGCACGTGCGCGAGACCTATCGCATCGATCTCACCGCGCGCTATCTGGGTGAGCTCGTTCCGCATCCCATCGGCAAGGGCTCGGGGCAGCTGTCCCTCAACCCCGGGCAGCTCGAAGATGACGCCGCGGCGGGGCTCGCGTTCGCGGTGCTGAAGACGGTGATCGCCGAGGACGAGAGCGGCGCGCAGGCCATGGCGGCGTGGGCGATCCACGAGACCAGAATGAAGGTGGAGCGGCGCCCAACGGGCGCGGGCCGTGAAGGGTGGACCGTCACGTGGAAAGGACGCGGGTGGGATCGGTCGTTCGGCGATTACCTCGCGCTCGTGCGCGCCGGACGAGACCTCACCCGCGCCGGCCGGCTCGTGGTGGTACCCTCGGTGAAGTACCATCTCCCGCGCCTCGGGGAGCCGTTTCGTGAGGCCGAGTACCGCCACACGACCGCCCGGCTGGCGGAGGCTTGGGTGGAGGGCCCGCTGCTCGTGGAGAAGGACTTCTCGCCGACCCTGGCGGGTGACGCGCTCGCGGACGATCGCGCGCAGATCCTCCGGTGGCTCGAGGAAGTGCCGCGCCAGATCCGGGCCGCATCACCCATCCCGGTGCGCATCGCGGTGAAGCTCATGAACGCACGATTCGACGACGCCTTCCAGGTCGAAATGATGAACGTCTCCGCCGGGGCGGACGCGCTGGTCTGTTTCAACCGGCTGTTCGATGCGGCCCGAGGCGTTGCTTATGGAGGCTGGGACTTGAGCGACCGGAATCTGAGAGTGCTGGAGACTCAACTGACCCCGCACGCAAATGCGGGGATCCCGGCACTCACGGGCACCGGCAACATCTCCTCCGGCCGCATGATCCTCGAGTATGCCCGCCGCGGCTGCGAGAGCGTGCAGCTGCACACGTTCTTCCAGCTCCCCCTCTCCGAGTATGCCGCCACGCACGGGACCCGTTCCCAGCGGGCGCTCCACGCGCTGGTATTCCACCCGCAGGACGGCCTGATCGCGGGGATGCTCGAGCTCGAGGCGCGCCGGGAGCTCGAGCGGCAAGACGGCGAGCTCCGGTTCCTCGACGTGCGGGCGCATGCGCATCGCGCGGGTTGAGCTCTACGCGCTCGAGCTGCCGCTGGTGGAGCCGTTCATCATCTCCGGCGGCCGGATCGACGCGCGCCGATCGGTGATCGTCGTGCTGCACGACGATACGGGGCACGTGGGCTACGGCGAAGCGGCCCCGGACGAGCTGCCGTTCTACTCCGAGGAGACGCTCGGCGGCGCGCGCGATCTCATCACCCGTCTGCTCGTGCCGCGGATCGCCGGCCGCGAGTTCGACGCTCCCGAGGCGGTGGACGCCGCACTGCGTGAGAACGTGCGCGGCAATCCGTTCGCGCGGGCGGGGATCGAGACGGCGGCATGGGACCTCGAGGCGCATGGCCGCGGCACGGGATTGCCGCAGCTCGTGGCCGAGCGGTTAGGCGTCGCGGCCGCCGCGAGCTTCCCCTGCGGCGTGGCGCTCGGGATTCCGGAAGATCGGCGTGCCGATACCCTGACACGTCGCGTGTACGAGGCGCTGCAGCACGGCTACCGACGCGTGAAGATCAAAGTCGCGCCGGGGTGGGATGACGTCGCG
>Ga0137415_10003510_pt1 | contig 15590 bp, 11 predicted proteins | sample CZODoug3_1_1_16f_FD_183082 | JGI IMG/M metagenome (GOLD analysis project Ga0137415, IMG submission 183082) | Vadose zone soil fungal communities from Angelo Coast Range Reserve, California, USA - CZODoug3_1_1_16fungal (Hybrid Assembly) | ecosystem: Environmental > Terrestrial > Soil > Vadose... | reverse complement strand
CTAATCAGTTATATCTGTAATGATAAATGACCATGGGATGCGATCGCTCGATAGGTGATCAGTGTATGCGAACAGTACCCGAAGTGCAACTATATATTACTTGTGTAGTCACGATTCGTGTCCGCAGCCACCACCGGAGGCAAGGGGCACTTACAGGCCATTTTAAAGGGGTTGCCGGCGAAGTCGTGCGCGTACCCCTCGCTATATTAAGGGGCGCTTGCCTCGCCGCGAGGTGACTTCACCCTGCCAGGCTCAGTACACAACGCATTATCTCCTTTATGGGTATGACCTTAATGTCATACCGCGGTTACCTTGCTTCTTGTGACGCTTTTATCAATCGGTTAATGTGCGCTGGTATTTGGAAAGGATGGCCACTTCGATGCTATCAAGATCAATTAGCTTCATTCGACCGCAGGGTGCACCGATGGAATTGAGAAGGGAACTCCGCTATCGGCTGGACGCTCCGGCTTTTTTTTCCTGGGAGAGCGCGGAACATAAACGCCTGCAGGCCGAGGGAATCACTCGCGACATCAGTGTGTTCGGCGCCTTTATCGTGACTGCCACGTGCCCGCCTGTCGACATTCCGATTCAGGTGGAAGTTGTCCTGCCTTCTCTCAATGGACTAAAGCCCGTCGTACGCGTCAGCGGCGCGGCTCGCGTTTTGCGAGTGGAACACAGCTCAAAAGGTGCAGGGGAGAACGGTTTCGCCGTGGTCAGCGAGGATTTCTCCCGCTGGAGCATGTCAACGGACGAGGACGAATCCGAGCTCGATTTTGCTGAAAAATCCGCGGTAGTCGAAAGAAGAGACCACTGATGATTTCCGGGCCGTTAGGACTCATCGCCCGGTTCCGCGGAGAACTGCGAGTTTGAACGGTTTTATCGTGTCGAGCTGATTTCTACAAATTCTCCATGTAAGTCACAGGGCGGAGCTACATGCATTTGACAGCGAACGACACGAAAGCACTCGGACACGGAGGCACACTGGAGTGGCATGCTCTGTACACGCGTCATCAGCACGAGAAACCAATTGCCCGGATGCTTTCCACCAAAGGCCATGAAGTGTTTCTTCCACTCTATGCCGTCGCCCGCCGATGGCAAGATCGAAGCAAGCACCTGTCCCTGCCTCTCTTCCCCTGTTACGTGTTCATTCGCGGCGGACTGGACCGCCAGGTCCAAATCCTGAGCACTCCCGGAGTATTTAACGTCGTGGGATGGGCGGGGCGTCCTGCTGCTATTCCCGAAAGTCAGATCGAAAGCATACGTCAGATGGCGGACGGCTCCACACGCCTCGAACCTCACCCTTTTCCCGTGTGTGGCGACCGGGTCAGGGTCAGGTCGAGGACGTTGCAGGGCCTTGAAGGAATTCTGGTTCGAAAAAAAAACATATCCCGGCTGGTCGTCTGCCTGGAAATGTTGGGCAGATCCGCCGCCGTCGAAATTGATGCGTCCTGCCTTGAAATTGTGGATCGGGCTCCGGGCGGTATGTGAGAAACGGTGTGAGCAGCCTGTATTCGCACTTTCGACCTGATGCACGCAAATGTTTTTGAAAGGCTGGCCACCGTGGGAATGAATTACGCCAAAGAATCGCATCGCCGATCGCAAATTCTCTTGGCCCTGGCATTTCTCTCTACAACCGGGTTGATTCACGCGCAAGGCCTTCCGGCGGGGAAGCAGGCAACCTCTGCTGATGGCGAAACCACGCAGAATCAGCGCTTGGAGGGGGCGAACAAGCCACTTTCACACACATTGCAGCAGCCTTCAGACAGTGAATCCCGCATCGGGCCTGATGATTTGCTCGATATTACGGTTTTTGAGGCTCCCGACCTGAACCGCACATTGCGTGTTTCGGCAAATGGAGAGATTTCCTTCCAATTGTTGGGGGCCATAAAAGCGGGAGGTTTGACTCCCCGGCAACTCGAATTGATTTTGCAGGAATCGTTGCGCCGCACGTACATGAAAGATCCCCACGTGGGCGTTTTTGTTCGAGAGTTGCAAAGTCATCCCGTCTCGGTAGTAGGCGCGGTAAAGAGACCGGGCGTCTTCCAAATTCGCGGCACTAAAACCGTCCTTGAACTTCTCTCGATGGCGGAAGGCCTTGCGGATGATGCTGGTGACACGGTCGTTGTGATGCGCGGCGCGACTGAGCCCAGAACCAACGGTGAAGGGCAGATAAAAGTTTCTTCGGGAGCAGATGAAGAAACAACGGCTAACGTACCAACACTCGTCGAAACCCGTGGCGAGATCGTGGAAATCAATCTCAAAAGTTTGATGGATTCGGTTGATCCTGCCTTCAATCTTCCCGTTCATCCCGGCGATATTGTGAAAGTACCCCGTGCCGGAATCGTGTACGTCGTCGGCGAGGTCAGGAAACCGGGCGGATTCGTCTTGAGGAATAACGAGAACATCACGGTCCTGCAGGCGCTTGCGCTCGCCGAAGGCCTGACTCGAACTTCCTTGAAGAGCCAGGCGCGAATCATTCGCACGGATCAAGGCACCGACAAACGCATCGAAACACCAATCGATCTTGGAAAAGTTCTCGCCAGCAAATCCTCCGACATTCTTCTTCAGCCGAATGACATTCTCTTCGTTCCCGACAGTTCGGCCAAGAGCGCATTCTACCGGGGCGCGGAAGCTGTGCTTTCCACCGCGACGGGCGTAGCTATCTATAGGTGGTGAACGATGACTCAAGAAAATACAAACAACGACAATAAGATGGAAGTCTTCAAGACGGGCGAGATTCCGCTGGAACGGCGTCGCGTGTCTCGCGCGCCTGCAAGCATCATCGAACTGGAAAAGGCGCCCGATCTGCTGGCTTACTGGAAAGTGATTCGTAGACGCCGGTGGACGGTCTTAATTGCATTCACTGTTTTGTTCGGAGGCGTCCTGGTCGAAACGCTCAAACAGAAACCGGTTTACCGCGCGAAAGCGCTGCTTGAAATTGAAAAGGAAAACCCCAGCCTGGTCACTCCACAAGAACTGTTTCAAATCGACGAAGTTTCCGACGCTTATTTGGAGACTGAGTACAAAGTGCTCAGCAGCGATGATCTCGCGGAGCGCGTGATCGCGCAGTTGGGCCTCAATCAGATCGCGGAATTCCAGCCTCAAAAGCGCTCGTGGCCCTGGATTCTGGAGAAAATCCAGGCAGCGAATCTGCTTCCCGCCAGCGCCAGTGTGTCTGCCACCGACCCTTCCCTTCGGGAAACGGTGCTATCGGGCTTCGAAAAACGGCTGGACGTCAAGCCATTCCGTCGCAGCCGCGCGGTCGAGATCAGTTTTGATTCGCAGGACCCCATTCTTTCAGCAAATGTAGTGAACGCGATTGCATCCAATTATATAAACAAGAATCTCGAAGCGCGGTGGGATGCCACGCAGAAAGCCTCCGAGTGGCTTTCTCAACAAATGCTGGATCTGAAAGCGAAACTCGAAAAATCGCAGGATGAACTGCACGAATATGCCGCCGACAATGACCTGCTTTTTCTGGAAACGGACAAGGGAAATTCTGAAAATGTCGTGAATCAAAGTCTCCGCGAGCTTCAGGAAGAACTCACGAAAACGCAATCTGCGCGATACGAAAAAGAATCTTTGTATCGCCTGGTGCTCTCGAGCGACTACGCCTCGTTGCCCGGTGTGTTCGACAACAAGCTTTTGCAGGACCTCAGCGTGCGTTTGGCGGAGCTTCAGCGCGAACGCGCGGAGCTGGATACAACATTCACAAAGGATTATCCCAAGGTCAGGCAAATTCAGAGCCAAATCGTTGAAATTCAGGCCGCACTGGATCGGGAACGCCGGCGTGCCGCGCAAAGGATCAGCAATGATTACTTCGCCGCGGTAAGACGCGAAGACCTTGTCCGCCAGGCTTTCGCGGATAAGCAAAAACAAGCCAATGTGATCGCGGAAAAATCGGTGCAATACGGACTACTAAGCCGCGAAGTGGAAAGCAACAAGACCATCTATGACGGCCTGCTGCAAAGGCTAAAAGAGGCGGGTGTCTCGGCGGGGCTGAAGGCCACCAATATCCGCATCGTGGACGCAGCGAAGCCGCCTTACCAACCGGTATCGCCGAAGATGCCCTTGAATCTGGGCTTGGCAAGCATATTAGGATTGGGCCTGGGTATTTGTGCGGCGTTTGTTCAAGAGCATTTGGACCAGACGATTGAAAATGTGCAAGACGTGGACCGCTATTTGCGACTCCCCACTTTAGCATTCATTCCTGCGGTTGAGTTATTGCATGGACGCGCCTCCAAGGAACGAATTTTGACCCTGGCGGGCGCACAAACGCCGTCGACTGAAACTTTGGGTAAAAGTCCTAAACGAAACGACCTGGTGCCCCGTAAAAATGCGGAATTGTCGGAGGCTTTTCGCGGGCTCGGAACGTCCGTGCTGCTTTCGAGGGGCGGACGTTCCGCCAGTTCCATTTTGGTGACCAGCGCGCAGCCGAAAGAAGGAAAAACCACGATCGCCGCCAACCTGGCCATCTCCTTGGCGCAGCTTGGCCGGCGGGTGTTGTTGATCGACGCGGATATGCGGCGTTCAACCTTGCAGAAATACTTCCCCCAAAGGGGATCGCAACTGGGCAGCTACCTGGCGGGTGAGGGAAATTGGCAGGGCATGACCTATCGAACGGCGATCCAGGGTCTCTGGGTGCTGCTTTGCGGACCTCTTCCAGTAAATCCTGCCGAACTCCTATCTTCGGATCGCATGCGTGCCTTGCTCCAGGAAGCCAGGAAGGAATACGACTTCGTCATACTTGACTCTCCGCCTTTGCTGAACGTTGCCGACGCTCGGATTTTGGCGAGCGTGGCGGACGCCACAATCCTGGTGGTCAAGGGCGGTGACACGCCGAGGCAAGTGGTCCAGTATGCCGGATCGCAGGCGCGCGCCGCTGGCGCAAATCTCATGGGCGTGGTGGTGAACAATTCCCGCTCGGATGGCGATACCTATTACACCTACAACTATTACAGCGCCGCGAGTCTGCCCGGTTCCAGTCTGCCGGATTAGTTTCAACTTTTACTTCGATGGAGCGAAACATTCCAAGCGACTCGAGAAACTTGTAAGAAAGTTGCCGCCTAACGGCCTCCTAGTGATTTTTTCCAGAGCAAATATCGCCACGTTCTCCACCAGCCTGGCCATCCAATTCTGTGGGTTGATCACCGGAATTTTGACGGCTCGACTCTTGGGGCCAACTGCAAGAGGGGAACTCGCCACCGTCATGATATGGCCCATGATTCTGAGCAATCTTGGATTGCTGGGATGCAATTGGGCCCTGGCTCGCGAAGTCACTGCCAACCCGCTGAACGAGGCCGACTGGATTCGTGCGGCGATTACCGTGGGATTCGCGGCCGCTTGCCTGTGTGTTGTATTGGGCTACTGGCTGATTCCGTACTTGCTGCCAATGGATAGACGTTACCTGGGTTCGCTGGTGCGTGTGTGCTTGTTATCGATTCCTCTGGGTATTTTTAACCAGACACTGTTGGCTATTGAACATGGCCGCATGCGCTGGCGGCGGTATAATGTCGTGCGCGCTTCGTTTTTTGTTTTCTATGTGATTCTGATCTCCCTGATCGCGCTAAGCAGAAAACCTCAAATACAGTGGTTCGTATGGGCCTATCTCGCGAGTCACGCCCTGACTGTAATTTTGCGCCTGGTCATGCAGCGGGAATTTTTTATTGCAGGCGAAGTTCGTATTGCCGAATGTCTCCAATTGCTACGGCGCGGGCTCCCGTATTTTTGGGCCACGGCCAGCAATCTGCTGGCACTTCAACTCGACGACATCATCGTGGTGAGCCTGATGAGCACCCAGGCGGCCGGGATTTATGCCGTCGCCGTAACTTTCAGCAGCGCACAATCCTCTCTAAGCGAAGCGCTGGGCATTACTTCATTCGCACTCCTCTCTAATGAAAAGAACATTGACCGGCAGGGCAAAATTCTTACCGAGACATTTCGCCAGGCAACGCTTACCTCCGCATGTCTTGGCCTGCTTCTCTGCGGTATTGTCCCTCTGCTCATCGAGCCATTGTTCGGCCACGGGTTTGCGCAGGCAGTGCAACCTGCCGTTATTTTGACGGCTGCGGCAATGCTTACCACGCCGACCGGAATCTTGATTCAGGGGTTGAGAGGCGCGGGACGCCCCTATCCGGGTCTCGCGAGCCAACTATCCGGCACTGCAGCCCTGGCAATAGGCGCGGCGCTCCTGTTGCCGAATTTCGGGCTGATGGGAATGGCCTGGGCCGTGGTTTTGAGCGCATGTGTTCAGATTGTTCTGCTGATCGGCGCGGCGTCAACATTGTTACAGCTGTCTCCGCTTTGTTTTTGGCCATTCGGCGTCAAAGACGTGCGGGAATTTTGGCGAAGCGTGATGGCTATGCGTTTGCGCTATTCCCGATCGGCTGCTTAAGAAGTTCACATCGAGGATCCATCATGAACCAAGTCCTGGGTTACGTCACGCCAGTTCGCGCCTATGTTAAAGGTGAAGAAATTTATATGCAGGCGGCGTCCGGCCGCGTGGCTGACGCGCTCGCCGCGCATTATGAAAGACTCTTGATTTGCACTCGTGTGGTGTACGGCCCACCTCCATCGCCGACGGATTTGCCTTTGGAGTCGAAGAATATCAAATTAGTTCCGCAGCCTTACTGGGGCAGTTCGCTTGGGTCGCTCCCGCATTTCTTCGCTATCGTCCGCGCCTACCTGCGCACATGTCGCGAAGCAGACATCATTTTCGTCAGGGGCATGTGTCCTTATATCGGCGCGCTTTATTTGTTTGCATTCCTTTTTCAGCGGCCAGTGTGCCATTGGATCGTTGGCAATCCAGTCGCTCTCTTGCAGAGCAGCAAACGTGGAGGAAGACTGCTGGATTTATTTTCGCTGTTGTACGCGCTGCAGGATAGGCTGCAGACCCGCGTAGGACGTTGGCTCACGGATGGCATATTTCTGTGCAATGGCCACGAACTTGCCCAAGCCTACCGATCTCCCCGCACTGTTGCCACCGTCTCGAGCGCCATCCGGCAGGGCGAATTTGTCCCGCGAATCGATACCTGCCATGGCGAGACGATTCGCATTCTTTTTGTTGGCTACATTCGTCCGGAGAAGGGAATCGAATACCTTCTCGATGCGGTCAGCCAACTTCCTATTTCACAATCCTGGGAACTTCACATCGTGGGACCGAGCGATTTTCCCAACTATCGTCGCCAGCTCGACGACCTGGTTGCGTCTCTCGGTATCGGTGAGCAGGTGTTTTGGACCGGATATTCTTCCTACGGTGAGCCTCTATTTGAACGCTTGCGCGCGGCCGATCTTCTCGTGCTGCCCAGCTTGTCCGAAGGCACGCCGCATGTGCTGGTCGAGGCCCGAGCGAACGGTCTACCGTGTATTTCCACGACTGTCGGAGGGGTGCCTAGTTCGGTTACGGATGGGTATGACGCCTTGCTGGTCCCTCCAAAAAATTCCCGCGCCCTTGCCAAAGCCATCGAGCGAGTCATTCACGACGGTGATCTGCGAAGAACGTTGATCCGGAATGGACTGGACTCCGCGCGCGCGCACACCCTGGAACGATTCGTCGGTGCAGTACGCGGCCAACTCGAGCGGAATCCAGAGGGAGCGGCAACCAAATTACATGCGAATCCTTAAATATTTCTGGTTTCATCTGATTACTCTCGCAACGAGCTGGCTCCCGGACCTTAAGCCGCTTATGCGCATGCGAGGATTTTTCCTGCGTCCTTGCTTCAAGTCCTGCGGAGGAAATCTTCAGGTCGCGCGCAGAGTAACGGTTAACTTCTCGAACCGCATGGAAATCGGCCGTGACGTCTACATCGCTACCGGCTGCTGGATTCACGCTTGGGGCAGAGTGGTTCTCGAAGACGAGGTGCAACTCGGACCCTATTCCGTGCTGGTTAGCGGAGATCATAAGCTCAAGGACGGCTCTTACCGTTATGGTCCCAGTGCGCTGGCCCCAATTCGCATCTGTCACGGATCGTGGGTCGCCGCCCATGCCGTGGTCACCAAAGGCGTAATTCTCGGGCGCGGCGCGCTCCTCGCCGCCAATTCTGTCGCGACAAGGAATATTCCGGACTTCGCCATCGCCGCGGGTGTGCCCGCTCGTATCCTCGATGAAAAATCACGATTCGACATCGATAAATCAATCGGATCGCCGGTTCGAGAATTTGCGCGACATGGACACGCGTCGCTGGCCAGAACCCGCAAAGGCGCGAAATCCAGGAGCTGAAGATGGATTTTACATTTACTTTTATTTTCGAACTCGGTATTGCCCTCGTGCTGGTGCTCATCGTTTTCTGGGGCAAACCCGAGTACGGCCTCTTCGTGTACGGTGCTGTCCTCGGGTTCCCCGATGTCGCGCTTCCGGTTGGCACCGCGATCAATCTCCGGTTGGATGATGCGCTGGTCGTTTTTTTTCTTCTTCGATCTGTTCTGTGGTCTCCGGCATCCCTCACGTCCGGGCAGAGGAGCATTTTCAAATGGCAGATGTTTCTGGCGGCTGCCTGCTTTTTTTCGGCCATGGTGGGTTTCGCGAGCGGAACTCCTCCGGCTGCGTACGAAACGATAAAAATGATCGGTTGCGTCGCTATTCTCATCGCTTTGCCAAGACTTCTGCAGACAAAAAGACGTTTCCGTTTTCTGGTTGCGGGCCTGATGTGCGCCGGAATCGCACTGATGATTCAAATCGGGCAGCGGCTCGGAAGCGGCCCTGCGAATTTCCTGGGAAGCTTTCAGGAATTAAAAAATGCCGCTGCATTCAGCACCTGGAATCCCAACACCATCGGACAGGCTTCGATGCTGCTCGACTTTGCGGGCGGGCTTGGATGGATCGTTTTCAGGAAATCGCGAATCTACAGCGGCGTTTGGCTCTGTTTCGCGACGGTCTTCAGCCTGATTCCGACCCTGGTGTTCTCCAGAGGCGCAGGTTTTTCTATTGCAGTGGGCTATGTTTTGTTTCTTTTTTTGACGCGACACTGGAAGTTTGCGCTGCTCTTCTTGCTGATCGGCCTGTCCATTCTTGCTTACCTGCGGAAGGTCGATACGGAATTGGTTGATAGCGCTACGCGGATTAATATCACTACGGGCGAAGGTTTCAGCCACCGATTCGACCGGTGGGACATGGCCTTGGACGCAATCAGAAGTGATCCATTCCTGGGGCACGGATTTGGCCAGGAATGGATCTACCTGAGCGGCGTAGGCAGCCAAGGACGCGCTCACAATGCCTACATGACGGTCTGCATCGAGTTGGGATTTGGCGGTCTCGCGCTGTTGCTTTTCGCGATCTATCGGTTCGTTTCCGGCGGCGTGTCGCTGTGCAGGAACCCCGCATTCCATGAGTGCGGCGCACTGCTGATTGCCATGATTGCCACGGTTTGTATAGACAGTCTGGCTTCTTCGACTCTGTATTGGGAAAAGCTTCCGACAATTGCGCTGTCGATTGGTATCGCCCTCATCGGAATTTGCGAGAGGAATAGCGTGGCGGCGGTCGCGCAAAATGCACCAGTTGCGGCGTATGAAGCGCTTCCTCAGCATTCCAGTGTCTGACCTCAAGTGACTGAGAAATTCTTCCTTGTGACGAAATAAATTTGCAGCCGGTCGAGTGCAGACCCTGACAGGAATGTTATTTACCGTTCGAGGCTTGCTGAGAAGAAGGTTCCCTTTATGCGGCTCAATGAAAATATTCAGGTATCCGTTATCGTTGCCTGCCGCAATGAGCACAAATATATCCGCAATCTTCTCGACTCGATTTGCCGGCAAAACTTATGCGGCGCAAAAATCGAGGTGCTGGTCGCCGATGGCATGAGCATTGATGGCACGCGCCAGGTTTTGGATCTGTACAGACAAATCGTTTTACCTCTTCGTGTGATCGATAATCCGGACAAAATCGTCTCCGCCGGACTAAATGCCGCCATTCGCGAGGCGCGAGGCGCGATTATCATTCGAATGGACGCTCACAGCGAATATGCGCCCGACTACATTTACCGTTGCTTGCAGGTTTTGAGCGAAACCAACGCCGATAATGTCGGAGGGCCGGCGTTGACGCGCGCGGAAGGATATCTGGGACAGGCGATCGCGCTCGCCTATCACAGTAAGTTTTCCTGTGGAGGCGCGAAATTTCACGATGCCGAATATGAAGGCTATGTAGACACGATTCCGTATGGCTGCTGGCGCAAGTCGACCCTGGAGCGCATAGGTTTGTTCGACGAAGCTCTTGGTCGCAATCAGGACGACGAATTGAACCTCCGCCTCATCTGTTCCGGAGGACAGGTCTGGCAGTCGCCAAAGATCATTTCCTGGTATCGGCCGAGAGCCAGCCTGGCCGGCCTCTTTCTGCAATATTTTCAGTATGGTTTCTGGAAAGTTTCCGTGATTCGTAAGCACGGAAGGCCGGGTTCCTGGCGGCATCTCATACCGGCAGCGTGTCTGCTGGCTGGCCTCGCTTTGCTGTTTGGAATTGCGGTAGTCAGCCTGGATGGTTCCGCATGGTGGACGGCTGCATTGGTCACGGGTTGGGCGGCATTGGCCGGACTGTACGTTGTAGCGGCTGTGGGAGCGGCATTTCTTGTAGCCAGGAATAATGGTTGGCATTTCCTCCCTGTATTACCAATCGTGTTCGCGACGTATCACCTTTCGTATGGGTCCGGTTTTCTTCTGGGACTTGCGTATCGCCCTGCGGGTGGAAATCGTCCGTCTCGAATGCGGCAAGTACTTACGACGATCACGCGGTAATCCCTAAAGCACTCCTCAATAGGAACCACACGAAAATGCGCAAAGACTTTCTGCCGCTTTCTCCGCCATGTATCAGCGACGAAGAAATTGCGGAAGTGGTGGACACGCTGCGGTCGGATTGGATCACCACGGGCCCCAAAGTGAAGCGTTTCGAGCATGAGTTTGCGGCGGCTGTGAATGCACCGGCCGCCCTGGCGTTAAGCTCCTGTACTGCCGCCTTGCATCTCGCGCTCATCAGCCTGGGAATTGGTCCCGGCGATGCTGTCCTGACAACTGCGATGACATTTTGTTCCGGCGTGCACGTGATTGAACAAGTGGGCGCGCGCCCTATTCTGATCGATGTCGAGCCCGATACTCTCAATATTGATCCCGCGAGAGTGAAAGAGGCCATCGAGACGTGGAGTGCCGGCCCCAATCGCGCCTATCAACTGAAGGCGATTTTGCCCGTCCATCTCTATGGCCATGCGTGCGAGATGAATTCTTTACTGGAGATTGCACAAAAACATCGCCTCGCCATCATTGAAGATGCCGCGCACGCGCTGCCCGCAAGTTACAGAGGCCGGACCATCGGCTCGCATGCGGCGTTTGCATCTGTGCCCGTCATGACGTGTTTTTCGTTCTACGCCACGAAAAATTTGACCACGGCGGAAGGCGGGATGCTCACCGGCTCGCCGGAAATTCTCGAGGAGGCGCGCATTTGGAGTCTGCACGGCATGAATCGCGATGCCTGGAAAAGATATGGCGCTGGAAATTCCTGGTTCTACGAAGTGACGCGTCCCGGATTCAAATACAACATGACGGACCTGCAGGCGGCCATTGGACTGCACCAACTGGCAAAGCTCTCCCGGTTCCGGGCCCGGCGCGCGGCGATCGCACGGCGATATAGTGCGGCTTTTTCCACGTATGAACATTTCCAGATACCAGCGCAGCGTTCCGAGGTCGAGCACGCCTGGCACTTGTATGTGCTGCGGTTGAATCTCGACCGCTTGAATATTTCGCGGAACGAGTTTATTGAAGAACTTGACGCACGCAGGATCGCCGCCTCGGTGCATTTTATTCCCATCCACTTGCATGCGTATTACCGCGACAAATACGGTTACCAGCCCCAGGATTTTCCCGTCGCTCATCGCGAATATCACAGGATCGTCTCTTTGCCTTTGCATCCCGGAATGAATGAGCAGGATGTGGACGACGTGATCGAAGCAGTGATCGACATTGCGCGCAAACACAGCTCTCACGTTCCGCTGCGACGCGGTGTTCCAGAGATGCAGACTGTACACGCGGATGACGAAGTTTCTATCGCGTATACCACGTCTGCGGATGCGCGGGGAAATGCCCAGGAATTATTGAAAGCCAATCGAACCGCGCGTTCCATCCTTCATCGAGCGTTTGACACGATCTGCGCGGCAACGGGGCTGGTGATTCTCTCGCCGCTTTTCCTGATCATCGCGGCCGCGATCAAGTGGGAGGATGGCGGGCTGGTCTTCTTTTCTCAATCTCGCGTGGGAAAGGATCTCCGAAAGTTTCGCCTGTTCAAATTTCGAAGCATGGCGCCGAACTCCGCAGCCCGCAGCGACCTGACGGGGCCGGAAGATCCGCGCATCACGCGCGTCGGGAAATTCCTGCGCAGATACAAACTAGACGAACTGCCGCAACTGGTGAACGTAGTAAGGGGTGAAATGCAACTGGTCGGCGCACGGCCTGAGCTGGAGCATTACGTGAAATGTTTTCACGCCGAATACAAAGTGTTACTGAAGGATCCTCCGGGGATCACCGACCTGGCGTCACTCACTTTTCGCAACGAAGGTAAAATGTTTCAAGCTGGCCCGCTGGAAGAGCAGTACGTGGCCCAGATCCTGCCCCGGAAATTAAAACTGTCCTTGAAATATTCGCAGGCCAGAACTTTTCTTTCCGATCTCGAAATCCTCATACGAACAATTTTCGGCCTGAAGTCTCCGGCAGCAAACTGACCGCCGGAAACGTCCAATACCAAGAGAGCAAATCGAACGTGAGCGTGACTTTTCCAACATTGTCGCAGATGGTTGCGCGATACCGGTTTGATTTTATCTCGCCGGCGCAAATCGTCGCAGGCGAATACCGCGAAGCGAAGTGGGGACGATTGGTTTTGCGATATCGCTCGTGTTTCATTGCCCTATTTCAGGGCCTAGTGATTTTTTGCGCGCTGATTCTGGCATGGCTGCTTCGATTTAATTTTCTACTCCCCTATCGCCTGCTTTTGTTTTCGGCGGCTCCGGTCCTGATCGCGATTCGCCTGGGGGCCATCGCGCGATTCGGTTTGTTGCATGGATGGTGGCGGTACACAGATATTGATGATGTAGTTTGCATCGTCAAGGCCATCGCTTCCGGATCGGTCGTCTTCATCGTGTGTATGCGTTTCGCGATGGGTATCGTTGCTTTCCCCCGCACAATTTACGTTTTGGAACCGCTGCTGAGTGTGCTTTTCCTTGCGGGTATTCGAGTGTGCTCTCGAATCCTGGCTGAAACCATTCGGAAAAGCGCGAATCCGCTCACGGAAGTGATCTTAATCGGCGCCGGATCCGTTGCTCAGATAATCATTCGGGAAATGAGCCGCGAGGGCAGCGGCTATAGAGTTATCGCATGCGTCGATGACGATCGCTCAAAAACAGGAATTAAAATCCATGGCGTTCCTGTGGTTGGGACGGTCGATGAGCTTCCGGAGTTTGCCGCCCGGCACGGCATTCACGAAGTTTTGATCGCCGTTCGCGCGGCCACAGGCAAGCAGATGCAAAGATTTGTGGAGATCTGCGGCGAAGCAGGCATGAAATTCAAGACAGTGCCGTCGCTCGGGGACATCCTCAGCGGGCGAATCAGTGTGAGCCAGTTCCGCGATGTGCGTTTGGAAGACCTTCTCGGTCGAGAGCCAGTCGAAATCGATTTGGAATCCGTTAGAAAGCAGATTGCAGGTCAGGTTGTGATGGTGACGGGCGCGGCGGGCTCCATCGGCTCGGAATTATGCCGTCAAATTCTGCAGTACCGGCCCGGCAAACTGATTAGCCTGGATCAGAATGAGACCGGAATTTTCTACCTTCAACTGGAACTCTCAAAACAAGAATTCAGCAGCCAATTAGTTTTCTGTGTAACCGATGTTGGAGACCGAAACCGCATGAGGAATCTTCTGGCCGAGCATAAGCCCCAAATTATCTTTCATGCCGCCGCGTACAAACACGTGCCTATGATGGAAACGAATGTTTATGAGGCCGTCAAGAATAATGTATTCGGCCTTCTCAACTTGCTGGAGATTGCTGAGAACAACGGCTGTCCGAGTTTCGTGCTGATTTCTTCCGACAAAGCGGTGAATCCGACGAATGTCATGGGCGTCACAAAAAGACTGGGCGAACTGGTTATTTCCTGCCGGCGAACCAGCCGCATGCGCTGCGTCTCGGTTCGCTTTGGCAACGTACTTGGTTCAAACGGAAGTGTCGTGCCCGTATTTCAGAAGCAGATTCGCGATAACCAGCAACTTACGATCACGCATCCGGAAATCGTGCGATTTTTCATGACCACAGGCGAGGCAGTCTCGCTGGTGCTGCAAGGTTTTGCGATCGGCAATCATGGAGACACGTTGCTGCTCGATATGGGCGAACCCGTGCGCATCACCGATCTTGCGCAAACATTGATCCGGCTCTCAGGTAAGTCCGAGCAGGAGGTAGGAATCCGATTCACCGGCTTACGCGACGGCGAAAAGCTTTTCGAAGAACTGTCTTACCCCACTGAGAAAATTCTCCCGACATCGTTCCCGAAGATAAAACGGGTTTGCGGCACACCGCACCGGGGGGATGAGTTGAGGCGTCATTTGGCGCAGCTCAGAACTATACTGGACGAAAATGGCGCAGCCGCAATTCGCACAAAGTTAAAAGAAATTGTTCCTGAATATCGCAATGATGTGGCGCGTCTGCCCGAAGAGAAAGAAATTTTGCTTGGATTGGAAGTAACCTCAACGGAGACGTTTTCGAGATTGCAGAGAACCCCGGAGAATGCGTGCAGCCAGCACACGCCAGGCGACTAGGATCCTGGAGTTCCAGCTGAATCAGATTCAGAAGCTGATCGTTCACATAGAAACGATGAATTGGACAGGAGTGCTTCCCAGGTTTAACCTTTTCCTCGTTAGCACTCCTGACCACCCCGGGCCGAATGAACACCCACATTCGGCCCTCCTCCCTCACCAAAGCAAGTTTCCTTATCAATCCCCCTTCAAAACCGTCTCCGAGCCCTCAAACTGGGCGATTTATTTCAGCCCAAGACATTCTCTGCTGCGATCCCCTCGTTGACAAAGACCGAAGCAGTCTGGTACAGAATTTAATTGAATTCCGTGTTGGAAGCAGCGGGAATTTGTGTGTAAATCGGCCTAAAGGGATGGTGTGTGGGATGGCGTTGCCAAATGAACGTGTGAAATACTCTGCGATCGTCGATCGGCCCAAGCTCCGGTTGCCAAATGGTGAGCGCATTATCGTATGGACGATCGTCAACGTGGAAGTATGGGATATTTCTCGCGCAATGCCGCGACAAGTTCTGGCGCCGCCCACGGGAGTCACTCAACTGCCCGATGTACCGAACTGGAGTTGGCATGAGTACGGTATGCGCGTCGGATTCTGGCGCTTTCATTCACTTTACGAAAAGCTTGGAATCCGGCCGAGCCTGTCGATCAACGGCCGCGTTTGCATCGACTATCCCCGCATTGCGCAAGCCTGCAAAGATTCCGGCTGGGAATTTATGGGTCACAGTTTTGAACAAGGTCCAATTCACAACGAAAAAGACCAGCCCGCGATGATCGAGCGCACCGTGAAGACAATCAAAGAATTCACAGGCAAGCCTCCCATTGGATGGATGGG
>Ga0137415_10003508_pt1 | contig 15590 bp, 11 predicted proteins | sample CZODoug3_1_1_16f_FD_183082 | JGI IMG/M metagenome (GOLD analysis project Ga0137415, IMG submission 183082) | Vadose zone soil fungal communities from Angelo Coast Range Reserve, California, USA - CZODoug3_1_1_16fungal (Hybrid Assembly) | ecosystem: Environmental > Terrestrial > Soil > Vadose... | reverse complement strand
AGACATGTAGGAGGACGGAAGCGGGTTAGCAGAGAGGTTCGCGCCTTGATCTTCCGTATGGTTGCCGAGAATCCGACCTGAGGAGCACCGCGTATTCACGGCGAACTGCTCAAGCTCGGTTTCGATGTCTCGGAAAGGAGTGTCTCGCGATGGATCCGGCGAGCCCCAACAGATCCAGATCCTGTGAAACGATGGCTGACGTTCCTCAGAAACCATCGCGAGGCCATTGCTGCGATGGACTTTTTCACCGTCCCAACCCTCACGTTTGGTGTTCTGCACTGCTTCTTCGTCATCGGCCACGACCGGCGTAAGATCCTGCACTTCAATGTAACGCGAAATCCCAATGCTCTTTGGGTCATGCAGCAATTGCGCGAAGCGTGGGCCTACAAAGAGCCACACAGATTCTTGCTATTCGACCGAGACGCAAAGTTTGGAGCCGAGGTGGTTTCGGCTGTGAGAGACATGGGAAGGCAGCCAACGCGCACGGCCTTTCGCAGTCCGTGGCAGAACGGTGTTGCTGAGCGTTGGGTGGGAAGTTGCCGACGCGACTTGCTTGACCACGTGATCATCCTGAACGAGCGGCATCTCAAACGTCTGATGTCTGCGTACTTGCTCTATTACCATGAGGACCGGACCCATCTCGGACTCGCGAAGGACACGCCAGCAGGTCGGCCCACAGCGATCCGCGCTGGGACTGTGTGCAAGATTCAATCCTTTCCGAGACTCGGCGGCCTGCACCACCTTTATGCAGTGGCAGCGTAGACTCAAGAGCTATTTTTATGAAGGCCAAACTCCTTTTCTTGAACCCGGCCGAGGCACGGTTCACGTTTTCTGCGAGCATCTTTCGCCGGTCGGCAAATCAGCTGCAACCCCAAACCGAAGAGCTTACATCAAGTGGAAAGAAATCCTTTTAATGCCGGGCGTAACGATTTGGCGAACTACACGGGTGCTCGATCGCTGAATCCACGAAATACTGGGCGCAAAGTTGGGTATGTCAGGGTCCGCGTCGATGAACTTGCGCGCAGAGAAGATCCTTGCCGCAAAATGAATAGCATGCTTCCGTTGTTCGTTCATGAGGGTTTCCCGCAATATGATTCTGGAATGCGGGTAGACGTGAGATTTGAGGCAGGCCGTCAGCATTTTGTAGCACACCGCCACGCAAACTTTTTCGCTTGTAGCGGCGAAACCCTTCGCGTAGCTTCTCGGTATGCGGGTGGAGATTGTGGGCGAAGTCGCCAGCCTCAAAGACAGGCTTCCTGCCATTAGTGGCGAGTCCTTTGAAAAGGCTAGCGAGAACCGGGTTCTTGCAAACTTTCGCGCGGCATTCAGTGGGGAAGTCTCTTTTTTCCACCTGCAAGACTCAATTGTGGGATTCCCGGGACAGGCAGGTGATATTCATGGAGCTTACGCAGGTCAGTTTATAATTACCTTCCGGCGTCTGGACTTGAATCGCAACCGCACTTTGTATCTTTTTCTGTTACAAGCGCTTCAGGAGCTCCTGAAGAAGGTGGGTTCTTCTGATGCACTCTTTGCGACGCTGTGCGTGAAAGCAACAGAAATAGTAGACGTACGCCCACCGGAACTTTCCTTGGTTTTGCAATTGGATGCGATTGGAACTACGCCAGAGCAAGCGGAGGCGCGCTGGGGTTTGGGACTTGTGCACGTACAGCAGGCGCTCCTCTCTGCGTCGCGCCGGCTAACGCACCACCTTGAAAAGACAAGCGTCTGAGAAGGAGCCTTTCCCTGAAGACGTTGGCCCGCTACTCTGTTCCCGCCGCTGGCGAACTTGACGCTGTAGTCGACAACTCCCCGATCGCGCCGCACTTCTCTCGTGTTATGGGAGGATTACGCGTCGCAAGCCTGTTGCCCGGTACAGAGGCTGTGTGCGCCGCGAAGCTCACTCCTTCGCTCCAACCCCGCCTAGGACTTTCGGTGGAGCAGACGGGAGAAGAACGAGACGGATTTCTCGTCCTTCTCTTCTCGCTTCGCTTTTAGCGCGGATTCGACGTCGCGCAGGCGCTCGCGGGCTTTGCTGTGTTCCGGGTCGATCTCGAGAATCTTTCGGTACAGTGGGATCGCGCTCGAGGGCAACAGCATCACCTCGTAGAGTTCTGCAAACTGGAAGTACACGGATGTGTTCCAGTCATCCAGTTCGATAGCTTTCTCGAACTGCTGAATTGCCTCCTGATGGTATTGCGGCACTCCCGCCAGGCTCCGCGCAAGAATTGCATGGTATTTGACCACGGCCGGGGCGATCGCCACACATTTGCGCAGCCACAGAATGGATTTTTCCGTATCGTGCGCCCGCAAACACTGTTTGGCCCGCGTGAAGCATTCGTCTACGCTTTCTTGGCTTTCGGTCTTGCTTTGACCGAGTGTGGAGGCGCCCGTGGCGGCAAGCTGCTTGTCGTAGCTGGCGCGTTTCTCCTCATCCACAAGAGTCTTGTAAGCCGTCGTCACCCGACCCATCAAATCCTGCAGTAATCCGACCCGTTCACTCTGCCCCATATGGCGATCGGGGTGGAATTTTCGGGCTAATTGCTGGAAGCTCTGTTGGATCTGAGCGGGCGAGGAGTTTGCAGTAACGCCAAAAAGATCGTAGTAAGTTCCTTTCTCAACCACTTCGAGAAGTCTTCGAATTTCTTCTGCAGACTGTTTTCTGTCTTCTGATTGGCCCGAAGGCGGTGCTTCGGATCCGGGAGGCGGAATGGTGACGGCAGACTCGCGTGTCAGGCGTTCGGTGTTCGGCACACCTACGACGAATCCCAAAAGCAACAGGGCATAGAGAGCGCGGGCGGCTTGGCCCTTGGGCAGTCCGCACCGGGAGACAATGTCCTTGGCCGACTTGGGTTGGGAAATCAGGCCGAGCAGGTGTCGTTCACTCTTTTCTAGGTCCACTGCCTGAAAAAGGAGCAGTGGGTCGGGCGATAAGTCCACGCCGAAATTGGCGTCCTCAGCGAGGTGGTCCAGCGGCAGGTCATTGGCCTTGTGCACCGCATCCAAAAGCAGCTTCCCCAGCGGCACAGGGATGCCGATTTCCGGGACCACATTTCTTTCGAGAGAACCGAAGAAATAGTACCGGCCGGCGGGATAGTCGAGCACAGACGCGGTGATCTGAACAAGTTGCCGCTGCACCCAGGTAATGACCTCCTCGACTCCATAAACGCCCATCTCGGCAATTGCAGAACCAAAGCGCTGGCCCGTCTGCACCAGCAAGGTGGCCTCTTCAAACTGGCTCTGCGTCAGGGCGCCGGCGCGAAGCATCATTTCCCCGAGGCTATCCTGCCGGTCGCTGCTGGTCGCGAAGACCAGTTGCCCGCCATCGAAAAAGAGCTGCTTTTCCAAGCGCCCAAAGACGAGTTGCAACTTGCCGGTCAGGCGCTCGGAGTAAATTCGATTGAGCAGGGCCAGCAGGGTGTGATGACTGTCGATCTCCCCGGAATCCGGCAGCTGTTCTGTGCGAGGGAACCAACTGGACGGAGTGGCGACCACTGCCTTTTTCTGTTCCACGTCCAATTGCTGAACAAGACCTCCACCCTGCGAGGCTACACGCATCCCTTCAAGTGCGCTAAATCTGGGATAACGGCGATGATCTTGCTTTTCGCTCAGGATGGGCGGTACCTTTGCGGTTAGAATAATCTAATAAGAATGTCCCGAGAATAGGCCGTGCCCAATGAAGCATATCCGGGAGAGTAATCGAACTAGCAGGCCAGCCCCAAAGCTTATCGCAGTGTCGGTTATTGCTGACCGACCGAACCTCCCCCGCACTCACCTTAAACGCGCAGTTTTTGCTCCAGAAGCGGTGCTCAGGCCGCAAAACCAGCCTTGTTCTTCAGTTGATCAGGAGACGGGAAGAAAGCAGCGGCGAAGAAAAGGACAGCAAGTAGGGGATACGTAAGCCACGGTAATGGAACGGAGGGCTCAGGTTTCTTCGCGGTGGCGGCCGTGTATGCGGCTTCGGCAGTGACAAAGAATTTCCACACGACCAGAATCACGACTGTAGCGACCATCGTCGAAAAGGCAAGGAGAAGACGAGCCTTTGCCATCAGCATGCCGAAGATCTGGGAGATAAGAGCGATAGCGAAAGCCTTGCGGGGCTGGCGATTGTAGAGTTGGCCCATGCCGGCGAAAAGAAGGTCGAGAAGGCCAGCTAGTGTAGCCTTCTTCCGGCGGTAAGAAGGTTTGGAGGCAGCGCCTGGCAGCGGCAGGGAAAAAGGCTGACCGGAGTCGATAGGGAGTTCGGTCATTGGGCTGGTAAGGCCGGGCTGGCAGTTGGATGGAACATAGAACAAGAGAATACCAAGAGTTTGGAGAGCATCACACAATTTGCGAAGTCGATTACCACAACCTACGCGGGACCTGCGGCCAAGCTGACGCGAGAAAACGCGTCGGGTAATCGGAAACGGAATCAACAGAATCAACAATTGGGAGCGGCTGAGGAACCATTGGAACGGTTAGACTTGGAAATTGGGGAGTTTCTTCGATCCCACCGCTTTTGTTCTCTCATGAGGTTGCCCAAAGTTGCCCAATTGAGGGCCAGGATAAGCGCACGACGGCGTTCCCCAAAGACCTGAGGACAGGCTTCGGTCCAACGTCAGTCCAATTCGAGAGGGTGATTGCACCGCGTGTTTCCGTGTAAGCGACACCAGCTGCGGCACTTACGTGATTTAACCTGCTTACTTGCAAAGCAGGTGCTCTCCCAGCTGAGCTACACGCCCACTTCTACAACTACATCATTCTAAAGTATTTTTGGAAACTCGTCACGCGGATGAGCTCCGGAGCTGTTCCAAAACAGCTCCAAACTCCATCGCCTTCAGGTTGTGGCGCTGGATTGTTTTCAACCGGCACGACACTCCAAAACGAAACGCGGTCTAATCCTGAGGGCATCCGATGAGGATGCCCCAAGGACCTCAACGTAGGAATCCACCACCGACATTCACCGATGAGCTAGCGCTTTCCCGGCATGCCTTTTTTCTGCCCCGTCGAAAAATGCATAACAACCTTTACGTGTGGGTAAGGCTCCGAATTGCTCGGCGGAATTTGAATCCAGAGGTTTTCTTTTGCGGCGGCCGGATTTTCAACGCCAAAATTTAAGCCTGCTCCTTCGACACTCTGAATCTCCCCAGGATTCCACACTCTAAGTCCATATTCGCCGCCCGCCACCCCTGAAACTTCCAGTGTTGCTTGGTCTCTCGAAGGCGACCACGTCTCCGAAAGCACCCGCAGCCCACGGCTGGCGCTTCCGAGTTCTGGCAAAGCAGATTGCTCGCTCAATCCAAAGTCATTCAGCAGTCGAATCCGCAAAGAGTATTTTCCTTTCGTGATCGGAAACTGCACAACGATGTGTTGATCGCTTCCGCGCGTTTCCACTTGGAACGGGACCGGCTTTCCGTTCAACTCAACCTTCTGCACTTTGGCCCGCAAGCTGATGGCAGGGCGAAATTCGACGCTGCACTCTTCACTTCCCGAAGTCAGGCCGGTCTCCAACACGATTCCTTCGTCCGTCTTCGCATAATTGATCAGCAGCGTGTTCTTCCCAAGCCGTACATTCTCCACACTGAACCGTGTCCAATCCGCGGGAACATGCGGCGCCAATTTCACTCTGCGTTGGATCGCATCCGCTTCCAGCCCCAGCATCCCGCGCAAAATGGGGCTCACCACCATTGCCGCCGACCAAATCTGGTGCGGCGAGCTCGTCGAGAGCGGCTGGTAATAGTCGCCGGAAAGAACCTCCGTTACGTGTCCGAGCGAGCCATCCAGCGCCAGCAGCGCGTTGGCTCGCAAGTTCGCGTACGCAGGAAACGTCTGGTGATAACGGTACTCCGCGACCGACGCCCAGCCCGTAAACAGCGGCCACACGGAACCGTAGTGATACCCGCCTCCGCTGAAGACCGGCGAGCGATTCGAATTGATGCGCATCCCCCAATCCGTTTGATGATCGAAGTCCGCCAGTTGCTGGATCATCGGCACCGCATCTGCCTCGCTGGGTAGGCCAAACCACATCGGCACGGTCGCCAGCACGCTCGGCTCGTCCACTTTCTTGCCGTTATTGTCCAGCGCAAACGCGAATCGTTTCTTGTCAGCGATCCAGAAGCTTTCGTTCACCAGCGATCGCTGCTTCTCAAAATCTTTCTCCAGCGTCTTGCTCATGTCCTCCTGGCCCGTCACCCGAGCAAGATTCGAAAGCGCGCGCAACGCCTCCGCCCCCAGCCCGCTTTGGTAGAACTCCGTCTTGACTGGCAGCAGCGGCCCGCCTTCCACCCATCCGTGCCCCACGCCGACATTCTGCGGCAATCCGCGCTCATCATAGGTCGATTTCAGAAATGCGTAAGCCTTCTGCAAACTCCCCCACTTCTCTTTGGCAAACGCCGCGTCGCCGCTCTCCACGACGTAGTCATTCACTGCGATGATGTACAGTGGAGTGGCGTCAGCGGAGGCGTAGGGATACGGATAGCCTTTGAACCAGTCCACGAAATTCGCGCCCTGGGAAATTTCGTGTGGCATCTTGCCATCTTCGCGCTGGAATTTGCTGATGAATTCCAGCGCCGTGCGTGAATTCGCGAAATCTCCCGCGGCATTCAGGGCCAGCGAAGTCCAGCACGAATCGCGCCCGAAAAACCATGCGAATCCTGGCCGTTGGCTCTCTCCCGAAGTACGGTACCCCGCGACGAGCCCCGTGCCCAGAAAAGGATTTGTCACCATCCCCTGCAACATGCTCACCCGCGACCAGTCGTAGGCCTGCTGAATCTGCGCGTCCGGCAAATCCAAGGTCACGGTCTCCGCCAAATAGGTGCGGTAATATTCCGCTGATTCCTTCAACAAGTCTGCGTAATCGATTGTTAAGTGACGATAGGTTTTTTCCGCGCCCACCCGGCCTTCCATCGAACCCGCAATGACGATCAGCTTCCTCTCTTTGCCCTTCGTCGTCGCGCCCAGCCGGAACGAACTTTCCTGCGCTTCCGAGTAATTTGTCTGGTATTCCTGCTGCGGCTCCGCTGCCGTTGGCGAACCCACCAGCGCCACAAATTTCCGTTGCTCCTCTCCAAAATAAAACGCGCGTTCTTCGGCTATCCAACTCGAATAGGTCGCGCCCAGCGCCGCCGGCCACTCCAGTTGAAAATCGCGGTGAAACGCCGCTTCGATTTCGAACGGCTGCTCGGTTTCCACGTCGAGTAAAATAACGGCGCCTTGCTCGTGCACCGGAACAAAAAAAGTTTCCCGCACCGCGAACGTGTCCCCAGCGTAGAGAATCGTGCTGGATTCCGGACGAACCGTAAGCGTTCGCGCCAGCGCTTCCGCCGGCAGAACGCGCCCTTCCGTGTGGAATTTCAGGTGAAACTCCCGCAGGATTTTCAGCGGATACACCCACGCTTCCATCCGCCCGGATTCATCCCCTAGCAATCCGGCGCGCATCCCAGTCACCGGCAGGAATTCCCACGGCCGTACCGTTCGCGAAAGCTCCAACGAATGCTTGGGTTCCTGCGCTCGCGCAGCCCCGGTCATCGCGATAAGAAAAAGCACCGTAGCCGCCACGAAGAATCCAGTCCGTAGGATTCGCCGCAAAGGAAATGTAGTCTGCCTGTTTGTCATGGTAGGAACATTTCGCCGCGCGCAAGACGCAGGGAATTTCGTCGCCCCGTCAGCTTGCAAACCCAATTTGCCCTTACTATAAAGGATGGCGGCAGATTTTAGCACGAGCCAAAGCAGGGAAGGTACCATTCGATTTGTCCTCCTCACGGCGAGCCTTTCTTAAATCGTTGAGTCGTTCTGCGATTGTATTGCCATTGGACAAGATCCTGGCATTCGCGCGGCCAAGCTGGCGTGACTCTACAACTTTCTCCGCACGGGAAGCATTCGAACCGCCTGCTGCGCCTTCGAATGATCTTGGCGTCACTTTCCTCAACGTCGCCCGCGAATCCGGCCTCAACGCCAAAACCATTTTCGGCGGCGAACACAAAAACAAATATCTCCTCGAGACCACCGGCTGCGGCGTTGCTTTCTACGATTACGACAACGACGGCTGGCTGGATATTTTCCTCGTGAACGGCTGGCGCCTTGAGGGTTTTCCCGCGGGACAGGAACCTGCTTCGCATCTTTTCAAAAATAATCGCGACGGCACTTTCACCGACGTCTCCGCCAAAGCCGGTCTGATTCATTCCGGTTGGGGACAGGGCGTGTGTGTCGGCGACTACGACAACGACGGTTTCGACGATCTCTTCGTCGCCTACTTCGGAAAAAATGTCCTCTACCACAACAACGGCAATGGCACCTTCACCGACGTCGGCGAAAAATCCGGCGTTGCCGGAAACGGCAAGCGCTGGAACACAGGCTGCGCGTTCGTGGATTACGATCGCGACGGCCACCTCGATCTCTTCGTCGCGAATTACATCGATCTCGATTTGAAGACCGCTCCCGTGCCCGAGTCCGGCCCGTGTCTCTACAAAGGCGTCATGGTGGCGTGCGGGCCGCCCGGATTAAACGGCGGAAAAAACATTTTGTTTCACAACAACGGCGACGGCACGTTCACCGACGTCAGCGAAAAATCCGGCATCCTCAAAGCCAACGGCACTTACGGCCTCGGCGTGCTCATCGCCGATCTCGACAACGATGGCTGGCCGGACATTTATGTTGCCAACGATTCCACCGCCAGCGCTCTTTATCAAAATAAAAAGAACGGCACCTTCACCGATATCGCCCTCGAAGCCGGCTGCGCTCTCAGCGCCGACGGCAAGCCCCAGGCCGGCATGGGCATCTCTGCCGCCGATTACAATCTCGACGGCAATCTCGATCTCGTCAAGACGAATTTTGCCGGGGATACCCCTTCCCTCTACCGCAACATCGGCGGCGCCAATTTCGAGGACGCCACGTTTCAGGGCGGCCTCGGCAAGCACACGCAATATCTTGGCTGGGGCTGCGGCTTTTTCGACTTCGACAACGACGGCTGGGCCGACATCCTGATTTGCAACGGTCACGTGTATCCCGAAGTCGAGCAGCTCAAAACGGAAGCGGGCTACCTGCAGCGAAAGCTGCTCTACAAAAATTTGCGCAACGGGCGCTTTGACGACGTTTCCTTCGACGCCGGACCGGGCATCTCCACGCCGGTGGCTGCGCGGGGCTGCGCGTTTGGAGATTTCGACAACGACGGCGACATCGACATCGTTGTCAACACCGTCAATGATTTTCCGCAATTGTTGCGGTGCGATTCACGCACCGGAAACAATTGGATCAAAATCAAAACCATCGGCACGAAATCAAATCGCAGCGGCATCGGCGCGCGCATCAAATGCGTCACGCCTCTGCCGGGCGAAAAAAACCTTCACCCGCAGATCGACGAAGTGCGCAGCGGCGGCGGCTATTTTTCGCAGAATGATTTGCGCGTCCATTTCGGCATTGGCAAAGCAGAGAAGGTGGAGCTGCTGGAGATTCGCTGGCCCAGCGGCCTTGTGGAAACTTTGAAGGACATCAAGCCCAACCAGTTGATTTTCGTCAAAGAAGGAGAAGGCATCGTCCGCGCCGTGCCATTCGAGCCACCCAAGAATCCTAAGCCCGCGAAGTGAGGAGTCGCTGAACATGCATGTCCTAAAGCCCAAAATATTCATCGTGCCGCTGCTCCTCGCCGTCTCGCTGGCTTTCGCGGCGCCGGCAACGGATCTTCCTTTCGGCACATGGACGCGCGCCTCGAACGAGCCCATCCTTTCTCCCGGGGGCACGACCTGGGAATCCGCCGGCACTTTCAATCCGGCAATCACGTTGGATATACCTAATCATCCTTCCGACCCCAGGCTGGGCTTTCCGAGGCGGCTGAAAATAGTGATGCTCTACCGCGCCCAGGACTCCTCCGGGACATCGCGGCTGGGTTATGCGGAGAGCAACGACGGAATTCACTTCTCGCGCCGGGCGGAGCCCGTGCTTTCGCCCGAAGCCGACTACGAAAAAGATGGCGGTGTGGAAGATCCGCGCTTGCAGAGTTTTGGCGACACGTTCTACCTCACCTACACGGGCTACAACAAGAAAGACGCCCAGCTCTGCCTCGCCACATCGCTCGATCTCATCCACTGGGAGCGGAAAGGCGTGATCCTTCCCGCCTACAAAGGCAACTGGAACAAAGGCTGGACGAAATCTGGCGCCATCGTCCCAGAAAAAATCGACGGCAAGTATTGGATGTACTGGCTTGGCACCGCCGCGGACAGAACCGACCAAATGGGCCTGTCGTATTCCACCGATTTGATTCACTGGACGGAAGCAACGGACACCCCGGTGCTGCCGCGCCGGCCGGAAAAATTTGATTCGCGCGTGGTCGAGCCCGGTCCTCCACCGATCCTCACACCGGGCGGCATCGTCCTGATCTACAACGGCGCCGACGACAAACTTGTGTACCGCACCGGCGTCGCGGTCTTCGACCGCAAGGATCCCCGCAAACTCATCTCGCGATCCGATCAGCCCATCTTCGCCCCGGAAAAAGAATGGGAGAGGGTTGGGCAAGTGCCGAACGTTATATTCGTTGAGGGGATGCTGCGGCAGGGCAGGCGGTGGCTCTTTTACTACGGGGGAGCAGACAAGTATATAGGGGTGGCGGAAGCACCCTCGAAATGAGGATGGTCTCACCGGCAGCGGGGGCCAGTTCGGTTTAGCGCGGCCCGAGGGCGCTCACCAGGCAGGGGGCTATACGTGCCACTTGAATGAGGGTCCCTCGAATGCTATGCCCACACAATAGCCACCGTTCGGCTGCGGATCACAATAGACGACTCGAGCGTGCTTGGGAAACTCGCCACTCAGCGGCGTAAGCAGCGGGGCTTCGCCGCGCTGCCAGCATCGCTTGGTGAGCACTCGAGCGCCGTGGGGACTGACGTCTTCCGTGACCGTCCGTTCCCGAGCGCGGGGCTCGTCCAAGCTGGCGAGGTAGAGCTGGACTGGGAGAGGTTCGCGCTTCTCAATTCTCGCATCGGAACTCTTCAGCCGAAGAATCTTCCGCTGCGTACCTTGCTGCGTACTTTGAGAACCGGCCTGTTCGCTTAAATTCTCGACTGGCTCGATTCTCTTCGGATGCGGCATGGTCTACCTCCGGCACGGATTCTGAATGCGCGACGTAACGGCCAGAGCCAAGGATCCAAAGTTCCCCTCACTGGAATGCCCAACGCCTTCGCTCTGCCGCTCTTCTTTCGAGGGAATAGAGCAAATAGTTAGCATAGATGGCACTGGCTTACAAGCAGGAAAAGACTGTAGTTGGGGTACAGGTAATCCCTTTAGTCGTCTACAGTGCCTGGCGCGGTGTTCGCTTTTAAGTGAAACGGCAGGTCATGCGGGCGCCCCATTCATACCCAGCGCGACTGCGGTTATTCTCTTCTCCCCTTTCCAATTTCTGTTTTCTGATCTTCATTTCGTGTGTGGCGGGGCCCGTTCGTGAGCGGCGATTGCCATTGGTGATTTGGCCTCGCGGCTCACGCCTGCGTGTCCGCCTCTTCTCGCAATTACGACTGAAACCCGCTTGTTTCGTAGATTGCCTACAGACCTTACTAGGAAGCCGTCTAGTCTGTATTGCGGTTTAGTCTGTATTGCAATCTAGTTTGCATTGCAAACCAAAATCAGGCACCTGCAAACTAGTCTCCGCCGTAAACAAATCCGCCGGCCGGCCTAAGTCCATTTGTTTCAATGTGAGGTCCGGCGTGACTGCACGTATCCAAGTCGAGAAGAGCTTCGGGGGCGCGGTTCAAAAGCCTTCGAGGAGCCATGCGTTGGAGCTATCGCTGGCTTCCCAGATGGCGAGATGGCGGCCGTCGGGAGAGGGGATGGCCCAGCCCAAGTCCTTTTCGGATTCCTGGAGGACGGGTTTGACTCTGCCATGCAGGTCCACATTCAGGAGCGTCTGCGTGCCGGTCGGCGACGAGACGCTGGCCCAGATGCTGCGTCCATCGGCAGCCCAGTCGAGGCTGGAGATTCCGGACCAAGTCTTTAGCGTGAGAGTCCGGTCGTTGCCGCCGGCCACAGGGAAAAACCGGATGCTGGCTGGCCCCGGAACGCGGTGCTTCTTAGACATCGCGAGAGTGGAACCGTCAGGCGAGAGAGTCCAGTTTTGCAAATACCATTCCGGACCTTCGATCCGCGTGAGCAGTTTTTTCTCTCCCGTAGCAGAGTTGAAGCTGAAGAAATCCAGACGATTGTCCGAGAACTCGCTGAGAACACAAACCGTGGAAGGGGAGCGAGCGCACTGAAAATTATTGATGCCGGGATCCTGCAAAACCAACTGAGGAGTCCCGCCCGAGAGTGGGAGGCGCATGAGACGGACGCGGCGCTCCACGTCATGCGGATCGGCATTAAGCGCGTAGAGAATTGCCGAGCTGTCGACACTCAGGCGGGCAAGCATGACGGATTGATCACCGCCGACGAGCAGATCGGGAGCCGGTTGATCGATGGCCTGCTTGAAAAGATGAAAGACGCCATCACGATCGGAAGTGAAAATCACGGATTTGCCGTCGGGTGTCCAGGTGTAGGGATAATTTCTCCGCTCGTCGAGGCTGAGCCGCTGAAGCGGACTCAGGCGACTGTCCCCGGCTTCAACCTTGCAGATGTAGACACCTGGGGAGTCGGTCCCCCGGAGAAAAATGAGTCGCTTGCCATCGGCGGAAATACTGGCTCGGATTTTGGCGTCAGACCCATTCGTAAGGCGTGTGGGCGAGCCCGAGGTGTGAACGCCTCGAGGGTCAACTCGAATAGCCCAGAGATTGGTGTCATTCTGGCTATTTGGGGGAAGCTCGCTGAGCGAATAAATCAAGCGGCCATCGGGAGTCCAAGCGAGAGCGGAACGGAGGCGAGAGCTCGATAGAACGCGGCTTAGGTCCTGAGTACCCAGATCACGGATGTAGAGGGAGACTTCCGCGTCATCCCATCCAATTTGAAAACGCGACACGACGAAGGCGATGCGACGCCCGTCTGGAGACCAGGCCAGGGCGTCAATATTTTCTCCGGGTTCGCCCACTATTTTGCGCGCCTGCTCGCCATTTGACTGCGCCTGCCAGATTTCCTGGTGACTATAGTCGCCACGAACAAAAACGATCTGCGAGCCATCCGGCGAGACCGCGCCGCGCTCGGCCGCGTCGATGAGCCTGCGAGGCGTGCCGCCGAAGACCGAGACGCTCCAGAGACTGGGTGGGTCCGAGGGGGACGCCGTGCGAGTCGCAAGCACATGGCTACCATCCGGAAACCAACCGACGCAGTACGTTTTCCAATTGCCGGGAGTGCCGATAGGATGAGTTTCCCCCGTGCCCAGTTGTCGGAGAAAGGTTCCCGTTCTATCCGCAAAGACGAGATGGTTGCCATCCGGCGAAATCGCGGCACTGATGACTGGATCGTTTTCCGGATTGCTGGTCAAGCGGCGTTCCACGAGACGGACGGCGGCTACTGAGCGATGACCTGCATGCCAACCAACGGCAATGCCGAGCAGAAGGAGAATGGCCGCGGCCGGGCCGATGCGCCAGTACAGGCCAGAATGTGGAATTCGCGTGGATTCCCGGGCCGCTCCGTTGATGGGCACAAGGAAGCGATATCCGCGGCGCGCTAGAGTTTCAACAAAGCGGGGATTTTCTGCGGAGTCAGCGAGGGCATCGCGTAAACGCTTGACAGCGGCGTTCAGACCGTGGTCGAAATCCACAAACGTGTCGGCAGGCCAAAGCCTGCTTCGCAACTCTTCCCGTGTAACGATTTCACCCGGATGCTCCAGCAGCATGGCCAAGATCTGGAACGGCTGCTCCTGAAGCCGAATCTTTCGTCCATCGCGGCGAAGCTCTCCCGTACGTAGGTCCGCTTCAAAGGTTCCGAAGCTGATGACACCTTTTGTGAAGTTCTCGGCCACTTGGTACACGCTCCCGCAGCGCCCTACCTATACTTAACGTTACGAGTTCAGCAGAAGTTTCCTAAAGTTCCCCGTCGCCCTGCTTTCTATCCATTTGACGCGCGGGCACTTATATCGTCACCTGCAAATGAGTACTTCGCCATGCGGCTGGCATTGAGGTACCTGCGGCCCTGACCGATCCTCGGCGCCACCATGGAGGTGGGCGCCGTGATCCAGAAGACGCTCCTGAAGTCGCTTTGGTTAGTGTTCGTTCTAGTCTTCCCTTCTTTTGCAGTTTGGTCCAAGGTGCCCGCCCGAGAGGAGGCGCAGGTCACTGTATCCGTGCACAACGACGCGGGAATCCCCGCAGGAATCTTGCTGCAGGCAGAATTGGATGCTTCACGCGTATTCCGGCAATCCGGAATTGAAATCCGCTGGTTGAACTGCCCTCTGCCGGCGGGAGGGCCAGAAAACCCGGCGCAGTGCAAGGCGGCTGATTTCCCTCAACATCTCCAACTGCGCATCGCAAAGCGCTCTCTCAATTTGAACGACTTCACCATGGGGATATCCTATCTCTCCGCCGACGGAAGGGGATGTTATGCTGACCTGTTTTACGAGCGCGCCGAGGTGCTGCATGAAAGCAGTCACATGAGCCTGGCGAGCATCCTCGGTCACGGAGTGGCGCATGAGATCGGGCATCTCCTGCTGGGGACGAACTCCCACGCCGCAAGCGGCATTATGCGCGCGCGGTGGCAAATAAGGGAACTAACGAGCGCCAGCAAGGGGACACTCTTATTTTCTGATGTCCAGTCCCGGCAGATGAGAAACAAATTAGCGGCTTGGCACACGCAAGGGAGGGATGTTTCTCACATCGCTACGGCGCGGCTGGGAGATTGACCAAATCAGTTTTTCTTACCGGTTTGTCCCACCGACACAAACACTCGGCCAATTTCGGTGACCCTCGCCTTATCCGAGCCGTTTCGGGCTATCTCCTTCTTTTTAAGCCGCTTCCACCCCACTCTCAAGTTTACCTTGAATTGGACGATACTTTTGGTAGACGCCACGTTTGCCGAAGCGTTCCGTTTCCAACCATCCCCTGCCCGACTATCCCCCTAGGTCCTTCTCCTCTAACCCCTTTCCTCACAATCTTTTGTCCGATCCCCACCCTCTAAACCCTGTCGTGTCAATCTTTTACGAAAAGATAGAGGGGAGGGGCCCTACTCCTTCCTCATTTCTGGACCTTTCAACCTCCAACTTTCACCTCTTGACCTCTTTCATTTACACCCTTTCATTTCTTCCTCTCATCACTCTTTTCCGCAACGGCTCCCGCACAACTCTTTTGGAATCAATTCGTTTCACACACTTTCCATCGCAACGGGGGTGTACCCCTCGCGGCTACTCTTTCCCTCAATTCAGGGCTTGGCAAGTGGAGTATTGACCGGCGTGCCAGACCCTTCCTTGAGGATCTGAATCGTGTCGACCGGCAAGTTTTCAAAGCGTTCGACCAAGCCGCTGGGCCACCGGACTTGAACCCAATCGATTTTGGTGGCGGACCCGAGGCCGAAGTGGACGCGCATGTCGCTATTGGAGATGTAGCTGGAACCGCTACGAACTTCGTCGACGAGCGTGCGCGTACCGGCTTTTACCGTGATCTTCGCGCCGATGCCGTCGCGATTGGATTTCAGTCCTGGAGCAGGCGTGGCAGCCGCCTTGCCGATGGTGTGAAACGCAATCCAATGATTGCCGTTGCGCAAATCGTTCACCA
>Ga0137415_10003507_pt1 | contig 15591 bp, 19 predicted proteins | sample CZODoug3_1_1_16f_FD_183082 | JGI IMG/M metagenome (GOLD analysis project Ga0137415, IMG submission 183082) | Vadose zone soil fungal communities from Angelo Coast Range Reserve, California, USA - CZODoug3_1_1_16fungal (Hybrid Assembly) | ecosystem: Environmental > Terrestrial > Soil > Vadose... | reverse complement strand
AAATCGGCAATGGCGACCACATTTCGATCGTGAGTTTACGCGGCGCAATCGAAGCGCGCGCGCTCGTCAGCCGCCGCATCCGGCCACTGCATCTCAACGGCAAAACCGTGCACCAGATTGCGATGCCGTTTCATTTCGGTTCGGCCGGACCGGTGAAGGGCGGGACCACGAACGATTTAATTCCGATTTCGGGCGAGCCGAACGTCACCATCATGGAAGCGAAGGCGCTCACCTGCAACATTGTGCCTGGCCGATTGCCGCGAGGTCCCGCCTTTGAAGATTGGCTCGACAAATATGTGCCGAAGGGTGGGCCGCCTAATTTGCACCCCGAACAACCAGCGGCAGGTGCGGCTTGCGCCAGAGCCGGTGGCGGTCACGGCTTGGAAGGAAAGATCGATAAGCGATGATTGGCGAAGGCACTCAGAGTACGAATCAGCGGAAGCACTCCTACGTGCGTGATAACGTCGAAGTAGGATTTTTTACCGACCCGACCGTTTGCATCGGCTGCAAGGCTTGCGAGGTCGCGTGCAAGGAATGGAACCAAGTGCCCGATGACGGCTTCACCTGGTCGGGAAATTCCTACGACAACACCGGCCACCTCGGCGCGTCGACCTGGCGCCACGTCATGTTTTTGGAACAGGACCGGCAAAAAGGAGGTCAGATCGTCGGCTCCCATTTCCTGGGTAGTAGCGACGGAGAAGACCCGTTTCGCTGGGTTTTTCTGTCGGATGTTTGCAAGCATTGCGAGGAAGCGGGTTGTCTTGAAGCGTGTCCAACCGGATCAATCGTGCGGACGGAAGTCGGCTCCGTCCTCGTGCAAAACGATGTTTGCAACGGGTGCGGCTATTGCGTGGTCTCGTGCCCGTTTGGTGTAATCGATCGCCGACCGCAACCGCTGCCAGACGCAGGTGGCGCATTTAAGTGCACATTTTGTTACGATCGACAAAAGAGCGGACTCGTACCCGCGTGTGCAAAAGTTTGTCCAACCGAATCGATCGTGTTTGGTCGACTCGATGATTTGCGCGCACGCGGAGCGGAGCGCGTGCAGCAATTGCAACAAAGCGGTTACAACGACGCACAACTTTACGATCCAACGGAAACATCCGTGCGCGGCATTCATGCGTTTTTTTTGATTCTCGGGGACCCGGAAGCCTACGGCCTTCCACCGAAACCGCAGATTCCAACGATTTATCTGAAGTCGGCGTGGACTTCTGCATTCGCAACCGCAATCGCATCAATCATCGCAACGCTCCTGGCGTTCGCGTTTTTCTCATGACAACCAATTCGCCATCCGAAAAGCGACTCGAAGAGCTGCGCGAGCAAGCGTGGAAGGAGGGCGTCGTTGCGGGCAAAGGCGTGGACGTTGCCGGTGGCCCGATTCCGCGCAAACCCGGTTACTACGGTCAGCCCGTGGTGAAACCGCCGGTGTGGACCTGGGAAGTTCCGCTTTATTTTTTCTTCGGTGGAATGGCCGGAATGTCAGCCGTAATCGCAAGCGGAGCGATCATCTTTCATCATGTCGATCTTGCACTTGCGGCCATGTGGGTTGCCTGCATAGCTGGGGCGATTCTTTCGCCTGTTCTTTTGATCATGGATCTTGGCCGTCCACATCTTTTCCTTAACATGCTGCGCGTTTTTAAACACAGATCAGCCATGTCGATGGGCGCGTGGATTCTTAGCGCGTTCGGCGCGTGCGCCGTTCCGGGTTTGATCGCACTCGAACTGTACGCGCATCAGATCTTCCCTGGCACACTCGGTCAACTCCTGCGCGTCGCCGCAGGCATCTTCATTTTTGGTTCGGCGATCTTCGGAACTTTGCTCGCGACTTACACTGGCGTGCTGATCGGCGCCACCGCGATTCCCGCATGGTTTTTACATCGCACCCTGCTGCCGATTCATTTTGGGACCGCAGGATTGGGATCCGCCGCTGCCCTATTGGAATTGCTCGGGCACCGAATCGCTGCGCTTAACTTCCTCGGGTTTTATGCGGCCGCGGTTGAGACTGCGCTTTTGATCTGGCTCAGCCTCGATAAACACGGTGCCGCCGATCGCGCAATTCACGAGCATGGATCGGGCTGGTTGATTCGGATCGGCGAAGTTTTGAACGGCCCACTCTCGCTTATCCTGCGGTTTTTCGGCCTGGTTCCGTTCGCGGCGATTTCATTTCTACTTGGTGCGCTAGTCAGCCGATTCGGCTGGATCGCGGTCGGCAAAGTTTCCGGTTCCGATCCGGAAGCCGTTTTCGCCGCCGAACGCTACTAACATCAAGCAGCGGCGATCTTCAGGTCGCCGTTTGTTCAATCGACGGCTTGGAAGCCGCCGCTCCTTGAGTCGTCGTCCTCGCCCCTCCCTCAGAAGAGGCAATGCCGATCCGTCCCTGAGTGGCAACGGAAAATCCTACCGACGCGTCGTAGAAACTGATTCAACGGACCGATATCATTCTCTTATGAAAACGAATTCTCCCCTCGCGATAGCGATGATCTTGTTATCGATCTTCGCTTCGAACGCGTTTGGGGTGCTTCGGTCGCCCTATCCCGGCAAAGCTTACCCGCCCGATACCATCATCGTCGTCGGGGAGGAACAGCATGATTGGGTTCGGACGACGCTGCGAGGATCGAAATGAACACGCCAGTTGCTGACCAAGTAGCTTCTTTGATAGCGGGGATTGAACCGGCGGGCCTTGCAGCGCTGCGCGTCGGATTCACTTTCGCCGTGATCGTCTTTCTACTGGCCGGAGTTTTTATTTTCCGCAGGCGACACCAGCTTTTCGATGGTGATCCAAACGTCGAGAACGACGTTCCGGTCGTTCGCCACAATCGCGTCGAGGAAGTCGTTTTTGTCTGGAGCGGTCTAATGCTGGTTTTGCTCAGCATTCTTTTCCAAGTCTGGAGTGCATGACGTGAAGAATTTCAACTTAAAAAAACAAACTCAGAAACGTAAGAAAATATAATTATGAGCAAGCTAACTCGTCGCAATTTCCTCGGAGCCGCCGCGGTCATGGCAGGCGGACTAACGGGGCTGCAAAGAGTGGTCGGGTCAGAATTACACGGGGCGGATCGAAGCAAGAGCGATCCGGGGCCATCTAATCCCGCGCTCGATGGGCAGAACCCAGATTCCATCTGGCCACCGGACACTGACTCGAAGAGCCTGGTCCAAAACTTCAAGTATCCATTCTCCTTTGCCAACAAGCGCACTTATGAGGGCGGATGGTCACGCGAGGTGACGGTGCGGGAGCTTCCCGTCTCGAAGACCCTGGCTGGTGTTAACATGAGACTGACAGCGGGTGGATTCCGCGAGCTGCATTGGCACACGGCCGGCGAATGGGCCATCATGCTTTACGGAAACGCACGGATTACCGCCATCGATCTGGACGGCAAAAGTTTCGTCGCCGACGTGGGCAAAAATGATCTTTGGTTCTTTCCATCAGGAATTCCTCACTCCATTCAAGGCCTCAACCCCGATGGATGCGAATTCATGCTCGTTTTTGACGACGGCAACTTTTCAGAGTCAGAAACGGTGCTGTTGAGCGACGCGATAGGACACCTGCCCCCTGAGGTGTTGGCGAAGAATTTCGCTGTCGACCAACAGGCGTTCAAGAATGTGCCGAAACAAGAGTTGTTCATTTTCCAAGCGGATGTTCCGGGCTCAGTGGATGCCGATCAGAAGGCAGCCGCCGGTACACGTGGAAGGTCGCCGCAGAACTTTGCATTTCGCACGATGCAAATGCCGCCGACGTTGAAAACGAAAAGTGGCGAGGTGCGGATTGTTGATACAAGCAATTTCAAAGTCTCGACCACCGCGATGGCACTTGTCACCGTTCATCCGGGTGGGCTGAGGGAATTGCACTGGCATCCAAATGCGGATGAGTGGCAGTACTACATTAACGGCAAGGGGCGAATGACCGTGGTAGACACAGGCAACAAGGCTCGCACGATGGACTTTCAAGAGGGCGATGTCGGATACGTCCAGAAGACTTTGCTCCATTACGTTGAGAACACAGGCGACACAGATCTGGTGTTTCTGGAGATGTTCGGCAAGGTCAATCGTTTTCAGGACCTTTCCTTCTCGGTGTGGCTGGCTCATACACCGCCGGAAGCGGTCATGGCGCACCTGAACATCGACAAAGCGACTTTCGATGCAATTCCCAAAAACGGCGGCGTAGTAATGCCCCTGTGATAGGAGGAACTTATGCGAACTAATAATCGGTGGGTGATTGCGATCGCGGGAGTATTCCTGCAGATCGCTCTGGGTGCAGTGTATGCTTGGAGCGTTTTCCGCGTTCCGTTGGCGAAGCAATTCGGCTGGAGCATTTCAGAAGTAACGCTGACCTTTACGATCAGCATTTTTGTCCTGGGCTTTGCCGCATTTTTCGGCGGCTTGTGGCTGAACCGCAAAGGACCGCGCGTCGTCGCATTGACCGGAGGTACGCTTTATGGCCTGGGAGTTTTTCTCGCCAGCTTCTCACATAAGCTATCGTGGCTATATCTCAGTTACGGCGTGATCGGTGGAATTGGCCTTGGCCTTAGCTACATCGTTCCAGTGGCCGTGTTGGTAAAGTGGTTTCCGGATCGCCGAGGACTCATTACCGGGATCGCAGTTGGCGGATTTGGCGCCGGCGCGCTCATCACCGCGCCTGTGGCTACCCGACTCATTCAAAGTGTCGGTGTCCTGACCACTTTTGCTTATCTCGGGATCGCATATCTGATCGTCACGCTTGTAACCGGATTATTTATGCAGAATCCGCCCGATGGTTGGAGGCCTGAGGGCTGGACGCCGACAGCAACCCAAACTTCGCACCGCGCTGGTCGCGACTACACACTGGGTGAGGCACTCAAGACCTGGCAGTGGTGGGCGCTCTGGCTGCTTTTATTTCTCAATACTTGCGCTGGCATTTCGATCATCTCGCAGGAGGCACCGCTTTTTCAGGAACTGGCCGGAGTAACCGCGGTAGTAGCCGCGAGCATGGTCGGACTGGCCAGTATTGGCAATGCAGTCGGACGAGTGTTTTGGGCATGGGTCTCCGATTCGATCACCAGGCGTGTTACTTTCCTGGTAATGTTTCTCAGTCAGATTCTGTTGTTCTGGTTTCTTCCGAACATCACAACTGCCTCGTTAATGACGATCGTTGCCTTCGTGGTGTTGATGTGTTACGGCGGCGGGTTTGGCACCATGCCCGCGTTTGCCGCTGATTATTTCGGTCCGAAGAACGTCGGTCCCATCTACGGCCTGATGTTGACGGCCTGGGGATTTGCCAGCGTATTCGGTCCTCTGCTAATCGCGCACATGCGGGAAACAGCTGGTTCGTATCGTGGCGCGCTTCATGTCATCGCCGGTGTCATGGCGATTTCGACGCTGTTGCCGATCCTGGTGCGTCCGCCGCGGACTCGGGACGCGGGCACAACCAAAATAGTTTCGCACCCTTCCACACGCACACTTGCAGGAGTGCGACCTTAAACCTTACCTTGGCCTATGAAACCGACTGTCGAAGTAACTGAAACGAACTTTGAGATCGAAGTTTTGAAAGCCAACCAACCGGTGTTGGTTGAGTTTGCCCCTGGATGGAGCATTCAGTCCATGACGTTGGACCGAGTCCTGGAGGAAATCCCCAGAGAATACCTCAATTACTTGAAGGTAGTCCGGGTCAAGCTGGATCAGAGTCCCAGCCTCGGGTTGTGGTACGGCATTCGATGTATTCCGACGATTTTGTACTTCGTTGATGGGGAACAGCGCGTCGGAATTTTTGGAATGACGAGCAAAGAAGTAATTCTTTCTCAGCTGAAACTAGCTATCAACTCGCGGCCCGAGTTCGTTTCGCCCGATTCAATAAAGACTAACGCGTCATCCGGATCATTCGTTTAGTTCTTAGCATCACAAGATAAACACCAGAGAACAAAGGAGAAGAACTCTATGATCAATACGAAGGAACTCACCTACGCGCTGCTAATAGGTGGGATCGCCATCGCAACAGCCTACTCTCAGAATAAGGATAGCGAATACGTAGCGCCGCCGGATGCCGGTCCGAAAGGCAAAGCTCCCAGGATGAAGGTTCAACTGCTGAACCCTGAAGAACCGACGAAACAATACGCCGTTATCTTCTACCAGGGAGACGAGGCGTTTTCCGGACTGCTCGAGTTTGCGCAGAAGTATCACATTACCAGCGCGCATTTCACCGCTATTGGAGCGGTCAATGGAGCAACGCTGGGTTGGTTCTATCCTGAGCGCAAAATGTACAAGAAAATTCCGATCAACGGTCAGCACGAAGTGATTGGGATGAGCGGTGACATCGCGCTCTATCAAGAAAAGCCCGTAGTCCATACGCATATGCTGGTGGGGGATTCAGACGGAACAACACGCGGAGGTCACGTTCTCGCTGCGTATGTATCCCCGACGCTGGAAGTAATGGTCACTGTCGACCCGGTAACAATGCAGAAACGTTTTGATCCAGACACGGATTTAACCCTGATTGATCCAAGCCCGACGAATAAGGAAGAGAAATAAGATGTATTTTACACTGACTACGCGACTCGACATGACACCACTAGTTTTCCTCCTATGAACACTATTTTAAGTCCTACAGCTGATCCCAAGCAATCTTTGCGGGACGTTGCGTTCGACTTGCCAGGGCGATTTGCGATCGCTCGGTGGGCTCCTATTCCGTTGTGGCTTATCGTTGGCTTTGGTTTCATGGAGCATGGTTTCGCCAAGCTTTCCAAGGGCCCCGATGCATTCGCCGCTATCCTGCACGCGCTAGCTGTGCCTGCGCCACATTTCGTGGCGTGGTTTACCATACTGACCGAGCTACTTGGCGGCTTGGCAATACTTCTGGGCGCCTTCGTCTCCCTGGTCAGTTTGCCGATGGCGGTGCTTTTGTTAGTGGCTATTTTTACTGTGCATCTGCCCTACGGGTTCAGTTCGATCAAGCTCATCGCCGTGGGTGCTACTGGCGCGCAGTTTGGACCGCCGGGCTATGAATGTAACCTGCTCTACCTAGCCTGCCTCGCGGCGCTCGTCTTGGGTGGCTCGGGACCATGGGCTATAGATGGACTCCTCAGAAAAAACAGGCGGACGGTGAAGCACAAGCGCCACCACGAGTGGAGCGCGTTGTGAACCCCAAGCGCTGTTTCGTAATCATCCTTTCACTCGGCCATGCCGCGTTCGCTCTGGCGCAACCTGTTCCGCAAACGCCAGCGGTCCCTGTCACCGTCGAGAACTACAACCGCGCCCAGACCGACGTCAATTTCGCCGGAGTGGTCAAGAACGGCGCCTTGGGCAAATTCCGGCATGGCCGCGAGCTGGCGCCGATCGTCAGCCGGGGCATAGTTCGGCCCAATCGTGACACGCTGTATTCGTTCGCGGTGTTCGACTTCGACGCCGGTCCGGTGACGGTGACGCTGCCAGACGCCGCCAAGCGTTTCATGGTGATGCAGGTAGTCAATGAGGATCAGTATACCCCGGCGGTCTTTTATGGTGCAGGCAGGCACACGCTAACAAAGGAGGGGATCGGTACGCGATATGGCATTGTCGCGGTGCGCATGCTGGTCGATCCAGCAAACCCGCAAGATGTTCAGCAGGTCCGCGCCTTGCAGGATGCGCTCACGGTGAGCCAGCAAAGTCCTGGCACATTCGAAATCCCCAACTGGGATGAAGCAAGCCTCAAGAAGGTACAGACTGCGCTTTTGCAACTTGGGGAGACGATTTCCGATACAAGACGCATGTTCGGCGCTAAGGAGGATCAAGTTGATCCGGTGCGACACCTGATCGGAACTGCATTAGTTTGGGGCGGCCTTCCCGAGAAGGACGGCCTCTACCTCCCGGTCACGCCCGATCGGAATGACGGCACCACCGTCCACAGGCTCACGGTCAAGGACGTGCCCGTCGACGGCTTCTGGTCAATCACCGTCTACAACGCGGAAGGCCATTTGGAACCGAACCAATACAACGCCTATTCCGTGAATATCATGACCGGGAAAGAGGGAACGGACGGCTCGGTCGCCATCCAGTTCGGCGGCTGCGATGGCAAAACTCCGAATTGCCTGCCGATCATGAAGGGCTGGAACTATACGGTGCGCCTGTTCCGCCCGCGACCCGAAATCCTCGATGGCGCATGGAAATTCCCCAAGGCGCAGCCCGTGACTTGAGCCCGGCGAATGTCCGCTTCTTTAGTCGGGCATGGGAGTCAAGCTCCGTTGGTTATTCACCGTCTCGTTGGATCGTCAGCCGCGCCGGTCACGCTTCTTTCCGTGGTCAGCATCTGAGGATGTCAGGCTGCCACAAGCATTGGTCGGACGGGATGGGGAGCCTCGCTTTGGGGCGCGCTTCAGGGGCGCAGAAGACATCTGCGACTTCACCCATGCCTTCGTCCACGTGGCGGACGAACCCGCAGAGATCGGTACCTGAGACCGCGTCGTCAGATCATGCGTTGGCCTCCTGTGTTTTCAGGCAGAACACGGTGCCGTCGATCCACATGGTGTCAAGGATCACGGCGAGCTTGCGGGCGACTGCCACCAGGGCACGTTTGCGCCCTTTCGACCTTGCCAGCCTGTTGCCCCATCCGATCCTCCCTGTGCCTCGTTCATCGCAGACACCCGTGTCCACGACTCAACAGAGAGCTTGACCCAGGTTCAGATCAAAGCCCGATTACGAATGCTTCCGGGCTTTTGGCGGTCGCCGACTGTTATGGGCGGTACTTCCGGGAAGTGAGTGCCACGAGCGGACCCGCTTACCTATTGGCGATCGCAAGCACGCTATCGTGACCAGGCGTGTCCGACAGTTGTCGATGCAACGTGCAGGCCTTCGTGCCTAATCGACATGTTCAAAAGCAGGAGAACGCCGATGACAAAATTTGCCCTCTATGTTCCGCTGCAGGCGAAGCCGGGTAAGGAGAAGGAGGTCGCGGATTTTCTGCGTTCAGCGGTACCCTTGGTAAACGCCGAACCAGGCACCATCTCATGGTTCGCCATTCAAGAAGGACCGTCCTCCTTCGCCATCTTCGACACGTTTGATGACGAGGGCGGCCGAGAAGCGCACCTCAACGGCAAAGTAGCGGCCGCCTTGATGGAAAAGGTTAAGGCCGGCGATCTGTTTGCCAAGACACCGGAGATTCACAAGCTCGAAATTCTTGCGGACAAGCTCCCGAAATAATGGCCGGCACCCCCGAGCAGCTCGCAGTTTGGAATAGTTGCGAATAAAAGGGTGCTGCGCGACTTGCAAGAGCCAGACGAAGAGCAGTGGGCCCGCCAGCGTCGGTATTGGCCTCGAGGGTACGCGCTGGCGCAACCCAGCCAACTGGTGCCGCAGCAGAACCGGCGATAAATTGGTCGTAAGCCCATACCACCGGCAAGCCGGCTTGCGGCGTCACGCCCGACCGACGTGATGACGTTGCGCCAGCGTGGTGCACAGCGCTCCTGCTAGCCAGAAGGCAGGGGGAATCATGCCGCGTGCCAGCGGGACATAGCCGGGAAGCACGACCACCAGGACCCAGATGATATCCGCCCAGCTCACGACCGAAAGATTGAGCCAGTAGCCGAGGCGGTCGTTGCGCCAGTTGCGCCACAGCGCGATGACGACAGCAAACAGCGCAATGGTGAGCATGTAGGCGGCAAGCTGCAACGTCCGGCCTTGCGCGATGCCGTTTTGCGTCAAGGCCAAGGTATAGATCTGCCAGGCGACGTAGACATGAAAGACGCCCCAGATTGCGAAGAAGAGCGCTCCCAGACGTGCAAAGAGCGTCGTCGACATTCGTCGTATACTCCTTTGGTCAAGCGCGAATTAAAAAGGCGACTGCATGGCACCCGTTCAAGGTTTGGCGCGTAAACATTTGGTTACTTGTCCAATTGTAGCGCACGATCCAAAATAATCGGCCAGCGAAGCTGTCCTGGGCGCCGGACATGAATGGACTGATCACCGTTCTCCACGACTGGTCGCGGATCGTCGCAGGTTACTTCGCCTGCCTGGCGCCGTTCGCCACGCGCATCGTCGTCGGCTGGGTGCTCCGGTGGAGTGGTTGGCCGAAGCTACAGTCTGCAGCACACCGTGCAGCAACAGTGGGCTCAGAATGGGACAAGCACGCCTCAGCAGCGTCCGTAACCAACTCGCAATGCCGTCCGAAATCCTTGCGTGAGAGCAAAGGAAGCAGGACTTGCGCACCGCGGCGACGGGATTGCAGCCATATGAATGCGAGCCAGTGGTGCAACGGCTGAGAGCCCCCACCGGCAGGGCTGGTTGCGCCTGGGACGTTTTGATGGCCGCCGCCCAACGTGGAGATGCCTCAGCCTATCATCGCCTCCTCTCCGAGGTGACCATGTGGTTGCGGCGCTACTATGGGCGCAGGGTGCCTCCGGCCATGGTAGACGATACGATCCAAGACGCCCTGATTGCGGTTCACAAGAAAAGGCACACCTACGACCCCAGCCGCCCTTTCGGCGCATGGCTTGCGGCAATCGCACGCTACAAGTGGATCGACGCGGTACGGTCACTGGAAGCGAAGCCAACGGAGGCCCTGAACGATGACATTCCCGTCCCTGATCATGAAGAGGCAATCACGAGCGCCTGGTCCTTGGAACAGTTGCTGACCACGCTCAAGCCGGCACAATCGCAGGTAATCCGTCTCGTGAAGTTGCAGGGGCTCAGTATAGAAGAAGCATCCAAAGCCACCGGCCAATCGTCTGCGCTCGTCAAAGTGAACATCCATCGCGGCCTGAAACGGCTGACCTCACTCCTACGGAGCGAGTCATGCTGACTGACCCGCTCATCGAGCGCTTGGTCAACGAGTTGAAACCGGTACGACGCCGGAGGGTTTGGACTGACGCCATCGCGCTCGTCGCCTTGGGCGCCGTCGAGCTCGGCCTGTTCCTCGCTTTGGGGATGATGCGTCCCGATATGCCGGTGGCGATACACGAGCCGTCATTCTGGTGGAAGCTCATCAGTCTTGGCCTCATCGCTTTGGTCAGCGGCACCGTTGCCATCATGTCGCTCGACCCCGGGCGCTTGCCGCGCCGCGGCCTACGCTGGATTGTCGCCCTGATCGCCGTATGCTTGACGGTCGGATGGATCCTCGACGCATCGCGCGACGGGTTCTCTGCCTTGCTGACCCGGTTGGATTGGCGGAATGGGCTGCAATGCCTCTACACGATGGTGGTGCTGTCTGTGCCCGCTGTGATTGGCCTTGGCTTGCTGATGCGGCGTGGTGCGCCGACCGACCATGGCGGCACGGCTTTGGCAGCGGGCCTGGCGGCCGCGGCTTGGGGAGCCTTCGTCTTCGTATTTAAGTGCCCCTATGACGATCCGTTCTTCGTAGCCGTGTGGTATTCACTGAGTTGCGGCGTTGTGACGCTGTTTGCGCGACTCACACTGCCCCGCCTGACGCGCTGGTGACGGGGCGAGAAGAGGCTCCCGCGCGCCGTAACTCGCTCCGGCCTTGGTCTCGATTTCCGACGCAGCGGCGCTTCGCCAACTCACCGCAGTAGCGCACCCAGTCTGCTTCGTCGGTCCGAGGCTGGTAGTCGCGAAATCGACGCCTCTTTCGTTCCGTACGCTGTAACCGACGGGGTCTGGAATCCGAAATAACAACTGTGCGCCTCTCGGTGCACGGAGAGATCCACAACAGGAGACAGACATATGTTCGTACCAACGAAGATTCCCGCCGCGATCCTGGCCAGCGCCGTCACTGCGGCCATAGCTTCGACCGCCTTTGCAGCGCCGCTGACGAAGGCCGAGGGGGATGCTGCAGTCGCCGCGCATAAGGAGAAGTGCTTCGGTGTCGCCCTCAAAGCGCAGAATGACTGCGCTGCTGGTCCCGGCACGACCTGCCAGGGCACCTCGACCGTCGACTTTCAGGGGAACTCCTGGAAGTTCGTTCAGGGCGGCACTTGCGCGAACATCATGGTTCCAGGCGGCAAGCACGGCTCCCTGACGCCGCAATCTTAGTCACCCGACTTGATCCGGGAAGCGGAGGCGACGTCTATGAACGCAGTCACGCGCATTGGGAATGTGACGCCGAAAGTGCGTCTCCGCTTTCCGCCTTTTTCCGTGACCGGGTTGGCCGGGACGAGCTTCAAGCATGAGCATCTCCAAGTCATCGTCGGGCAGGGGAAGCACGACGGCTTCTTCGAGGTTCATGCGGAAAATTATATGGGCGCCGGCGGGCCGCCTCACCGCGCGCTCGAGAAAATTCGCACCGATCATCCGGTTTCGATTCATGGCGTTTGCATGTCGATTGGCGGCCAGGAGCCCCTCGACGCCGCTCATCTCGAGCGCTTCCGAGCGCTCGTCGCCCGCTACGAACCCGCCTTGGTATCTGAACATCTCGCCTGGTCTACGCACGAGTCCACCTACTTCAACGACCTGCTGCCCCTGCCGTACACGAAGGCGACTCTGGTGCGCGTCGCCGACCATATCGACCAGGTCCAGGACACCATCGGCCGATCGATCCTTCTCGAAAATCCTTCAACCTACATGGCCTTCAGCGAATCCACGATGTCCGAGACGGACTTTCTTCGCGCGCTTGTCCGGCGCAGCGGGTGCGGATTGCTGCTCGACGTCAACAACGTCTTCGTATCCGCAACGAACCAAGGCTACTCCGCCGTAGACTATTTGGCCGAGTTCCCGATGAGCCATGTAGGAGAGATCCATCTGGCCGGCCATGCCGAGCAGACAGACGACGAAGGCGATCCTCTGCTGATCGACAGCCACGATCGGAAGGTCGCTGATCTGGTCTGGGCACTTTTCGAGACCGTGGCCGCTCGATGTGGACCCGTGCCGACACTGGTCGAATGGGACAGCAGTATTCCCGAATGGCCCGCTCTGCGAGCCGAGGCAGAAGCTGCACAGGCAATTCTTGATCGCCATGCTCCCGATATCAGCGGGTCTGCCAATGCAGACCACTGACCTCATTGGAAAGCCCGCAGACGCGGCCCCATCCTATCCAGCAGTGCTGGCTCCGGGCCTAACTGATCCTGAGTACAAGACGCCTGCCGGCGTCGTCGGCCCCAACGGCAAAAGTGCCGTTAAGCGGTATAATGTCTATCGCAACAACGTCACCGTCAGCCTGATCGGTGCGCTGGCCGCCATCTTTCCTGCGACGCAGCGCATCACCGGCGTCGAGTTCTTTCGGGCCATGGCACGATTTTATGTGCGTGCCATCCCACCTCGCTCGCCTTTGCTCTTCGAATACGGGCGCGAGTTTCCCGAGTTCATCGAACGCTATGAGTACGCCCGGCCAATGCCCTATCTGGCGGACATGGCACGCATAGAACGCGCCTGGCTCGATGCGTACCATGCCGCCGACGAGTTGGCACTGGCGGCGCAGAACCTCGCCCTAATTCCACCCAAATCTATTGCGGACGTGGTGTTCGTCGCGCACTCGGCGACACGCATCGTTCGCTCCCAATTTCCGGCCCTGTCGATCTTCGTCGCGAATAGAGGTGAAGGGCCAGTGGAGTGCATCGAGACCTTTATCCCGGAAGACACGTTGGTCACGCGCCCCGACCAACAGGTGATCGTGCGTCGCCTGCCGCCGGGAGGCGCAGGGTTTTTGACGCAATTGCTGATGGGCCAGTCATTCGGCGACGCCGCTGCTCGCGCACTCGAGACCTCGCCTGATTTCGACTTGGAGCGCAACGTCGCCGGCATGATCGAAGCCGGGGTCTTTGCCTCATTTTGGGCTGGAGGACCACCATGAATGGCTTACCCGAACCCGATGTCGCCCACAACCGTTTCAAGTTCCAGCTCGCGGTGGGCGACAAAGCCATGGCGTTCATTCGTGCTATGGCCCCGCCCTCCTTTGTGCAGCTAGTGTTACGCATCGCTCTTGCCGTGCCGTTCTGGCGGTCGGGAATCCTGAAATGGTCGGGGTTTCTGGAGCTCAACGACACCGCTGTCCTGCTGTTCAGCGGCGAGTTCAAACTGCACCTGCCCGGAGGTCCATATTCTTTTCCGGCCCCCGAGCTCATGGCCTTCATGTCAGGTTCGGTCGAGGTTCTGGCCCCGATTTTTCTCGTTCTTGGCCTCGGAACACGCTTCGCGGCGCTGACGCTGCTGGCGATGACATGCATCGTCGAGCTCACCGTCCCCGATGGCTGGCCCGTTCACATCACTTGGGCGGCGATGGCGCTTGGCATTATGGCCTGGGGACCCGGCCGCCTGTCCGCTGATCAAGTGATCGCCAGTGTCACTCGAATCCACCGCCCAGCGCCCATGCAGTGAGGCGCATTGCTTCGCATAGTGAAGAGGTCCGCTTTATGGCTCGGATGCGAATCGTCATCGTCGGCGCGGGTTTCGGTGGGCTGAGCGCCGCCCATTCGCTGGCCGGCGCCGATGCCGACGTCTTTGTGATTGACCGACGCAACTATCATCTTTTCCAGCCGCTGCTCTATCAAGTGGCGACGGCCGGCTTGTCCCCGGCCCAGATTGCTTCACCAATCCGGGCCATCCTGCGCCAGGCCGCCAATATCAGCGTGACCCTCGGCAAGGTGTCCGGCATCGATAAGGGCCGCCGTGTCGTCGCAATCGATGATCGCGAAATCGCTTACGACCGACTAATACTCGCAACCGGCGCGCGGCATTCGTACTTTGGCCGCGATGAATGGGAGAGCATGGCTCCCGGCTTAAAGAAGATCGATGATGCGACCGGCATCCGCCGGCGTATCCTGACGGCCTTCGAGAACGCCGAGTCGACCGATGATCCTGAGGCACGGCGTCGCTTCCTCACATTCGTCGTGATAGGCGGCGGTCCAACCGGCGTCGAGATGGCGGGCGCCATCGCCGAGTTGGCGCGTGTTGTCTTGCGCCATGATTTTCGCCGCATTGATCCGAGAGAGGCCCGCATTGTGCTGGTTGAATCGGGTCAGCGGCTATTGTCCGCATTCCCGCCGAAACTGAGCGAAGCGGCCCGAGCCTTGCTAAAGAAGTTGGGCGTGGATGTGCGCTTGGGGGCGCCCGTAACTCAATGCGATTTCGCCGGAGTTGCTATCGGAAATCAGCGCCTGGAGACTGCGACTGTTGTGTGGGGAGCAGGAGTTATGGCGTCTGGCGCCGCCTACTGGCTCGATACACAAAAGGATCGGATCGGTCGTGTCATAGTGGAGCCCAACTTGTCGGTACCGGGCAATCCCGAGATCTTTGTCATCGGTGACACCGCTCATGTGCAAGGCCTCAACGGGTCGCCGCTGCCCGGTCTTGCGCCCGTTGCCAAGCAACAAGGCGCTTACGTCGGTCGTGTACTGCGTGCCCAGTTGGCAGGCAATCCCGCTCCTCCACCCTTCCGATACAGGAACTGGGGGACTATGGCGACGATCGGCCGGCGAGCCGCAGTCGCCGACCTGGGGTGGTTAAAGCTTTCCGGCACGCTTGCATGGCTGCTGTGGGGATTAGTTCACATTTCGCTTCTGATCGGCTTCAGGAATAGACTGATCGTGACGCTTGATTGGCTTTGGTCCTACGTGACGTTTCAGTCCGGTGCCCGGCTGATCACTGGGGGCGGTTCACACTAGCATGCGCTCCATCCGCCGTACTCTCGGAAGGGACCAAATGCAGAATCGTCGGCCCAAATCACGCACTATGACTCCAGCTAGCTGCCGCGGCACCATCCCACCT
>Ga0137415_10003505_pt1 | contig 15592 bp, 14 predicted proteins | sample CZODoug3_1_1_16f_FD_183082 | JGI IMG/M metagenome (GOLD analysis project Ga0137415, IMG submission 183082) | Vadose zone soil fungal communities from Angelo Coast Range Reserve, California, USA - CZODoug3_1_1_16fungal (Hybrid Assembly) | ecosystem: Environmental > Terrestrial > Soil > Vadose... | reverse complement strand
TTGTTCACCGCGGAGACGCTTGCTTCCCCATCCAGCTCGAGAAAGCTGTGGCGTTTGGCCATGACTTCAAACTCGCGCTTGATCATGGTTTGGTAGCGGATGAAGGACCAATACAGGTCGTGCGACAGTGACATATCGCGTCCAGCTTCCCAGTAGCTGATGGCTTGCGCTTTCTTGAATTCGCGAGCGAAGGCCGTTTCCGGGCGCACGTTGAGCCAAAACGTGAGGTGCGGGCGCAGCGCCATCGCGTACAAGCCGCTGATGTAATCGCGATTGATGCCGCGCACCACGCCGCGCGCGATCAGCGTAAAGATGAAGCGGTCGGCAAGGACGACCGTGCCGGCACGTAGTGCCGGGAGGATGCGATGCTCGACCTGATCGAAGAAATCGGTGGCGTACATCAGCGAAAGCGTCAGGCGGGTCACGGCGTTCTTCGCCAGCAGCTCGTCGATGTCGCGCCCGACCAGATTCGAACGCCGCAGACCGCTGGTCTGCACCGCAAAGCCTTCGGATTCGAGCCATTCCTGCAATAACGCGATTTGCGTCGATCGGCCGGATCCGTCCATTCCTTCGATGACAATCAAGCTGCCGGTAATTTCGCTGGGATCGAAGCCTACCAGCGCTTCGCCGTAAAAATATTGCGAAGCTTCTTCTTCGGTCGCAGTCTTCGTCGCGGCGGTGCCGGGCACGGGCGCGGATGTGGCTTCGGGAGTCGCTGTTGTGGCCGCCGCGGGTTTCTCTTTGTCTTTTTCCTGGTCGGACATCGCTATTCCGTTTCGGCCACGCGAGGCGCGAATCGCTTCAAATCGATCTTGGAGGCCACGATGTCGCGCATCTGCTTTTGCAGTTTGTTGACCGGTATGGTGCCATCCAGGACCACGAAGTTGTCGGTATCCACCATCTTGTCGTATTCCTCAAGGATGCGCGCCTGGAACAAGCGAAAGCTTTCCGAGCGGTCGTACGACAATCCCAGATCCATGCCCGCTTCGTAGTATTTCAGCTTTGGGCGTCCGCTCAGGATGCGCTGCACGGCAACGTCGAGCGGCGCGCGAAAATAAAATGTGATGTCCGGAACGGGCGCGAAGCGATAAAGATTGCGGAGCCAACGCGGAGGGCAGCCGCGTGCCGCATCGCGTGCAAACGCGGTGTAGACGTAGCGGTCCGCGAGTACCAGGTAGTCGCCCTGGAGCAAGGGCATGATCTGGCGCTCGCAGCGATCGGCGAAATCCGCGGCGTGCAGCAAGGAAAACGTTGTTGGCGTCAGCAGCCGCCTCTGCTTGCCGCGCCGAGTCGCGGACTTCACCAGCGGCGAAGAATTCCACTCAGTGAAGTGCAGCCGGTAACCGCCGATCTCGAGCCAGCGCTTCAGCAAATACAATTGCGTGCTCTTGCCGGAGCCATCCGTGCCTTCCACGACGATTAGCGCCCCCGGATAGGCACGGCTGGGAACCGGCCGCCCTGGCTGCGGCAGCGTGGATTTTGCCGCCTCCGGGCGCGGCGCCGTTTTTTGATCCGGTGTTTCCGTCACATTTGTGGGCACAATCGACTCGGTCGGCTGGAGCCTATAGCGTTTTTGTTACAAAGTCATTACAACATAGCGCGGGGCGTCCCCGCAAAACGGGCAATCGTCAAAATACAGTTATCTTGAAGTGCAGGAACTTCTTGGGATTTTGGCGGAAATCCCCGACCAGCAAGCGAAGATCGCCCGTCAAGCCGGTCAGGTTGTCGTATAACTTGGGGTCCGAAAACATTTTTCCTACGCTGGTCGTGTTGTCGTTCAACTTCGCTGTGGCATTCGCCAGATTGGTGCTCGTGTCTCGGAGCTTATTGTAGAGCACATCGTCGGTGGCCAGCTTGCCCAGCGTCCCTTTGCCCTCGCGGACGTCGCTGATTATGGCGTTCCCGCCACTGAGTGCCTTCTTCGCTTCGTCATAGAGCGACGGATCATACAGCAGCTTGCCGAGCGTGCCCTTCTGGCTGCGCACGTCGCTCATGATCACATTAACGTTGTCCACCGCGGTGTTCACCTTGCCGTACAACTCGTCGGAAACAACCAGTTTCCCCAGAGTACCCTGTCCTTCCTGGACATTCGTGACTATCTGGTTGGTCTTCGAGAGAACGCTATTCAGGTTTTTGTATGCCTGATCGTCGGTGAGCAGCTTCCCCAGTGTTCCGCGACCTTGCTGCACGCCAGCCAGCAAGTCCTTGACGTTATCGGAGAGCGCCTGCAAATTCGCGAGGACGTCCGCGCTGCGCTCAACCACTTCCTTGATGGCCTTTTCCTCGACTCCCTGGATCTCCTGACCTTCTTTGAGCGGTACTCCGGTGAAGCCGCGTGTTATGTTCACAACGCGGTTGCCAAGCAAACCTTCCGTGACCAAGCTGGCGGTCGAATCCGTCAGGATGTCGCCCTGAAACCTCCGGTCAATGCGCATCACGACTTCGATGTTCTTGTTCTTTTCCGGAACGCGCCCTGCCGTCCGCGGCACAAGCCTGATGGACTCTACATTTCCGACCTCGACGCCGTCCACGCGTACCGGCGCGCCATTGGCTAAATCAGAAACTTCCGGCAAATATGTTTTCAGCCGATACTTCGGGCCAATAAAATTCGCTCCGGTGACATAAAAAATCCCGACAGCCAGAACAAACAGTCCGACCAGCACGAATAGACCGACGCGCAGTTCCGCCCAGGTCAGTTGTTTGCGCTGCGCCATGAAATCTTCCTCTTCCCTCCTGCGTTTTCTGACTCAGCCCTGCGCACACATCGACCCCGGTCCCCGTGCGCCAGCGTTGCACAATATCTACCCGACCAATTCGCCCTCGCCAGCTTTTCCGCTTTCACAGCCTATCAAATTCCCGCGAGAAACCGCTGCAAATACGCGTCCTTCGACTCGGCCATCTCCTCCGGTTTACCCTCAAAATAGACTCGTCCCTCTCGATAAACCACAAATCTGGTTACCGGCTCGCTGCTTTCCCCTCCTGTGGGAACGGTGCTTTCTCTCTTTGCAAGGCGCACTACGCGCTTGCTCTCCGCATCAAACCGAAAGTTCGCCAGCGCAAATCCATCCTGTACTCGCTGCGTGGCCAACATGGCTGTTACGCCGAACACGTCGCGCGAGCGCAAAATCAGCGTGATGATCGTTTGCGCCGTCACCGGATCGAGTCCCGCGGTAGGCGAATCGTACAGCATGACGGGCGGCCGCGCCGCTAACGCGCGGGCGATCGAGACGCGCCGGCGCATGCCGCCCGAAAGTTCCGACGGCAGCATGTCAAGCGTTTGCTCGAGCTCCACAAAGTGCAAGACCTCTCGCACACGCCGCTCGATCTCTTCTTCGCTCCTCCGATCCTCGCGCAACTGGTAGGCAACATTCTCTGCCACGGACATCGAGTCAAATAGCGCGCCCTCCTGAAATACAAATCCCAACTGCCTGCGGTACGGCAGCAGCTCTCGCTCGCCCATCGAGGACACGTCCTGACCCAGCACTTCGATCTCGCCTTGCGTCGGCCGCAGTAGCCCCGCCGCCAATTTCAGGGTCAGCGTTTTTCCGGTTCCCGTTTCCCCCAAGAGCACCACCGTCTCCCGAGGCATCACTTCAAACGACACACCGCGCAACACGTCCTCTTCGTCGAATCCAATTCTTACATTTTCGAAAGTAACGACCGCGGAGGTCTCGGTGTCTGGCGAGGTGGTCGTCAAAAGATTTTGTCTCCGAGATATAACGCGAGCCTAGTCAAGAACAGGTCTGAGGCGATGATCATCACGGACGCCACCACCACGGCTTGCGTGGTAGCGCGGCCCACACCCTGCGTCCCGCCGCGCACGGTCAGCCCCTTGTAGCAACCCACCGTGGTAAGAATAAATCCATAAACCAGCGGCTTCATCATCCCTTGCATAATGTCCGCAAAATCCAGGGCATTGATCGCGCGCGTCCAGAATTCCACCGCGTTCAAGCGCAGCGAAAACACCGACGCTACGCAACCGCCGAGCAAGCCGATGAAATCATTGAGCGCGGTCAGCAAAGGCAGCATCAAGATGCCCGCCAGCACCCGCGGCGTTACCAGCTTGCGGCTCGGATCCGTGCCCATCGCTCGCATCGCATCCACCTGCTCGGTTACTAACATCGAGCCCAACACCGACGCGATGCCAGATGCTGATCGTCCCGCCACCAGAATTCCCGTCAGTGTCGGCCCCAGCTCGCGCACCAACGCGATGGCCACCACGTCTCCGGTCAGCGCCGTCTGGCCAAAGCGCACGAACTGCGAGCCCGTCTGCAATACCATCACCGCTCCGATGAAGAAACCGGACATCAACACGATCGGCAGCGACCCCACGCCGATGTCATCCATCTGGTCGAGGATGTCCTGGAAGTAGCGAGGTCCGCTGGCCAGGTTTGCAACTGCGCGTGCGGACATCTCCGAATAATCTTGGATGTCTGCGAGAAAATGTTTGAAGGCGTCGGTCAGCACCTCGCCCATGGAGATGCGTTCCACGGGCTTGGCTTGACCACCCGCTACCTGGAATGGAGTGTCTGCCACAATTCCCTATCGATACCGCGCCCAACCGCAAACTATTGTAAGACAAACACTAAGACAAAAGCCTAACCGCCAACCCCAACCACGTCAAGCATCACTTCCTCGATCAAACCGACCAGCCGTCTCTGCGCCCTCTGTGCTCTTCCCTCCACGTGCTTTGGAGTACTAGGCCGGAGTGTCTTCGCGTCTCAGAACGAATTTCTGAAGTTTCGGCTCTGTGCTCCTCTGCCTTCTCAACGTCTCTGCGTTAGCTTTTGATCTTGGGACTTTCGACTGTTGACTGTCGACCATTTTCTCCCCCCGTACTGGACGCGCGAGCGCACCGCCGCTACACTGCTTGTTCCTAATTCCCCATGTTGCGCTTCTACACTGCCGGTGAATCGCACGGACAGGCGCTGCTGGCCTTCGTTTCCGGATTGCCCGCCTCCCTTCCGATCGACGTGGACTTCATCAACCACGAGCTCCATCGCCGCCAGCTCGGCTACGGCCGCGGCGGACGCCAGAAAATCGAAAAGGACCGCGCGGACATCTTCGCCGGAGTACGCCACGGCAAGACCATCGGCGCTCCCGTTGCGCTCCGGATCGAAAATCGCGACTGGGCCAACTGGGAGAAAATTCTTCCCGTGGAAGACTCCTCGGAAGATGATGCGCCCACAAAAAAACTTGTCGCGCCCCGCCCCGGTCACGCCGACCTCGCCGGCTCTCAAAAATTTGACTTTCACGACGCCCGCTACATCCTGGAGCGCGCCTCCGCTCGCGAGACCGCCTCTCGCGTAGCCGCCGCCGCCTTTGCAAAGCTGCTGCTTCGCCAATTCGGCACGGAAATCGCCAGCCACACCGTACAAGTCGGTCACGTCAAGCTCGACCGCAAGGCCAGTTGGGACGAAATCGTCAGAGCGAACGCCGACCTCGATTCTCCGTTGCGCTGCGTCGACACCTCCGTGCAAGATAAAATGAAGGCCGAAGTGGATGCCGCGCTCAAAGCCGGCGACACCGTCGGCGGCATTTTCGAAGTCATCGCGCACAATATCCCCGTCGGCCTCGGCAGCCACGCGCAGTGGGACGAAAAGCTCGACGGCCGCCTGGCGCAAGCGGTGATGAGCATCCAAGCCGTCAAAGGCGTCGAAATCGGCGCCGGCGTCGCCGCCGCGGGCTCTTACGGCAGCGAAGTGCAGGACGAAATCTCCTACGACAAATCCGCGCGCCGCTTCCGCCGCTCTTCCAATCGCGCCGGCGGTCTCGAAGGCGGCATCACCAACGGCGAGGACGTGATCGTGCGCGGCTACCTCAAGCCCATCTCCACGCTGCGCCGCGCCCTCGGCACCGCCGACATGGTCACCAAGGAGCCCGTGCAAGCCGCCTACGAGCGCTCCGACTGGTGTGTGGTCCCCGCGGCAGGTGTTGCCGGCGAAGCTATGGTTGCCCTTGTGCTCGCCGATGCTTTTCTGCAAAAATTTGGAGGAGACTCTCTCGCCGAGATGCGGCGGAATTTCGATAACTATGCCCGACAAATCGACGAGTTCTGAAGCCACGCAAGCCGCTGCCCCGGCGACCGTTTCCGCTGCGCGCAAAATCTATCCGATCGTCAAATACGGCGACCCGATACTCGAAAAGCCCACAACGCCGGTAACCAAATTCGACGCCGAGTTCGAGCAGCTCACGGAGGACATGTTCGCCTCCATGTATGCCGCGTCAGGGGTCGGGCTTGCCGCCCCGCAAATCGGCCTCTCTCTGCGCGTAGCTGTGGTCGACGTCACCGGCGGCAAAAACCCCGAAGCAAAGATCGTCCTCGCCAACCCGGAAATCATTCACGCCGAAGGCGAAAAGCGCGAAGAGGAAGGCTGCCTCTCCATTCCCGGTTTTCGCGGCTACGTCCTGCGCCCGCAATTCGTCACGGTGCGAGCGCAGAACGCCAAGGGCGAATCCTTCGAAATCCGCGGCGAAGACCTGCTCGCTCGCGCCTTCTGCCACGAGATCGATCATCTCAACGGCGTTCTCTTCATCCAGCATCTCAGCATGCTGAAGCGCGACCTGATCAAGCGCAAAATCAAGAAACTAAGAAAACAAGGCGAGTGGTAGCATGATTCCCGCCTTCGTAGGGGCGCAGGATTCTTGCGCCCCAGCTAGGCGAGATCTAAGCCGCCAAGCACTCAGCACCGTCGCCGCCACTTTCGCCTAGGACTAACCCATGCGCATAGTCTTCTGCGGCACCCCGCACTTCGCCGTCCCCACCTTCATCCACCTCCTCGCGCAACCCGATATCGACATCGTCGCCGTAATCACCCAACCCGACCGCCCCCGCGGCCGTGGCCACCAAATCTCCGCCGCTCCCGTGAAAGAAGCAGCCATCGCCGCAAATGTCCCGGTGCATCAGCCCGAGAAAATCCGCTCACCGGAAGCTCAGGACCTCCTCAGACAACTCGCCCCAGACTGCATCGTCATCATCGCCTACGGACAAATCATCCCCGCTCGCCTCTTGGACATTCCCAAACTCGGCTGGATCAATCTCCACGCTTCCCTGCTCCCCAAATACCGTGGCGCCGCCCCCATAAACTGGGCGATCGCCAGCGGCGAAACGCAAACCGGCGTCACCACCATGCGCATCGACGCCGGCATGGACACCGGCGAAATCCTCCTGCAAGAAGAAATCGACATCGCCCCGGAAGAGACCGCCCCAGAGCTCGCCGCGAGCATGGCGGAAGCCGGCGCGCCCTTAATGCTCCAAACATTGCGCGGACTTGCGGCAGGAAATCTCATTGCGCGCCCGCAAAATAATGACGAAGCAACCTACGCGCCGCTCCTAAAAAAAGAAGACGGCCAGATCGACTGGAACCGCCCCGCCCAAGAAATCTACAATCGCATGCGCGCCTTCACTCCCTGGCCCGGCGCATACACTTCTTTCCGCGGACAAACCTGCCAGATCTCGGCCGAGCCATTTTCCCTTCGCACCCTGACCGGTAGCGCCCCCGGAACGATTTTTCGCGAAGACACCCAACTGCTAATTGCCTGCGGCCACGCAACCTTATTGCGCCTTATCTCCGTCAAAGTGGAAGGACGCAAACAAATTTCGGCGGTGGAATTTGCCAACGGCGCCCGGTTGACTGAACGGGAACGCTTCGCGAACGCCTGAATTGCGCCGAGAGGACCGCTAAGGCATACTCTCGTATTGTCCACCTCAACTAGCTCGACTTCATCAGGGTCTGCCAACCCTTTCGGATATAGCTGTACCGGGAGACTGTAGTTCATGACTATCATTCGCCTCGCACCACCCCAACTCAAGTTGCCTTTTCACGTGAAGTTGTCCTTTCACGTGAAGCTGCCTTTCTCCACTCAGGAGTCTTCTCGTGTCGTAGCCTCCTGCCTCTTGGCCTTGCAGCTTTCCTTCGCCCCCATCTTGTCCGCCGCTCCACCGGAAAAATCCGCATCCACCAAGACCGCGCCCGCAAAGCCCGCCGACCCCATCCTGAAGGTGATGCAGACCGAGTTGTCTCGTGCCAGCGCTTCTCTTGCGAAAACGGAACCAGCGCCCTATTTCATGAGCTACACCGTCAATGACCAGGACATCGTCGTGCTCGTCGGTGCCTACGGCAGCTTGCTTACCGACGCCGCCGTGCAGCGCCGCCAAGCCGACGTCGTCATGCGTGTAGGTTCCCCCGCGCTGGACAACACGCATGGCCAAAGCCGCGTTAGCGGCATGACCTCCGGCCCGCTTCCGCTAGGTGAAAATCCCGAAGCCATTTCGCGCGTCCTCTGGGAACTCACCGATCGCGAATACAAGCGCGCCGCCCCCGCTTTCCTCAACGTCAAAACCAATACCGCCGTGCGCGCCGAAGAAGAAGACAAGTCTCCCGATTTCTCCAAGGAAGCCCCGCAAACGCACACCGGCGAGGCATTGGTACCCATCGGTTTTGACCGCGCAGGCCTGGAAGGCGAAGTTCGCCGCCTTTCCGGAGCCTTCCGCAAATATCCCGGCGTCTATTTCGCCAGCGTCGTCCTGCAAGTGCAAAATTCCAATTCGCGTTTGGTGTCGACCGAAGGCACCGCGATCGCCTCGCCAAGCACCAGCACCCGCCTCATCATGGAAGCGGAAACCCGCGCCGATGACGGCATGGAACTGATTCGCGTGGAAACCTTTCAAGCGCCCTCCGCCGCCGGTCTTCCCAGCGAAGCCGATCTGAGCGCCAAGATCGACAAAATGGCCGAGGATCTGAAAGATCTTCGCAAAGCACCGGCAGCAGAGCCTTACGACGGCCCCGCGCTCCTCAGCGGCCGCGCCGCCGCTGTCTTCTTCCACGAAGTGCTCGGCCATCGCCTCGAAGGCCATCGCCAGCGCGACGAAGATGAAGGACAAACCTTCACCAAGAAAATTGATCAGCAAGTGCTTCCAAAGTTTCTCAGCGTAGCCGACGATCCCACCGTTCACGAACTCGCCGGAGTAAAGCTGGCCGGCTCCTACGAGTACGACAACGAAGGCTCACCCGCTCAGCGTGTCGAAGTCATCCAAAACGGCGTGCTCAAGAATTTCCTGATGTCCCGCATGCCCATCAAAAATTTTGGTGTTTCCAACGGCCACGGCCGCAACCAGCCCGGACTCATGCCCACCGGCCGCCAAGGCAACTTGATCGTCACTTCCACACAAACCGTTCCCGAAGCGCAGCTCCGTCAGAAATTAATCGACGAAGTAAAGCGCCAGGGCAAGCCCTACGGCCTCTACTTTGACGACATCCAGGGCGGCTTCACGCTCACCACCCGCCAGCTCCCGCAAGCCTTCCAGGTTCTGCCCGTGGTCGTCTATCGCGTTTACGCCGATGGCCGTCCCGATGAATTGGTCCGCGGCGTCGATATCGTCGGCACACCTCTCGCCGCGCTCACCCGCATCATGACCACCGGCGATCAGCAACACGTCTTCAACGGTGTCTGCGGCGCGGAAAGCGGCAGCGTTCCCGTTTCCGCGGCTGCTCCAGCCATGCTCTTCTCCGAGATGGAAGTGCAGAAGCGCGGGCACCTGCACGAGCGTCCACCCATCTTGCCTCCGCCCGGTTTTGAAAACACGATGACCACGGCGCAAGGCGCGCTATCCAAAACGGAGGTGAAACCGTGAAAATCGCCCGCGCGACGTTCACCCTCGCATCTGCAGCTCTTCTCACTCTAGGCGGCAGCTCGCTCCACGCCTTCAATCACGCTGGCGAAGCAAAAGACGACGCCACCAAAGCTCCCGTCCCCGATCCACTGGCCGCCGCGCGCACCGCAGCAGGCGGAGACGCCGTGCTCGACGCTCTCCTCACCGAACTCGACCGCTCCAAAGCGAAATTAAAAATGGATCAGGTCGCCGCTCCCTACTACATCGAATATCGTGTTAACGATGTCGAGGAATACCAGGCCGAAGCCGCCTTCGGTGCCGTGCGCGAAAGCCAGCGCGTCCGCTATCGCGTTCTTCGCGTAGTCGTCCGCATCGGCGATTACAAACAGGACAGCTATTACAACCAGGGCATGGGCGAGACCAATATCCTCCCGCTCGACGACGACCCCATCGCCCTCCGCCACCAAATCTGGCTCGCCACCGACGAAGCCTACAAAGCCGCCGGCGAAGCCTTCACCGAAAAGCAAGCTGCCCTGAAGCAATTCAGCGCTGACCTAAGTCCCGTCGACGATTTTGCCAAAGCCCCAGTCGTCGCCGACGTGGAGCCCACTGTCACTCTGCACGTTGACGACGCCAAGTGGAAGAAAACCCTGGAAGACGTCACCAATCTTTACCGCCAGTATCCGGACGTGCAGTCGGTCAGCGCCTCCGCGCGTTTTTCCGCCATCAACGAATACCTCGTGAACTCCGAGGGCACCGTCACCCGCTCCGGCAAGAAAACGTACAACGTCGGCTTCAACAGTTCCGCGCAAGCCGCCGACGGCATGCGCCTCAGCCGCAATCCTTTCTGGATGTTTGCCGATGCCAAAGAGCTGCCCACGCATGATGCCCTGCTCGCCGATGCGCGCAAAACTCTGGACACGCTCGTAGCATTGCGCCAAGCGCCCATCGTAGAAGAGGAATATCGCGGCCCAGTGCTATTCGCGCCCGACGCCGCCACCGACGTAGTCGCCTCCCTCGTCGGCGCCAACGTCCTCGGCCGCAAGCCCCAGCTCGGCCGCCCCAATCGCACCGTCGGTGCATTCGCCACCAGCTTCAAAACGCGCGTGCTCCCCAATTTCCTCACCGTGGTCGACGATCCCACCTTGCACGATTTTCAAGGCAAGAGCCTCGTCGGCACCTATGAAGTCGACGACGATGGCGTCAAGGCGCAGCCCGTCACCCTCGTCGATAACGGCACGCTCGTCAACTATCTCGTCGGCCGCCAGCCCATTCGCGATTTCCCCGCGTCCAACGGTCACGGCCGCGCCGGCACCGGAGCCTATCCCGCGCCGAACCTCGGCGTGCTCCTGCTGAAAAGCAAGGAAGCGCAATCTTCCGACGAACTGAAAAAGCGCGTCATCCAGATGATTAGCGAGCAAGGCAAGCCGTACGGCTACCGCGTCGAAACTCTCGGCGCCGGCAACTCTCCGCGCCTCCTCTATCGCGTCTACCCGGACGGCCATGAAGAACTCGTTCGCGGCGCCGTCTTCAGCGAATTGGACGTCCGCGCCCTGCGCAGCGACCTTATCGCCGTCGGCAACGATCCCTTGGTCAGCAATCGCAGCGGCGGCATCGCCACCACCGTCATCAGCCCCTCGCTGCTCTTCGACGAGCTGGAAGTAAAGCGCGCCGACACCAGCAAAGACAAACTCCCAGACTACCCAGCTCCTCCGCTAGAAAAAAAGTGATCTCGGCGACGCCATTGCTGTCAGCCACCGTAGGGGCGCAACACGTTGCGCCCCTTCTCGGCACAGCGTCAAATTCCGCGCCCCTTTGGAGTGCGGCGGCTAGCCGCCGCTTTTGCAATGTCAGCACCTTCTCGATGCTCCCACCCATCACCGACTTTCCGCCCAGCACCTGTAGCGGCCGCGGACTTTCGCGGGCGTCTTTGACTTTTCCCGGCACGTTGACCCACAGCAATGACTGACGACCCGCAACACGCCGCGCTCGATCCCCTGGACGCCCCCGAACCCACTCCCGCGCTAAACTTCCGCAAGCGCCTCGAAGAGCTCGGCCAAATGGCCCTCCTAATCTTCATCCTCGCCTCCGCCGCCTTCCTCAGCGCCATCACCGCCATGCGCATCGCCATCCACGGCCGCGAAGTCACCATGCCCAACCTCACAGGCAAGAACGTCGTCGAAGCCACCAGCCTGCTGCGCTCTAGCGGCCTCGTTCTAAAAGTAGCCGACCGCGTCTACAGCGAACTCCCCATCAACGTCGTAGTCCGCCAGACTCCCGGAGCCGGCCTGCTCATGAAGGAATCCCAGCAAGTTCACGTCGTCCTGAGCCTCGGCCAGCGCCAACTCCAGATCCCGCTCCTCGAAGGCAATTCCCTGCGCGCCTCCCGCATCGAGCTCCTCCGTGCCGGCCTCCAAGTCGGTGAAGTTTCCGCCATCACCATGGCCGACAAACCCGCCGACGAAGTCGTAATCCAAACGCCGCGCCCCGGCCACGGAGCCGCCACCCCGCGCGTCGATGTCCTCGTCTCGCAAGGCCCTCACGAATCCGCCTACGTAATGCCCCACTTCGTAGGCATGACCGAATCCGACGCCCAGCGCCGCCTCGATGCCAGCCGCCTTCGCCGCAAAGTAAATTACGTAACCGCCCCGCAATGGCCCCACGCCACCATAATCGATCAATCCCCGCTAGCCGGCGCCCGCCTACCCGCCGCGAGCACGATCGAACTAACCGTCGCCAATTAACCCTCAGCTTGATGGGATATAATTCTAGTTATGCAGGACGTCAAACTTGTTGTCGTCCAGTCGTACGGTAGCCGCCCTGAGGCGGACTTGGCAAAGGGCGCACTCGAAGATGCCGGTATTCAGGCAATGGTCCAGGCTGACACGGCGGGAGGAATGCGTGAACACCTTGCGTGGTCCGGCGCGGGGTTTAAAATTCTGGTGCGCGAGGAAGACGCAACCCAGGCACGCGATGTGCTCACTCCACCAGCTGAGGGCGACTTAGGCGCCGACTTCCAAGCTGACCGCGACCCGCTACCATCTTGGCGTCGATTTAGCTAGAGAGTTGCGTCCTCGGAGAAGTGACGGTACCGAAATTTCCCGAGCGGTGGTTCACTTACGCGCACGCGCGGCGGTGTGGCTGAATTCTGTCGGTTGCCACTGCCCGCCCATAGCTGCCTCTGCTATCCTTACCCGTCGCATTTACAAATTTCGAGGAGCCCTAATGCGCAAGTCCGTAGTTTCTCTGCTGCTTTTCACTTTCGCCGCTGTTTGTTTCGCTCAGCAAAATGCATCGACCACCCATTTCGACGGCAACTCCTGGTGGGCACACGTGAAATTCCTGGCCGACGATTCGCTCGAAGGCCGCAACACCGGCAGCGAAGGTCTTCGCAAAGCGCAAGCATACGCGGTGGATCAACTGCAGAAGGCCGGCTTCCAGCCCGCCGGCACGGATGGCTTCTATCAACCCGTTCGCTTCACACAATTCCAGGTGGACGAATCCAAATCATCACTCGCCCTCGTTGCCAACGGAAAACCCCAACCCCTCTCGTTCTCCGATGACGCGTTCGTCAGTTCGCGATCCACGCGCAGCTCCGTCAATCTCGGTGCGCCTTTGGTTTTCATTGGCTATGGCCTGAAGATTCCCGAAAAGAATCTTGATGAAGTTGCAGGCGCGGATTTGAAGGGCAAAATTGTGGTTTATCTCGCCGGTTCCCCCGCTGATATTCCTACCGCCCTCGCGTCGCACTATCAGACCGCGCCCGAACGCTGGAAATCCCTGCATGCCGCCGGCGCAATCGGCTCGATCACTATTCTCAACCCAGCATCGATGGACATTCCATGGTCGCGTATTTCCGTGAACCGCAACCAGCCATCGATGGATCTTGCTGATCCCGAGTTCTACGAGACTCCTGGGCTTCAACTTGGCGTCACCTTCAATCCAGCGTCAGCGGAAAAACTCTTCGCCGGCTCCGGCCACACCTTTGCTGAGATCGCCGCTCTGGGCAAAGACCGCAAGCCTCTCCCGCATTTCCCATTAGCCGTTTCGCTGGATGCCAAGGCCGCAATCCAAACCACGCCGGTAGAGTCCGCCAATATAGTCGCCAAGCTACCCGGCTCCGATCCCGTATTGAAAACCGAGTTCGTTGTTCTTTCGGCGCACATCGATCACCTGGGCATCAGCGCGCCAATCAACGGCGACAGCATTTACAACGGTGCCATGGACGATGGCTCCGGCAGCGCTTTGATCCTTGACGAAGCCGCCAGCCTGAAGGCGCATCCTGAACAAAGGAAGCGCTCGCTGCTCTTCCTGTTGGTCACCGCGGAGGAAAAAGGCCTTCTGGGCTCAAAATATTTTGCCGAGCGTCCCACCGTGCCGGTCAAATCCATCGTCGCGGACGTCAATGTGGACATGTTTCTTCCCATCGTGCCCTTGAAAATCCTGAAGGTGCAAGGTATCGACGAATCCGATCTCGGCTCGCGCGCCGCCACGATTGCGCAATCGATGGGCATCAAGCCCATCGCGGATCCTGAGCCGCTGCGCAATGCCTTCATCCGCAGCGATCAGTACAGCTTCATCAAAAAAGGTGTGCCCGCGGTCAAAGCCGACGTCGGCGCCGAACTGAACACGCCAGAACAGAAAATCTTCAAGGACTGGCTGACCAATCGCTATCACGCCCCGTCCGACGACGTGAACCAACCGGTAGACCTCCAATCCGCCGCCCTATACGAGGAATTCACCCGCCGCCTACTGCTCGAAACCGCGAACGCTTCCGTTCGCCCGCAGTGGAAACCAGAATCCTTCTTCCGCCGCTACGCCGGCGATTAACCAGGTGCCGCGCTGGTGGCAATCCATCACCCTCACCTGAGGCGCCGCTAACCTAGCCTTCGAAAATGTTCTCGATGTCTCGCGCACCGTGCAGCACACGGACAATTTCGACCGAGTTAGTGAGTGCGCGGTAGAAAATCAAATAGCGGCCGAAAGGAAAACTCTGAATTCCCATTGCCAATTCCTCTCGATGGCGGCCCGAGCCTGGATTTCGGCCTAGGGATTCCATCGTCTCGTAGAGTCTGTCGATGAAGGCGTCCGCGTTCGTCACGCTATCATCGGCAATAGCTCCAAATCTCGATCAAATCTTCGTGTGCTCGCGGGCTAATCCGAAACTCGGCCACCTATTTCGCGCTCTTCGCCGCTTTCCTCTCGCGAGCGGTACGCTTAATTTCCTCGGGATCAAACCTGGTGGACGGCCCACTATCCAAACCTTCCTGTATATCTCGCCGCAGCCTCTCCATCTTCAGCGCTCGCAACTGATCCTCTTCCTCCAGCAGGCGCAGGGCCTCCCGCACAACCTCGCTGGCCGAATTGTAAGAACCCGATTCGACCTTCTCACGGATCATCGCCTCCAGGTGCGGAGTAAGGCTAATGTTCATCGGCATCGTGGAACCTCAAAGTTGAGTCGTTTCAAGCATATCTCGATTGGCAAAGTATGGCAATCTGTGACAATACTGCATGTGCCCAGCGGGGCCTCCAAACTTGGTTTTTCTATTGACAGCTTCTAACCCATCAGCTATAGTCTCGATTGGTTAAACTTGCGTCCGAAAGCTTCAGCGGCCACTCAGGGCCGCTTTTTTTGCCTCCAAAGGCCGGCCGCATCGACTACAAGCTCAACATTTCCACCGCAATGTAAGTACCTTTAGAATGAACACTTGTAAAAGTGTATCAAAATAAACAACTTTAACTTCCTTTAGAATGAACACTTATGAAAAACCCCGGGGGGGCCCCCCTCCCCGTGTACACTGCTACGCCTCAACCCACCGTGACGACCAATCCACGCCAGCCCCAACCCTTCGTCCGCAAAGCCACCCTTCTCTCCTTCGTCTTCGTCATGTACTCCTACACTACCGGCGGCCCCTTCGGCCTCGAAGAGCAAGTCAGCAGCTCCGGCCCCGGCATGACCCTGCTCTACCACCTGCTCAT
>Ga0137415_10003504_pt1 | contig 15594 bp, 15 predicted proteins | sample CZODoug3_1_1_16f_FD_183082 | JGI IMG/M metagenome (GOLD analysis project Ga0137415, IMG submission 183082) | Vadose zone soil fungal communities from Angelo Coast Range Reserve, California, USA - CZODoug3_1_1_16fungal (Hybrid Assembly) | ecosystem: Environmental > Terrestrial > Soil > Vadose... | reverse complement strand
ATGTGCGAGGAGAATAGGGTAAGTGAAGCGTTTCATTTACAATAAATTCTCTTGCGTATATGCCTAGTTAATTAAGGAAAAAATAGCATGAAACTGAATCAATGTGGATTAGATAGATAAAATGAAGCGCTTCATATATAGTATCACACATGGTTCAGGAGCTGAAATGATCAAGGCTGGCCATACTAGGTTCCGCAAGGGCGGCATGCGCAAAAATATGGCGCTGCAGCAGGTCAAGGCGAGCGCAGAACCAAGCTCTCGGCGACCGCGCCTTGCCGACGTGGCGCGCCTGGCGGAGGTGTCGCTGGGCAGCGCTTCTCGTGCCTTGTCCATACCGCATGCGGTAAAACCGCAGACTCTGCATCGAGTGCGCGCGGCAGCGGAAAAACTTGGTTACTTGCCGGATGGCGCGGCCAGGGCGTTGGCCATGGGCCGTAGCCAAACAGTGGGTGTGGTGTTGCCCACCGTGAATAATCCGATTTACGCCGACTTCGTCCACGCTCTGCAAAAGCAGCTTGCCGGCGGCGGTTACTACCTGCTGATCTCGGCACACGAATACGACCGTGCGCAGGAGCGGGCACAAGTGGAGCGGCTGCTTGAGCGCGGTGTCGATGGTTTGATACTTGTTGGTACCGGGCAGGATGCTGCAGTGCTGGCACGCTTGGAGCGCGCCGGCAGGCCATACCTTTTCACCTGGTCGCTGGACGAAGCCGAGGGACGCGCCAGCGTCGGCTTTTCCAATCGGCGCGCCATTCAGCCGGTGGTGCGTCACCTGCTGGACTTGGGACACCGGCGCTTTGCCGTACTATCCGGCGATCCTGCGCACAATGAACGAGCGCGGGGTCGCATTGTGGGAATCCGCGAGACCCTCGCCGATGCCGGTATCGAATTGCCCGTTGATCATGTATTCACTGCGCCATTCACTATCGAGGCAGCGCGGGCGGCCTTCCGGCTTGCCATGGCATTGTCGCCCCGGCCCACAGCATTGGTATGCACGGCGGATCTGCTTGCCGCCGGCGCGCTGGCTGAGGCGCGCGAGGCTGGCATCGCCGTGCCCAAACGCTTGTCGGTGACCGGCATGGACAACATCGAATTCTCCGCCCTGCTGACCCCGCAGCTCACCACCATCGATGTCCCCACTGACGAAATTGGTCGCCGCGCGGCGGACAGCATGCTCGCTGCCCTGAAGCACGGCGCACCTATTGAATCCTGGGAGGTGGAAACCCGGCTGGTGGTGCGCGCCAGCACGGCGCCGCCGCCAAAAACCACCTGAGCAACATGGATATCAACAGCGCCCTGAACTATTCGAGCCAGCCATGACCGAAACGGTCGACTGTATCGTCGTGGGCGCTGGAGTGATGGGGCTGGCAGTTGCGCGTCAGTTGGCGCTGGATGGCCGCGAAACGTTGTTGCTCGAAAGTCAGGGTGCTTTCGGCACCGAAACCAGTTCACGCCATAGCGAAGTGATCCATGCCGGCATTTATTACCCCGCCGAATCCCTCAAGGCACAACTCTGCGTGCGCGGGCGCGAGCTGCTATATGCCTACTGCGTTGATCATGGAGTGGAGTATCGCCGCTGCGGCAAGCTGATCGTGGCGACACAGCCAGGGCAGTTCACGGAACTCGAGCGCATCGCGCGGGCGGCGCATAGCAACAAAGTCGACGACCTGCGTCTGATCGACCGTGAGGAGGCGTTGCGCCTGGAACCCAACCTGGAGTGCGCGGCGGCCCTGATTTCGCCTTCCACTGGCATCATCGACTCGCATGCCTACATGCTGAGCTTGCTCGGCGAGGCGGAGAGTAACGGAGCGCAGTTAGCCGTACTGAGCCCGGTGGCCGCGCTGCGCCCGGCAGTGGACGGAATCGAGCTGTGCGTTTCGGGCGAGTCGCGGCCGCTGCTCAAGGGGCGTTGGGTGGTGAACTGCGCCGGACTGCATGCTCCGGAGGTTGCGCGCCGTATAGAGGGCTTTCCCGCAGAGCAAGTGCCGCGTGCCTGGTACGCCAAAGGCAACTACTTCACGCTCGCCGGCCGCGCACCGTTCTCGCGGTTGGTCTACCCGGTGCCGGAACCCGGCGGTCTCGGCGTGCATCTGACGCTTGATTTGGGTGGGCAGGCCCGCTTCGGTCCCGACGTCGAGTGGATTGATTCGCTGGACTACAGCGTCGATCCGCGTCGGTCGGACAAGTTCTACGCCGCCATCCGCGCCTACTGGCCGCAGTTGCGCGACAACCAACTTGCGCCGGGCTATGCAGGCATCCGGCCGAAACTTTCCGGTCCGGACGAACCTGCAGCCGATTTCCGCATCGAGGGGCCGACCACACATGGCGTGCGCGGCATAGTCAATCTTTTCGGGATCGAATCGCCTGGGCTGACCTCCTCGCTGGCCATTGCAGAGCGTGTCGGCGCCATTGTCGCCGACGCATGAACCCTATTCGGACATGAACAATTTCGGCAGTTTCGATTTCATCATCGTCGGCGCGGGATCCGCCGGCTGCGTGCTGGCCAACAGGCTGACAGCGTCCGGCCGGCATTCGGTGCTGCTGCTGGAAGCGGGACCTCGCGACGTGAATCCGTGGATCCATATACCGCTTGGCTACGGCAAGCTGTTCAAGGAGCCATCGGTCAACTGGCTGTACTCCACCGAACCCGAACCTGAGCTCAACAACCGGCGCATCGGGCAACCGCGTGGGCGTGTGCTTGGGGGGTCCAGTTCCATCAACGGCCTTGTCTCCGTCCGTGGCCAGCGCGAGGATTTCGACGGCTGGCGCGAACTCGGCAATCCTGGATGGGGCTGGGACGATGTGTTGCCGCACTTTATCCGCAGTGAGGATTATGTGCGGGGCGCCAACGACTATCACGGCGCGGGTGGGCCACTGGCGGTGTCTGATCAAGCTGACCCGCACCCGCTCTGCGACGCCTTCATCGACGCAGGGCAGGCCGCCGGCTATGCGCGCAACGAGGATTTCAACGGCGCGTGGCAGGAAGGCTTCGGCTACTACCAGATGACCACGCGCAACGGCTTGCGCTGTAGCACCGCCAAGGGCTATCTGCGGCCTGCGCGTGGTCGCTCCAATCTCGCGATTCTCACCGGAGCGCTCGCCACGCGAGTGGTCTTGCGGGAGCGCCGGGCTGTCGGCGTTGAGTGGCGCCGCGGCGATGCCGGCTGGGCGGCAGACGCGCGGGCCGAAGTGATTCTTGCCGGAGGGGCGATCAATACGCCGCAGTTGCTGGAGCTATCGGGCGTGGGCTCGGCAGCCGTGCTAGGCCGTTACGGTATTCCTATACTGCATGAATTACCCGGTGTAGGCGAAGCGTTGCAAGATCACCTGCAGGTGCGCACCGTATTCCGTTGCTCCCAACCGATCACCCTCAACGATGACATGAGAACCCTCTGGGGGCACGCCAGGGTCGTCATGCGCTACATTTTCCAGCGCAAAGGTCCGCTGACCGTCGGTGCGGGCTATGCCGGGGCTTTCTTCCGAACGGCGCGGGAGCTTGCACGGCCAGATGTGCAGGTCCATTTCATTACTTTCAGCACCACCAAGATGGGCGACGTGCTGCATTCCTTTTCCGGGTTCACTGCCTCGGTCTGTCAATTGCGCCCCGACAGCCGAGGTTCGGTGCATATCACGGGTCGGGATCCGGCTCGGTCACCGGCGATCCTGTGCAACTACTTAGCGGCGGAAAGCGACCGCCGGGTGACTGTCGCCGGCATGCAGCAAGTACGTCGCATCATGCGGGCGGATCCTATGAAACCGTTTGTCGCGGAGGAAGTTGAGCCGGGCGAAGGTTGCCGTTCCGACGAGGAGGTGTTGGCCTTCTGCCGTGAGCGGGGCGCCTCGATCTACCATCCAACCTGCACCGCGCGTATGGGGACAGACCCAATGGCCGTGGTGGACGCCCGGCTGCGCGTGCACGGCATCCGAGGCCTGCGCGTGGCCGACGGCTCTGTGATGCCAACGTTGGTTTCGGGCAATTCCAACGCGGCTATCGTCATGATTGGCGAGAAGGCCTCGAGTCTGATCTTGGAAGACCACCTTCGATAATGAGGACACTATGGGAACTTCCGTAACTGTGATCGTCGGTGCTGGGCAGGCGGGCAGCGAGCTCGCTACCAGCCTGCGCCAGCACGGCTATGCCGACAGCGTCGTGCTGATCGGCGACGAGGACTATGTGCCCTACCGCCGTCCGCCGTTGTCCAAGACCTACCTGTCGGATGAGGTGACCCTGGAATCGTTGTTCTTAAAGCCGCGGGCGGCGTATGAGAAACATGCGATCGAATGCCGTTTCGGCATCGGGGTGGAAAGTATTGATCGCGCTGCGCGTTCCCTGCGCCTCTACGACGGCTCCGTTCTGAGGTATGACAAGCTGGCCTTGACCACCGGTGGACGGCCGCGGCGACTGTCCGTGCCGGGGGCGGAGCGGTCCAACGTTCACTACATCCGCACCGTTGCCGGTATCGATAGGCTCAAACAGCAATTCGGTGAGGGCAAGCGCCTGGTGATCATCGGCGGCGGCTATATCGGCCTGGAAACGGCCTCGGTGGGCATTAAGAAGGGCTTGCATGTAACCGTGGTGGAAGCGTTGCCGCGGGTACTCGCGCGCGTAACTGCTCCGGAGATTTCCGCCTTCTATGAACGTGTGCATCGCGGCCACGGCGTCGACTTGCGCACCGGGGTGGGCGTTCATGCGCTGGAAGGCAGCGGCGATACCTGCACTGTGGTGCTGGCGGACGGCACGCGATTGGCCGCCGACCTTGTGGTGATCGGGGTGGGGCTGATTCCGAACACCGAACTGGCGGAGGCGGCGGGAATCGAAGTGTCCAATGGCATCGTCGTTGACCGGTATGCGGTTACCTCGGATCCCGATATCGTGGCTGCCGGGGATTGCACCAACCACGACAACGTTTTCCTCGGACGCCGTTTGCGGCTGGAATCCGTACCCAACGCCTTGGAGCAAGCGCGCGTTGCAGCGGCTTCGATCCTCGGCAGGCCCCGTGTCTATGACGCGGTACCCTGGTTCTGGTCAGACCAATACGACCTTAAATTGCAGATGGTCGGACTTTCCCAAGACTATGACGATCTGATTGTCCGTGGCGACATGGATGCCAATAGCTTCACCGCCTTTTATCTTAAGGACGGCGTGGTGATTTCCGCCGATTCCGTCAATCGTCCGCAGGATTTCATGGTGGCCAAGCGGCTGGTCGCCGAGCGCGCCGCCGTCCCGTCCGAGCGCCTGCGGGACGACGCCGTCCCGCTCAAATCCCTGCTTCAGGCGACGGCCTGAGCTTCCACACGAGAACGCCCATGACCAAAATCGTATTCATCGAGCACACTGGTACCGAGCATGTAATCGAAGCCGAGAACGGCAAATCGGTGATGCAGACCGCCGTTGACAACATGGTGCCCGGCATCGTTGGCGACTGTGGCGGCTGTTGCAGCTGTGCGACCTGCCACGGCTATGTCGAAAAGACCTGGGTCGCTAAGCTGCCGCCCAAAACCGATGACGAGAGCATGATGCTGGAGGGTGCGCTGGCGGTGCAGGACAACAGCCGCTTGACGTGCCAAATCAGCGTGCAGCCCGAGCTCGACGGGCTCGTGGTGCGTCTCCCCGCAAGCCAGTTATGAAAACGTTCCTTGATTCCGATGATGCATTGCCTGATAAAACCTCAACGAATGTATTCGACAGGTTTAGTCTGCGCGGGCACACCGCTCTTGTAACAGGCGCTTCCAGTGGCCCGGTCGGCATTTTGCATGGTCCGCTGTTGCTGCTGGCTTCCGACGCCGGCCGCTACATCACGGGCACCCTGGTTACCGCGGACGGCGGCCATCTGCTGAGCACGCTTTGAACGGGATCAGCGGGTAACCGGCGGGTTTGCCAACAGATCCACGCGCAAGCGGTACTGATCCGGGCGGTATCGCACGGAAGCCACTTCCACCGGCCGCCCGGAGGCGCTGAAGTAGGTACGCAGCACGTGCAGTACGGCGGTGCCGCGCGGGATATCCAGCAGCTTCGCCAACCGCGCGTCGGCGGATTCTGGTTCGACTGTCTGGGCGGCGCGCACGATTTCCTCGCCCAGCAGCTTCTCCACCAACCGCGCCACCGGCGCACCGGCGACAAGCTCAGCGGATTGCAACTTGGTGCCTATGTCGGCAGGCAAGTAGAAATAGGTCATTGCGAACGGGGTCCGTTTGACGCGACTTAAAACCTGTATTTCGACCAGTGGAGTTCTATGTTGCAGGTCCAGCAATTCTGCGACGCGCTTGGGGGCGGCTTTCTCAGCTCGCTGCATCACTTCAATAGTGATATTGCGCGGGTAGGCGAGGGCGTCATAGAGCGATCCGACCAGACTCACTGACCGTATTGCGCGCCCTGACGCTGCCACAAAAGTGCCGACGCCGCGGCGTCGCGTCACCAACCCTTCCGCAATCAGATCGTCAAGGGCGCGCCGCACCGTGATGCGGCTGACGCCGTACAACTCACCGAGCCGTTCCTCGGTCGGCATCGCAACGCCTGGCTTGAGACGTCTGTCAGAGATCTGCTGGCGCAGATCCTCAGCGAGCTGAAAGTAAAGAGGGACGGGGCCTGCCGTCAGACTCACCGTTTTCTCACCAAGCGTCTGGGTCAAATTCATGCAGAATCGCGTGGCGCCTGCTCCGTTAATAGTACCGCAATCATAACTCAAAGGCCGCGGCAGGTAAGGGCCTAAAAGCGCTACTGCGGCCGTGTCAGATAGGGGCCTAAAAGCGTTTCTGTAGGCGCCCATGTACGTCCAAGGGTTGAAGATCATGCGGACGATGCATCTTGGCGAGAAGCGGGCGCCAGACTGTCGGTAGAGCGGATGGCGGCTCCGCACCAATTTTAAGAAGAAAATAGCTCCGGAGTCGGGCATAATGGTACGATTCCGTAGATATATTTACCCTGGGTCGCCCTGTCGCGTCAACATCCTTTGCGGTGAGAAGCTATGGATCTTTCAAGCTACAAATCGCTTGAATGCCCTGCCACAGGCGCTTACCGGAGGAGTAAATGCAAACTCAAGCCGAGGCTACTATCCCAACCTACGAGGGGCCGATTTTCGACGGCGACACGCATCTCTACGAGCAAGCCGACTCGTGGAGCCGCCACCTGCCCAAACAGTACGAGAAAGACTGGAGCTATCGCTGGATGAAGGGTGCTGACGGCGAGTACGCCCTCTACGTCGGCCAACGAAAGATCGAGGTTACCGCGGGCTTCTTCTCCGAGGACGGCAGAGTGCCCCCGCCCGGCAAAATGCACGAGTGGCTGCGGGCCATGAAGGAAGGAAAACTAGAGCTGGATATGCGCGTGCCGATGACGCGCGACATGACTCACGCCGACGCTCGGTTGCGCAAAATGGATGAATTCGGCGTCGAGGCCTGCTTCATGTATTGCGGGACCATGGTTGCCTCCATCAGCTACTTGGATCAGTTTGAACCTGCCAAGGCAGTGATGCACGCTTACAACCAGTGGATGTATGACGAGTGGAAGTTCAACCTCCAGGATCGTATCTATTCGGCCCCCCTTGTTAGCCTTATCGATTTGGACTGGGCTTGCCAGGAAGCGAAGTGGGCGATCGAGAATGGAGCGCGCATGTTCCTGATGCCGATGGGGCCGTTCGACGGCAAATCGCCCGCTGATCCTGCGTATGACCGATTCTGGTCGCTGCTCAACGAGGCGCATTGCCGCGTGGTTTACCATGTGTCCGAGGCGATCTTCATGAGACAGCACATGGCGGTATGGGGTGAGAAGATGCAGTCTTCGCGCCTGCGCCAGACTGCGTTCATGTGGATGAACGGCTATGGCGAACGTCCTCTGATGGAGACGCTATCGTCCTATATCTTCTACAACTTCTTCGCACGCTTCCCCAATGTGAAAATCCTTTCTGCCGAGAACGGTGCGGAGTGGGTGCCCAACATGTTAGTGAAAATGGACAAGGTTCGTGGCATGGCCAAGATGGGTCACTGGCCGTGTGGCCAGCTGAAAGAGCGGCCCAGCGCCATCTTCAAGCGCCATATTGGCGTGGTTGCGTATCCGGAGGACGATATCAGGAGCATCGTTGAGCAAGTTCGCGACGACAACTGGATCATCACTGGTTCCGACTATCCCCATTCGGAAGGCGTAGAACGGCCGCGCGATTTCGTCGCCGAGGCCTGCACCGGCCTGACACCGGAACAGGTACGCAAGGTCATGTACGACAATGGCAAGAGGTTCATTGGAAAAAATGAGTGAAGAGAACGACAAGTGGCGCGCCGGACATGAACTGATGGTGAAGATGATGGGTTCGGAATTTGCCGCGACGCTAGAAGAGAATGCGCGTTCGGGCGCCTTCGCCAGCGATGTGGGGCGTATGGCGATCGAGCACGCCTTCGGTGATGTCTGGTCTCGGCCTGGTTTGGCAATGAAATATCGCAGCGCGGTGGTGGTCGCCACGCTGGTCGCGCTGCGTCAAACCGCCGAACTGAAGAACCATGTGCGCTTTGGACTCAACAATGGCATGAGCGTTTCCGAACTGCAGGAAGTTATCATCCAGACGCTGCCCTATGTCGGCTTCCCGGCTATATCGTCGGCGCTCACCGCCACTATCGAAGTGTTGCGCGAGCGCGGACTTGATGGTGGGGTCAAGACCGCCGAAGAATCGGGCATTCTATGAAGTCTCCCGAGGGTCACCGCGCCCCGAGCGGACTGAGTTCATGAGCCTGGAAATCGAGTACCGGATCGGCGAATCTTGGGAAGCCGGAGCGGCTCCCGACATTGTCGACGACACTAATCCTTCCGACGTGCGCGACGTGCTTGCGTGCTACCGCCTGGCGACGCCCGAGCAGGTACGGCGAGCCATGGATGCGGCCGAAAAGGGCGCTGTCCTGTGGCGTGGTACTTCCGCGCTCGCGCGCGCGGCGGTGCTATCCAAAGCGGCGCAGATCTTGCGCGGGGGCCGCGACCAGGTGGCGCGCGGCATCTCGCTGGAGAATGGCAAGACTCTGGCGGAAGCCAACATCGAAGTGGAGAAAAGCGCTGATTTCCTGGATTTCTATGCCGCCACGGCGCGCATGCCGCAGGGTGGCATCATCGCCGACGGGCGGCCGGGCACCCGCGCGATGATCTTGGTGGAGCCGATTGGTATCGTTGCCATGATTACACCTTGGAACGACCCCATGCTGACGCCGGCGCGCAAGTTGGGACCTGCGCTGATCAGCGGCAATGCGGTGATCCTCAAGCCGGCGCGTGAGACGCCCCTTGCGGCGTGCCGCCTGGTACATGCGCTGGTGGAGGCAGGACTGCCGGCCGGGGTGCTGAACCTACTGGTCGCCGACCACGCCAGCTTTGACGAACTAGTGATCGGCGATCGGCGCCTGGCGGCGATGACATTCACGGGCTCCACCGAGGTTGGTCTGGGCCTGTCGCGCAAGCTAGCGGGGCGCAACGTACGCCTGCAGACCGAGATGGGGGGCAAGAACGCCTCCGTGGTGCTTGCAGATGCCGATCTTGATCTGGTTGTGACGACCCTGCTCGGCGCTTCCTTTGGCCAGGCGGGACAGCGCTGCACGGCGACCAGCCGCGTCATCGTCGAGGCATCGGTGCATGACAGCCTGATGGAAAAGCTGATAGCCGCCGTGCGGGGGCTGAAGCTGGGTGCGAGCATCGATCCGCAGACCAAGATTGGTCCGGTGGTGAGTCGGCGGCACCAGAAGGAGATAGTGGGTCACATTGAGCGCGCTCGCGACTCTGGCGCGCGCATCGTGCTGGGCGGCGGCGTGCCGCGAGACGAGGCGCTGAGCCACGGCTGCTTCGTCGAGCCCACCATCGTCGGCGGTATCACCCCGGACATGCCGCTCTGGAAGGAGGAGGTGTTCGGTCCGGTACTCGCGGTCCGTGCCGTGGCCTCGTTCGAGGACGCGGTGGCTGCACTTAATGATTCGCCGTATGGTCTGTCGGCGGCTCTGTTCACAGCCAGCCTGCGTCAGGCGCAGCGCTTCATCGACGCGGCCGATGCCGGCCAGGTGTCGATCAACCTACCGACTTCGGGCTGGGACGTACATCAGCCTTTCGGCGGCTTCAAGGATTCCGGCTCCCCATTCAAGGAACAGGGACTGGAAGGTCTGCGGTTCTATACCCGCATCAAGACCGCCGCCATCCGCTTTGACTGGTGAATTCCGCCGCCACCCAACCGGAGAGACTAGCATTGTGCGGCATTTGACCCGGGGCCATGGGCCGGTCGTAATACCGGAGGCGGGGCACCACTTGATGATGGATCAACCGCTGGCGCTGGTCGCAAGCCTGCGCAGTCTTCTGCAGTCGGAAATGGAGGCGACGCCATGAAGAAATGGATGTGCAGCAACTGTGGCTGGATTTACGACGAGGAAAAGGGCGATCCAGCCAGCAGTCTGGCACCGGGCACGCGCTGGGAAGACGTGCCGGAGACGTGGGTTTGCCCGGATTGCGGAGCGGAAAAGTCGCAATTCGAAATGGCGGAAATCTGAAAGGAGCGACCGAAGCGTGAGTCAGAAATCGTCGGTAGCGATACCCAACCGCGCCCGGCGTAGGCCGGTCGGCAAGACGCCAATAACGGCGGTTAAATTTGCAGAGGACGCCAGGCGCAAGCCGCGCAAGCGACAAGCCGGACGGCCGACGCTTGAGCAGGCGAGTGAGCTCCACGAAACCGTGCTTCATGCTGCGTTGCGTGTATTCATGAAGCGCGGTTACGAGGCTGCGAGTATTGAAGGCATCGCGCGCGAGGCAAAGGTTGCCAAGATTACCCTTTACCGTCAATTCGGTGACAAGGAAAGTCTGTTCTTCGAAGTAACGCGTTACGCTCAGGCGGGTGTGAAACGCAATTTGGAGTTAGTGGTGGACAGCGCCGGGCCACCGCAGCATGTGCTGCGCGAGATGATCCTGCGTTTGCATCAGGGCCACACGCACCCCGACTACTTGGCGGTACTCCGGCTCGTGGTGGCCGAGTCACAGCGTTTTCCCGGGATCGCCGCGGCCATGCTCCACGACAGCGACTTCGTACTCGAGCCAGTGATCCGCTATCTGAGCGAGCGTCAGAAGGAAGGCCTCATCACCCTGAACAGCCCGCGCGAAGCTGCCTTGCAACTCTCCTGCTTGGCGCTTGGTGGCACACGCTATCTTATGGTCAAACCGCGTGACGACCCGCGGTCGCAAGCACACTGGGCCGATGCCCTGACTACCCTGTTTACCCGGGCGTGGCAATTGGACGGTGCGCAGGCAAAGGCGGCCAAGCCTGCGCGCAAGCGGAATGGGAGCGCCAATGGCTCGAGGATCGGGCCCTAAATCAGCCGGACCCTGCGAGACAATCGGTCGGAGTCGCGCGGCGAAAATTATTCCTGCCGCGCGGCTTCCCGAACCGGCTAAGCGGCTTCCGCCGCCTTCCAGTTGCCGGCCTTGGCTGCTTTCTCCAGCAGCGGCGCCGGTGTCCAATAGGCGCCGTGTTCCTTGTCATAGGTAAGAACTTTCTCGTAAATCCGCGCCAAGCCCTGACGCTCGGCCCAGAACATCGGACCGCCTTCGTAGCGTGGGAAGCCATAGCCGTAGACGTAAGTGACATCGATGTCTGCGGCGCGCGCGGCATAACCCTCACCGACGATTCTAGCCCCCTCGTTCACCATGGCGATGATGATGCGATTGACGATCTCTTGATCCGAGATCGGCTTGCGCTCGATGCCGAGCTCTCGCGACGCCTCCACGATCAGCTGTTCGATGGCGGGGTCCGGCGTGGCGTTGCGGCCGTCGTACTTGTAATAGCCGGCGCCGGTTTTCTGGCCATACCGTCCCTGCTCGCAGATGCGGTCGGCCACCAGCGAATGCCGCAAGGACTTGTCGCGGAACTGCTCGCGATACTTTCGGACTCGCCAGCCGATATCGAGACCAGCCATGTCACGCATCAAGTAGATGCCCATCGGCAGCCCGAAAGCCTTGAGAGCTTCGTCCACCTGCCAGGGCGTGGCACCCTCCTCCAGGAGGAAGTCGGCCTGGCGGCCGTAGGCGCCAAGAATTCGGTTGCCAATGAACCCATCGCAGTTTCCGGCGAGCACCGCCACCTTGCTGATTTGCTTGGCCAGACCCATGGCGGTGGCCAGGGTCTGTGCGCTGGATTTGCTGCCGCGCACGCATTCGAGCAACTTCATTACATTGGCTGGTGAGAAGAAGTGCGTGCCGACCACCGCTTCCGGCCGCTGTGTTGCGGAGGCAATCTGGTCGATGTCCAGTGTCGAGGTGTTGGTGGCGAGAATCGCGCCCGGCTTCATGACCTTGTCGAGCTTGCCAAACACCTCCTTCTTGATGCTCATTTCCTCGAACACCGCTTCGATGACCATGTCGCAAGCGCCGATCTCCTCGTAGGAGAGTGTGCCGCTGATGCGTGACATGGCCTCGTCGGCCTTGGACTGGGACATGGAGCCGCGCGCCACCGAGGTGTCGTAGTTCTGCTTGATGATGCCGCGGCCTCGTTCCAGCGCCTCCGGGGAGACCTCGAGCTGCTTGACAGGGATGCCGTTGTTGGCGAACGCCATGGCAATGCCACCGCCCATGGTACCGGCGCCCACAATGGCAACGCTCTTCACGGGTTGGGCTTTAACCTCGGGTGGAATACCGGCGATCTTGGCGGCTTCACGCTCGGCGAAGAAGATGTAAGACAAAGCGGCACGTTGCGGGCTGTCCTTGCATTCATTGAAGCTGCGCTCCTCGAAGGCATAGGCCTGATCCCAAGGCTTGGTGCAGGCGGCTTCGATACAGTCCACGATCTTCCACGGCGCCAACAGTCCTTTCCATTTCTTGGCGTTTGCTTCCCGGTATTTGGCGAATACAGCGGTATCGATGCCGGTGACCTTCTCATTGAGATCGCGCACGCGCTTCAGCGGGCGTTTCTCCGCGACCACATTGCGCGCGAAGGCCAACGCGCCCCGCAGTAGGGCATCGAAGTCCGTACCGTCGACTAGTTCGTCGACAACGCCATGCTGCAGCGCCCTCTTGGCGTCGATGTGCTTGCCGTTGGTGATCAAGTCGAGCGCGATTTCCACTCCGACGAGGCGTGGCAGGCGCTGCGTGCCGCCGGCGCCAGGTAGCACGCCAACCAGAGCCTCCGGCAGACCGATCCTGGTCGAGGGAAGGGCGACGCGATAGTGGGCGGTCAAGGCGAGTTCCAGGCCACCGCCGAGTGCGGTGCCGTGCAGCGCGGCAATGACCGGCTTTTTGGATGCTTCGATGGCCTCGTATGGAGCGCGGCCGCTCGGCCCTTCCAGCTTCTTGCCAAACTCGCGGATATCGGCGCCGGCAACGAAGGTCTTGCCGGCGCCGATCAGCACCACGCCCTTCACTTCGGGATCGGAGTCGGTTTTCTCGATCAGATCGAGCAACGCGACGCGCACCGCCATGCTCAGCGCGTTGACCGGTGGGTTGTCGACGATCAGGACGGCTATGTCGCCTTCGCGGCGGTAGTTCACGCTAGACATCCGGTTCTCCTTCGACAGATCGTCGCGATTGACGTTGTCATGACATCCTGACATCATAACATCAAAATATCAACGCCGGACGATCCGGACGCCGCGCACTTGGCGGGCTAGTGATCTCCCGCAAGCCAGAGAATGAGCAGCAGAGAAGGAGTGAGGCCGATGACACCAACTGCCGACACCGCGCCCTTCGTGCGCTATGAGCAGGACGGACGCGTCGTCATCCTGACGCTGAACCGACCGGAGACCCGCAATGCCATCGGCACTCATGGCGATTGCGACGAGCTGGTCGGTGCGGTCGAACGCGCCGGCGACGACCCGGGTGTGAGCTGTCTCGTTCTCACTGGCGCCGGCGCCTCATTCTCCGCCGGCGGTAACATCAAGGCGATGAAGGATCGCAACGGTATCGGCCCGCTCGACGCGCCGGACGCGACGCGCGCCAATTACAAGCGCGGCGTACAGCGCATCACCCGCGCCTTATGGGAATGCGAGGTGCCGGCCATCGCTGCGATCAACGGTCATGCCATCGGCCTGGGCCTGGACCTTGCCTGTCTGTGCGATATCCGTATCAGCGTGGAGGGCGCCAAGTTCGCCTCGAGCTTCATCAAGATGGGCATCGTGCCAGGCGATGGAGGCGCCTGGATTCTGCCGCGCGCGGTGGGCTTATCCCGGGCTGCGGAGATGATTTTTACCGGCGACACGCTCGATGCACAGATGGCGCTGCAGATAGGTCTCGTGTCGCGGATCGTGGCCGCCGATCAGCTCTTGGTCGAAGCGCGCGCGCTGGCCGGGCGCATTGCCGCCAATCCCGCAAAATCGTTGCGGCTGGCCAAACGGCTCGTGCGCGAAGGCCAGCAGCAACGGCTGAGCGATGTCCTGGAACTATCCGCCGCGTTTCAAGCCATGGCTCACGAAACCCAAGACCACCGCGAGGCGGTGGACTCATTCATCGAGAAACGCCGCCCTGAATTCAAGGGTACCTAAGTCATCAGGAGCCGTAAGTGACAGACAAGATCATCGTCAAGAAGGCGGGCCCCATCGGCCATCTCATTTTCAACAACCCCGAGAAGCTCAACGCCATCTCGCTCGAGATGTGGGAGGGCATGGGCAAGGGCGTCGGACAGCTCGAAGGCGATCCGGAAGTGAAAGTGATCGTGCTCAGCGGCGCCGGCGACAAGGCCTTTGTTGCCGGGGCGGACGTATCGAAGTACGGGGAAGAGCGCATGGGTGACAACGCCCAGGAGCACTACGCGCAGACCGGTTGGCTTGCGATGATGGCAGTGTACAACTGCAGCAAGACCACCATTGCCGCGCTCAACGGTTTCTGCTATGGAGGCGGCATCTCGGTGGCGGTGTGCTGCGATCTGCGCATCGGTTCCTCCACCATCCAGGTGGCGCAGCCGGCGTTGCGTTACGGAATAGGCTACCGCTATAAGTCGCTGCGCCTGCTGGTGGACATAGTCGGAAGCGCGCCGACCAAGGAACTTCTGCTGGGCGCTATGGTATGGGATGCCGAGGACTGCCTGCGCAAGGGCTTCGTTGCCAAAGTGCTGCCGGCCGGCGCCGAGTTCCAAGACTACGTCAAGAAGACCGCCGAGCGCATCACGGTCGGTGCGCCGCTCACCGCCCGGCAGTGCAAGTTCTCGATTAACACTGTCGTCAAGGACCCAGATCAGCGTGACCTCGCCAAGAACGAAGAACTGTTCCTGGCTTGCTATGCGAGTGAGGACTACAAGGAGGGCGTGCGCGCCTTCGCCGAGAAGCGTAAGCCAGTGTTCAAGGGCCAATGAGCGATCTCGCGATGGACAAATCCTCCACGCCGCGCGCGCTGGCCGGTATTCGTGTTCTCGACCTAAGTCGGGTACTGGCCGCTCCGCTCGCGGCGCAATGGCTGGGCGATCTCGGTGCTGACGTGATCAAGATCGAGCGTCCGGGAAGCGGCGACGAATCGCGCACCTATGGCCCGCCGTTCCTCACCGACCGCGATGGCAATATCACCGACACTGCGGCATTCTACCTGTCCTGCAATCGCAGCAAGAAGTCGGTCACGGTGGACCACTCGACACCGGAAGGGCAGGCGTTGATCCGCGACCTCGCCTCGAAAAGTGA
>Ga0137415_10003503_pt1 | contig 15594 bp, 10 predicted proteins | sample CZODoug3_1_1_16f_FD_183082 | JGI IMG/M metagenome (GOLD analysis project Ga0137415, IMG submission 183082) | Vadose zone soil fungal communities from Angelo Coast Range Reserve, California, USA - CZODoug3_1_1_16fungal (Hybrid Assembly) | ecosystem: Environmental > Terrestrial > Soil > Vadose... | reverse complement strand
ATACACAACAAGAATCGCGCCTTCTCTCCCGCCGGGCTCACCCGCAGCCTGCCCTACGACAGGCTGGGCGATCCCCGGCGCTACCTGGGTAGAACCTACCTGGGAAATCGCACTGTCGGCTACCAGGCGGCGCTGGGATGCCGGTTCCGCTGCACGTTCTGCGGCGTGGCGGCCATGTTTCGCGGCAAGACCGCACTGCCGGCGCCGGAACGGCTCGAGTTGACTTTGCGCTTCCTGACCAGGGAGTTTGGCGTGGACGCCATCCAGTTCTACGACCACAACTTCTTCGACCGGGAGGAGGACACGGAGCCGCTGCTGGAAGTGCTGGCGAAGTTTCAGCTGCCGTGGTGGTGTTTCGCGCGCTCGGATGCGCTGTTGAATCTGTCCGAGCGGTCGTGGGCCCTCATCCGCAAGAGCCGCTTGAAGATGGCCTACATCGGCGCGGAGTCGCCGAGCGACTGGCTGCTGCACGATGTTCGCAAGGGAACCCGCATCGATCAGACCCTGGCAGCCGTGGAGAAGTGCCGCAGCAATGGCGTGATCGCCGAGCTGTCGTTCATGCTGGCGCCCCCGCAGGACCCCGAGGGCGAGACGCACAGGACCTTCGAGTTCATCCGCCACATCAAGCGCGACCATCCGAAAACGGAGATCATGTTGTATGTCTATGCGCCGTTGCCGCCCGCACCGGGCAGCAACAATCTCCCCGTCGAGCGTTCCGTCAGTCAACTGCGCGACGCTGACGGACAACCGCTGGTGTTCCCCTCAACCGCTGAGGGCTGGGCCGAGGAGAAGTGGGTGAAGTACTGGTGCCATACCGACACGCCCTGGCTCACCGACGACCTCCGGGGGCAGATTCGTGACTTCACGACGGTTCTCGGCTGCAGGTTTCCAACCATTACCGATGTTCGTTCGCCGCGTTGGGGCAAAGCCGCGCTACAGGCGTTGGCTTCCTGGCGCTATCGATACCGGCGCTACGGGCGGCCCTGGGAGCTCAATTTCTCCAAGCAGTTCATCCGTTTGTGGGATCCGCGCGTTTCCGGCCTGTAGGCTTGGTTGCCGACTGAATCGCAACGGCAGCCAGGCCCGGATTCCGCTGCGCAATTCCTGCCAGAGGACCAGGTAGGTCGTGACGAAGTACTCGCGCAGGACACCCTTGACTGAGCCGTCGTTGTTGAACGGATTGGCTTCGAGCCCGAGCGGAATATGCGGCAATTGCTCTGCAGAGCAGCTCGCGTAAGTCCCGAACAGCCGATCCCAGATTACGAGGTCGAAGGTGAAGTTGTCGTGGTATTCGGGCGCGCTCGCATGATGCAGGCGGTGCATCCGGGGCGACACGAGCAGCCAGCGACCGATCCAGCCGTAATCGGTGGTCAGGTTGGAATGACACAGATAACCGTTGATTCGCATGAATGTGTTGTGGGCGAAATAGGCTGCAAGCAGCAGGACGGCGGCGCCCGCCGCCGCCGGACGCGCGGCCGTTGCAGTGCCCAGCAGCGCAAACGGCCCGAACAGAAGAATCGCTTCGACTCCGCGCAGCAGCTCGCTGCGGCGCTCTGAGCTCAGAATGCTCATGCGGTCGGCCGAATGATGAAACTTGTGCAGGGCCCACAGAGCCGGGATCGCGTGTTCCAGGCGGTGCATCCAGTAGCTTACGAATGATTGCAGCAACAGCAGGCAGACGACCTGCACACCCCAGAAGGGTATGAATTGGGCGAGCGTCAGGCTCGCCGTATGTCCGGCGCGCACGTCGATCACGTACAGCAATCCCAACGACAACAGGTAGTCCAGGCGCTTGTGGGGAATCATCACCATGGCGATGGACAGCACGTCCAACTTCACTGACGCCCGCGCGTTCCACAACATCGCGAGTGAGGAGCGCGACCACCCGATGAACAGCAGCTCCAGTAGGTAGCCGGTCAGGAGTGTGACCACGCTGGTGGGAATGGCAAACAGAAACACCAGCAGCAGGTAAGCCGCCACTCCATGGTGTGCGTCTGCCAACTTCTGCAGGGGGCCGCTCCCCGAGACTGCGAGCAGCGCGCACAGCGAAAAGAAGCCGAGCCACCAGGCTAGTCCCTTAATCGTAGCCATGGTCCATCATGTCAGTCCGCCGGCAGGACAGCGGGTAACGGTTGTACTGGGGCGTTGCCGGATGCCGGTTCATCTGAACAGGGTGGCCTGCATGCCGACCCATGACTGGCGCGAATGAAACTTCCCTCGCAGCCACAGGTTCACCGGCTCCTCGTAAAACAGGAAAAGCGCGATTGCCAGCAGCCACGTGATGAAGAATGTGAGCACGATGCACAGGGGTCGGGAGGTGTTGCTGTGCACGAGCAAGGGAGTGCTGACGTAGTCGATGACCAGCGTATGCAGGAGGTAAAAGGAATAAGACGCCCGGCCCAGCAGTCCAAAAAGCCTGCTGGCCAGCAGTCGCGACACAACCGTACTCTCCCGTAGCAGCCCCCAGTACAACAGCGCAATGGGCAGCGGTATGAGAAAATTGTTGATCAGGACGATGGCGCTGGGATTCAGCAGGACACGCTCGTAGACCATGATCATGGCGAAGGCCAGCGCCGCCACGGCAGCCAGGCCGGTCAGCGTGTAGCGGTTGCCGGGCAGGGCGATCGGTCCGTTCCTTTCCACTCTCATCAAGGCCAGGGCCAGGTAGCCGCCGGCGAAGAATTCCAGGAAGTGGCCGCAGAAGGTGGTCGAGAGGACGAAGCCCGTGGTTTGCAGAAAACCGCTGCTGTGCAGCCAGCCGCCCGGCACTTTCGCAATGGCCAGTGCGCCCACCAGCAGCAGTGATCCAACAGCCAGGGGCGCGAGTACCGTCCAGCGCCTGGCGAGCAGCATGAACAGCGGGGCGAGGAAATAGAAACACTCCTCGGTGGTCAGGGACCAACTGGGTTGAATCAGCACCGGCGCGCCATGAAACAGAGCGTGCGTCAGGGTGTAGTTGCGAAGCAGATCCCAGGGGCGCAGCTCGTGTTGGATGACGACAGCCACGGTGAGCAGCAAAAAGTACACCGGGTAGATGCGTGCAAAGCGGTTTACAAAGTATTTCGACAGCCAGCGGCCGGACAGCTCGACCTGTTCGTAGTAGATGCGCACGATCAGGAAGCCGCTCAGCGCGAAGAAGAAGGCCATCACGTTGACAACCAGGTGCGACTGGAGGCTCCAGGGAAAATGATCGAAGAAAACGACGGTGGCACCCACGGTCCGCACGCCGGTCAACGCGGGGTACCTTTCCTCGCCTATTTTCAATCTGGCAAACAGTGTGCTCATGGGCGCAGCGCCACTTTCCGGATCCGTTGGATTTGCGCGGCCCCGACGCTTGCGCCTCGGCTCGAAGAGCGGCGGCGGGCACGGTTGAGCCGGGACAATCGCTTCATTCTGTTCGATATTGGCCGCCTGCGAAAGCTCGGATGCCCGCACTCCCGGGATCCGCGCCGGCAGCAACAAAATCCTCAGTGCCCTCAGAACCCATGACCGGATTCCGGGCACTCACCGAAGAGGATTTGTGTGCCTGTCCTGTGGCATCGTGGGCGGAGCAGGCCGCCCGATTCGCCGTGCGGGGACGCCGTGTCGTCGGGCTCGATTCCATGCGGCGAAAGTCGCGGCGCTGACTGCCGGCGGGTCGCCCTGGGAGCTGGACTTTTCGATGAAACTCATCCAACTGGGGTCCGCGTGTCGCTGGCCTGTGAGCAGGGGTAGGTAGCGCAATGGCCGTATTGCGCGCGCTCTGGAGCCTGCTGGACTCGGGCAATCGTCGGCGACTGGTCGGCTTGCAGTTGCTGTCGATCGTAATGGCCCTTTCAACAGTGGGCGGCGTCGCAGCGGTGCTGCCGTTTTTTGCCGCTCTTTCCAATCCGGACAGCATTCGGCACAGCGCTCTCGCCTGGACCCTGTTGCAAAAGCTGCACGTGGACGAAGGCTCGATAGTGTCTGCGCTGGGAATCTTCTTCGCCGCGAGTGTGCTGATCGCAAATGCGGTCAACCTGTTCGGTCTGTTGGCCATCAATCGATTTTCCGTGCGCGTGGGCGATGCCCTCTACGCCGCGCTCTTCGCCGAATACCTGCGGCGTGGCTACGAATTCCATGCTCGCTGCGGCAGCTCTGCGCTTGCGAGCAAAGTACAGGAGAGCGCCCGCGTGACCTGCGCCATCGTCCAATACGCTCTCATCCTGGTGGCGAGCCTGGTGACGATGGCGTTCATCGTGATTGCGGTCGTGTGGGTCGACCCGTTGGTCGCTGTCGGTGCCATGACCGGGCTGGGCGCGAGTTATGCCACGTTTTACGCGACCACGCGCCGGCGCCTGTCGCGCGACGGGCAAACCGAAGCCGAACTGCGTGCTGCGCGGATGCGGACAGTGAGCGAGGGATTTGGAGCCATCAAAGAGGTCACGTTGCTGGGTGTGCAGGATTTCTTCGCCGCGCGGTTTGCGCAGCAGTCGCGCTCCATCTCGAGCATCTCGTCGAGAACGTTCGCTATCTCGCAAAGCCCCAGGTACGCCCTCGAGTGTGTCACCGCCGTCTGCCTGGTAGTGATCGCGCTGTATCTGCGCAGCCGCGTAGCCGCCACCGGTCCCTGGGTGGGGCAGCTCACGTTCGTGGGACTCGCAGCGTACCGGCTGTTGCCTGCGCTGCAGCAGGCCTTCACGGCGATCGTGAAGCTTCGTGCCGATCGCGCTGCCTTTGCCGGTGTCGAGATGGATCTGGAGCGCCCGCGGGCCCGAGGCGATGGACCGTCTCCTGTCGTGTTGGATCAATGGTGGCAGGGCAGGCCGCGCCATGAGGTCCGCTTGAGCGGGATATCGTTTCGCTATTCCTCAGGGCTCGAGCCGGTTCTCGACGACGTGTCGCTGGTCATTCCCGCCGGCGCGATTGTCGGCTTCGCGGGGGCCAACGGCTCTGGCAAGACCACGCTGCTCGATCTGGTCAGCGGCTTGCTCCTGCCCCAATCGGGGCACATCGAGGTGGATGGAGTGCGACTGCGGGATGCGAGCTACCGTTCCTGGCAATCGAACATCGCCTATGTTCCGCAGCACGTGTTTCTGCTCGAGGCTACCCTGGCAGAGAATATCGCGTTCGGCATTCCCGTGGCTCAGATAGACCGCAACCGGCTGCAGACGGCGGCAGAGTTGGCACGCCTGACAGACTGCGTCGCCAGTTTTCCCGATGGCTACAATGAACAGGTTGGACAGGGGCGGCGCGGCCTGAGCGGCGGGGAGCGCCAGCGTGTGGCCATTGCGCGTGCTCTCTACCGCAATGCTTCGGTGCTGCTATTCGATGAGGCGACGAGCTCATTGGACACCACCGGCGAGAGTGAGATCGGCGAGATGTTGCATTCATTGCGCGCCGACAGGACCATTCTCATTGTTGCGCACCGGGCCGGGGCCCTGCGTCACTGCGATGTTGTGTACGAGCTCGCCGCGGGGAAGATCGTCGGACAACATTTTCGGGAATCGCCCGGCTCGCGGCACGCCGCACATGTTTGATCCGAGTCAAAACACCCGGCGGGCATCCTTCATCCTCGCCGGCAAGGGCTTGCTGTTGGTCGGGCTCGTTGCCTCCCTGGTGTTGAAAGGCGTCATTCCGGCGTTCACGGCGATTACTTCCGATTTCCCGGAGTATTTCACCTCCGCGAAGAGCGTGCGCGACGGGCAGGATCCGGTAAAGCTCTACGATGGGACGTGGTTTCGCGAGCAGACCCGTCGCTACAGGGTCGGTCCCCCGGAGAACCCGGGCGAGTTCGCCCCATATCCACCCTCGTCAGCGCTGCTTCTCATGCCCGTTACGAGCTTCGAGCCGCTGACTGCATTGCGTATCGTGACCGTCCTCAATCTGGTGTGCCTGGTCTGCTCGATGCTCCTGCTGAGCGGAATTTTTGGGTGGCGTCTCAGTGACTCGGCCCTGTTCGTGCTCCTGTCGGGTTGGGCCCTGCAATCCGGCGTGCGTTTCGGCCATCCCTACATACTCATCTCGACTTTCTGTCTCCTTGGATACTACCTCTATCTCAAACGCAGGCCGTGGCTGGCGGGTCTGTGTGTGGGTGTTTTCGTGCCTGTCAAATATTATCCCGTGATCGTTCTGGCCGCTTTTGCCTTGCACCGGCAGTGGCGAGTCGCACTGGGGGGCGGCATCGCAATTGCGGCGGTGGCGGTGGTCAGCATCGTCGTGCTGGGTTGGAAAGTGCATGAGGTGTTTCTTCTCGATGTGCTCTTTAATCATCTGCGGGGGCACATCACCGCGGCTCCGTCGTTCACGGCGGTATTCCAGTCGTTTGATACCCTGTTCAGCCGGCTGTTCCTCCTCGACCCCGTGCGAAATCCGCATCCGTTGCTGGTTGCGCCGCTGGTGCGGACGGTCGCTGTGGTCAGTACGAAAAGCGTGCTGGTGCTCGCGGCTGCGGCGGCTTTGATCAAGGTCATGCGCGGTGCAACTGCGCCCGCACTCGCGCCAACCATCGGAATCCTCGGGGTTCTGGTGTTATTGATTGCGCCAGGCACGGGGACCTACGCGTTTGTGCTGCTTTGGCTTCCTGTCGCACTGCTGATCGACTACTTCCTGTCGGAGGGTGCCCGCGTGCCGGCATACCTCATAGTTTCCACATACGTGCTCATCGGATTCATACCCTACGGTCACACCTATCCGTTTGAAGGCCGTGGCGGTCTCACAGTGCTTGCGTACCCTAGGCTGTTCCTGTTGCTTGCGATGTTTGTTGTGTGCATCTATGCCGTGGCCTGTCATCGGCCTTCAGGGCAGCGCGCCGCGCCTTTGACGGCTCAGCGCAGGTCGGCGTGAAATGACGGACAGAACGGCAACGATCTGGATGGCAGGGGTGCTTGCTGCCTGTTTGCTGTTCGGCTCTTCGGGCTGCAGCCGGACAACTCAACCGCCAGCCCCACGTGACCGGAGCCTGGTCATCGAACTGCGCTGGATCAAGAGCTATCCCGGTCAGTCGCGCTCGCAAGTCGACACGGGCCTGTTCTGGGCGCTGTCCTTTCTCGGCGCGAAGTTGCCGGCCGACGCTGCAATTGTGTCCTGGGACGGAACGCGGGTGACCCTGGATCTGGGTGCGGCGGGCGTTTCCGAAACCTCGAAGCCGGCCTGGAGGAAGCTGTTGCAGGTCCTCGAGTCCAGCGGCGAATATCGCATGATGGGGGGTATCGACATCGGCCGATTCGTCTTTCTGAGCTTGTGCAGCTCCTACCAGTACTATGCGCTCACAGGAGTCAGTCCCACCTATGCCGAGTTTCGCGCCAGGCACTCATTCAGTCCCAGGCAAGTGGCCATTGTTGAGTCCGGCGTGGCTCGCGGCAATCGCCTGATCGAAGTCGGGCAGGGCAAGGATATCAACTCCGTGGTGTTCGTCGCCTTCGAGGGAGCCGGATCGTTGCGCGACCACTCGTTTCAGAAGAATGACATCGAAACGCTGGATTTCATGGAAAACGGGCAATTGCGGTTCGGTTTGTACGATCCGGACGGACATCTGAAAGCTGCCACCACGCCGGCGCTCACAGCCGCGGGTAAACCGAGCAAGTGCCTTTGGTGTCATGAGATAAATCTGCAACCGCCTTTCAAGAACGTCACGGATCTGGACGGGTACTACAGCACGAAGGAGTTCAGGGACTTCGTTACTGCCGCCACGCGGGTCGTCGGCGACTATCGCAGGACGCTTGCAGCGAAGGTGGATTTCAAGGGGCTGCAGGATCATTCCAATGCAGAGGACCTGTACATGTCGTTTGCGGAGCCCACCGCGAGCCGGTTGGCGGCCGAATGGAATCTGCCTCTCGATCGGGTTCAGCAACTGCTGGCCAGTCGGAATCTGCATACGCATCCACATAGCGAACGCATAGACGACGGCATTCTGGGCGACGACTTGTACGATCGAAACGAGGTGGACTCGCTTGCTCCTTACGCGGCGATCCGTGGGCCTTCGGATATGCGCGAGGCCTCCGGTTACGAACCGAATCTCATGCAATGACGCCAACACCTTCTCGCGGCCCGGTTCGCGTGCTGGTCATCGGTGCCGGGCCGGCGGCCGATGCGGTTCACCTACCGGTTCTTGCCGGTTTGCGCGACCGGGGCGAAATTGTGCTGGCACTCGTTTGCGACATTCAACGCGAGCGCGCGGCCGTCGCCCGGCGCAAATTCGGATTTCTGCAGGTCAGCGGTGACGGCGTCGCGGCCCTCGAGCGAGAGGACATCGACGCCGTATATATTTTCGGCAGCGCGCAACTGCATTACGAATATGGCATGCGGGCGCTGCGACAGGCCAAACATCTGTTCGTTGAGAAGCCGGTGGCGCCCACCTATGCGCAGGCGCGCGAGCTGGCCGAGCTGGCGAGCGCGAGGGGGCTCATCGCCGCCGGTGGTCTCAACCGCCGGTTCTCAAAGTCGCTCGCCGCGGTTCGCGCGCGCGCCGGCCGAGCTGGTTGGCGATTTGCCGAAGCGGTGTTCCACAAGCCCGAGTTTCGCAATCCCCCCTCATTCGGGGCGCGCACCTGGCTGAGTGCGAACGGCATCCATGGTCTGGATGCACTGCTCTTCATGATGGGCGGGCTACCCGAGCAGTTGACGGCGCAGGCCGGAGAGACTGGCGCGGCCCGGCCGGGAGCCTTTTCGGCCTTGATGCGTTGGCGCGACGGTGCTCAAGGCGTATTTCTGTGCAACAACAATTCGGGCTCGCGGCGTGAAGAGTATGTCTTCCATGCTCCTGACGAAACATGCAGCGTCACGGGAGCAGGCCTCACGATAGAAAGAAAAAGTCAGCCGGCGACAACCATTGCGCTGCCGATGCAAGGCGACGGGTTTGAGGCCGAGCATGCCGCTTTTCTCGAAGCGATCCGCTGCGGCGTCGAGCCGCCGCACAGCCTCGCCGCGATCGCGCCATCGGTGTTTCTCGCCGAGCTGATTGAAAACGGCTTCAGCGGACGCGTGCAGCTGCCACAAACTGAGCTTCGAGCGGCTGCGCCGCGACGCACCCTCGGTGAAAAATCGATTCTGCTGGTGCAATGCGCCGAATTGCAGACTGCGCTTGCCAGCCTGGTGCCGCGGTACCGATTTGTATCCCTCGATGATGTGCGCGAATCACCCGCCCTGCGTCCGGATATTGTCGCGGCAATTTTAGGCCGCGGCTCAGCGGCACTGCCCTTGGAAATTCTCGACAAGCTTCCACAGCTTACTGTTGTCGGCATTGTGGCGCTGTCGCTCGCGCGTCATGAGCCGGAAGCGCTCCTGGCGCGCGGCGTCAGGTTGGTTAATGGAAGCTCAGCTTACGCGGATAGCGTTGCAGAATTCGCGCTCGGGTTGGCAATTCTCGGTCGCCGCCGTGCCTTTCTCTCTCACGATGTCATGCGCACGGGAGGATGGGGTACGGTGCCGCGTGCGGCTGGATTCAAAGGCATGTTGAATCGCGCCGCACGGGGCTTGCGTCCGGCCATCGAGGCAGCAGGGCTCGAAACCGTTTTCCGGTCTCTCTGGAGGGCGGCTGCACCGTTTGTGGGTGTGTCGGGACAGAGCCCGGTGCGACCGCGCGATCTGCAAGGGGCCACTGTGGGGCTCATTGGTTGGGGCGCGAATGCGCGCGCTTTCGCCGAGCGCCTTTACCGGGCGCAGGCACATGTCCTGGTTTACTCCGAGCATGCGGCGGAAGACGACATCCGCAGCAGCGGAGCCGTCCCGGTCTCGCTGAGCGAAGTGTTGGCCTCTGATATCGTTTCGTTGCATCGCGGCCTGACTGCAAGCACCCGACATTGTCTAGGCGCGGCCGAACTCGCGAAACTGCGCCCGGGTACGGTGCTCATCAACATTGCGCGCGGGGCGCTGTTTGAACCAAACGCTCTGCTCGCCCGCCTGAAGCAGGGTGACATATTTGCATGCCTGGATACCTACGAAGAGGAGCCGCTGATCGCTTCACATCCCCTGAGGAGCCTGCCGAATGTATTCCTCACCTCTCATATCGCCGGTGGTTCGTCTGACAACTATGCCGCCGCGGCTGTTGAGGTAATCCGTAAAGTGACTGCCAGTCTGGCCGATGAGGTCACACAGCCCATCGGCGCCGAACGTTTGCGGACCCTGTCATGAGGCCGCACTCTTAGCATGAATGCCAAGTTATCCGACCTTCACTCCGACCCCTTTCAGGAGTGGGCCGCTGTCAGGATGCACAGGGACATACACCTGTTGGGAGCGCGAGTGCGCTTCGAGAGCAATAGTGAAGATTTGCTGCGGTTGGTAGACTCGGCCTATGGCGGGCTGCCGCGTCACAAGCTGTCGCGTGTCGAGCCGCGCCTGCGCGTCCGGCTGGTACTGACATCCCGCGAACGCAAGCGCGCGCGCGTTGAGCCGGCGCCACTGCAGATGATGTCGGGGGCGGGACTTCTTGCCGGAGCCACAGGGTCTTCTGGCTTCGTGGTCGTTTCGCCGCATGAGCGCGGAGCGCTCGTCGCCGTTGCGCCCCGGATGTTGCGTTTCCCGTATCACACCCGATATGAGCTCATAGAGTTCGCCGTCTTTACCCTTGCAGCGCGCGTCCAGGGGCTCGTGGCGATGCACGGGGCCTGCGTGGGTCGTGCAGGACGTGGAGTCCTGTTGCTGGGTGCAAGCGGCGCCGGCAAGTCGACGGTGACTTTGCAATGCATGATGGATGGACTGGCGATTCTTTCAGAGGACAGTGTATTCGTAACGCCGGACACACTGCTCGCCACCGGAGTCGGCAATTTTCTTCACGTGCGAGCCGACTCCCTCCGCTGGATTGCGCAGGGTCACAGTATCGCGAAAATCCGCAAGTCGGCGGTCATCCGGCGCCGTAGTGGCGTGCGCAAGTATGAGATCGACCTGCGCCGAGATGACTATCCGCTCGCTGAGCGTCCAATGAAGATAGGCGCTATCGTATTCTTGTCCGCACGGGCCGCCGCAGGACGGCCTTTGCTCCAACCGCTGCGCCACGAGGACGCGCTCCCAATGTTGGTTCGTGAACAGGCTTATGCCGCGAAGCAGCCTCCATGGGCCCAGTTCGCCCGTACAGTCACACGGGTTCGGTTCTTCGAGCTGCGGCGCGGCCAACACCCAAGTGAAGCTGTTGCCGCGCTGCGCGGTCTCATTGAGTCACCATTGCGAGCAGCTCGCTGAGTGCGGCAGGCCTTACCGGGGTGACATAGCGATCGTAGATGCTCATCGCGCGGCGGGCGGCCTCGGAATCAGTGAGTGGGTCGGAAAGACGCATGCGATCGGCAAGATCCGCCGGCGACGTGACGGTCTCGCGCCAGTCGGACAACTCGCAGAGGCAGTCGAACGGCAACTCGCCAGGTCGCGCGCAGTAGTATGGTTTGATGCCGGCCCGAACCGCGTACATTGCCGCGGACGAACCACGATAGAGGCAGTAGCGTGCCTGCGCGAGTTCCTGCTCCAGCGGTTTGTCCAACGAAAGCGATACATTCGCCGGCAACTTTTGCAAAACCGGATGTCGGCGCAGGAGCGAGCGGATATCGACCATCGGATGGGGGCGCAACGCGAAGCTCAGATCCGGATTGTGACGGGCGCAGTCCAGGGCGAAGTAAAACAGAATGGCGCATTCTTGATCACTGGCGTCAGGAAGGACGAGGCAATGGCGGGGGCGATTGTGCGGTTGAGGTAGTTCCGGGAGCGTGGCGCGCCGATGTGACCCGTACTCAATGAGCCGTACGGATTGTAGTCCAGCGCTGGCGGCAAGCGCTGCGTGCGGAATTTCTCCGAGAGTCAGTATGACGTCCGGATCGCAATCAACACCAGGGGCAGCAATTGATCGCCGAATCGCGTGAGCGCGTTCGAGCACGATGGCGTGTTGATAGCCCACGCACAGTGGCCGCCGTTTCGCCGTCCGCGCGGCGTGCCAGACCAATCTTTCAGTGCCGCCCCCCTCGTATGTTGTGATGACTATCTTCGGATTGACGGCCTGGCATAGAGCAGCGACGGCGGCATGCATTCGGAGGTTGACAACCGCGGATGCCGACAGCGCCTGGCGGCTTGCGAGCATGGCAAGTTTGCTGTCAGCAGGGGTGCGTGCGCGAGCTGCCGCTCGACGCAGAGCTCTCCACTCGCTCGTACATTGCCGCCAGATGTTGACTTCTGCTGCCAAGGATAAACTTTGCGGCAGTATCATGCGGGAGGATGGAAGAGGCTGCGGGGTCTCGGCGCTTTGACCGATCGGCAAGTGACTGATCCACACCAGCAGGGATGTGACTCCCTGGTCCCTCAAGCGACTCTGCAGGGCACCGAAATAAAAATCGTCGTCCTGCTGAAGTTGATCCGGCTTGAGCAGGTGGGAAACGATGACCACATCGATCGGGGCCTGGTGATGCGCATCGACGCGCGGTGCTGATCGCGAGCGCGCGAGTCCACGCGCCGCGCGAATCACAGCTCTTGGGATGTCAGTAAATCTGCCGTCCAAGCGTTCGGTGTGCAGCGACGCGTACTGCGCGAGGACACTCGGATGTTCGTTCAGGAAATGAAGCGCCGGGATGGCCAGCCGCGCAAGACCGGTGCCGGGCGCGCGCAAGAGCCTGTCGCAGCCCGCGGCGATGTCGGCGAACTGTTGTTCGTTCATGCGGCCCTTCAGTCATCCGCGGTCGTGCTGCTCATGCAGGCTCCGGGGCGGGCGCACGGCTCATCATCTCGTCCCTGGCCCGTTTCGCGGTCTCGATCAGCCCGGCGGCGCGCTGCGGATCGGTGTTGGCCAACCTCGAGGCCTCCACCTCGCTACGCAACCACACGTCCGCCAGTCGATAATAATCTTTGCCCCTCCGACCACCAATGAAATAGTCCCGGTCCGTCGAGTTCGCCCAGGCGAGTGGCAAATGCACCTTCCCCTTGACGTTGTCGAAGTACGGTGTGCCCTTGATCGGATAGGATACGGTCGTGAAAAAGATGTCGGGGTTGCTCTGCTTGACGTGCTCTACGGTGGCGGCAATGTCCTCGATTTCCTCGCCTTCGTACCCCCACATCAGGAACATGCCGACACGGATTCCATGCTTTTGCGCGAGTTTGGTGGCACGGCGCACCTGCTCGACGCTGACGCCGCGCTGCATTGCGTCCAATATCCTCTGGCTGCCGCTCTCGGAGCCGATCCAGATCCGATAGCAACCGAGGTCCCGGAGTGTCTTGACGGCTTCCTCGGATTGCAGGCGGTCGGCGCGAGTGATTGTTTCGAAGGGAAAATGGAGTCCACGCTTGTCGAGAGCTGCCTTGTACCCCTGCAGCCACGGATGGCTGATGGTGAAGACATCGTCTGCATACCACAGTTGGTCCGGATTATACCGGTCCGCTATCCAGGCCACTTCCGCGGCTACGTTCTCAGGACTGCGCCGCCGGTGGGAGTAACCATACACAGCGTGCGAGCACCAGTTGCATCGATAAGGGCAGCCACGCGCCGTGATGAGATTGATGCTGCTCGCTCCGTGATGTGTCCGCCATGCGTCGAGATACTTCTGATGATCAATGGCCTCACGGTCCGGTAGCGGCAGAGAATCGAGATCGTTGATCTTGGCGCGCTCGGCCGTATGCACCGATTCACCGGCTTCGTTTTTGAAGACGATGCCGCGAACGTTGTCCAGAGCGTGCGGGCCCATCGACGGCAGCGTTGCCATGAGCTCTGCAAGTGTGGATTCGCCTTCGCCGACGACTATCACGTCGGCACCCGCGTTCAGATACTCGGCGGTATGATTTGCGCTTTCGGGGCCGCCCAGTATGACAGTCGAGCCGGATTGCTTCGCGGCGCCGATGAGCTGCAGAACGGAGCCGCGAGTCAACAGGTTCGTGTAGATCCCCACGATTCCCCCGCGGGCACTGTGGATTTTCTGCACCAGCTCCGGCCGGGTACCGAAGGTGCTGTCATAGACCTCCACCGAGTGGTCGCGGCTCTTCAGATAGGCAGACAGATACAACAGTCCGAGCGGCGGATACGGCTTCATGATCTGCCGCTCTTTTTCGTCCTCGGAGAGGAAGTAGCCATGCGTCAGCAGGATGTGGGTCATACTCGCCTCACGACAACGGCGCCTGGGAGAGGGCCATGCGCACGGCATGCAGCGTTTCCATACGAAGCGGCCTGGAGGTCATCCACCGCAACATGCGTCGTCGCTGTGACAACCGGGACCATTGCTTCTGCGAGGCTACGAAGTCATTTGCCGCGCGCAGCTCACGCTGACGCAGCGACTCCTCATCAGGCCAGATGCGACCGCCGATATACTGAAAGATCTCGGCAAATGACTGAGACCAGCCAATGCCGGGAAAAGCCTCGATCCAAGGGTAGGACAGGGAGACCTCCGACAGGTGTCGACGCCGGGCAACGTGACGCAAAGTCCACGGGCACTGGGTACGGAGCGCTGCAAGCGCATCCGTCGGGACGGCCTCGGGATAGTACCGGGCGGTGAGTTGGAGGGGCGGCAGCGCCCACCAGCGCTCGTTCGCATTCCGGCCTTGCTTCACGATCTCATCCCAATCCGAGCCTGTCATTCGCGAAGACACCAACGCTATGTCGTGCAGGTGCAGGAGCCGCAAGGCGCGATAGGCCATGGAGCCCGCCGCATGAATCAACAGGTGGAGCATCAACGCCGCATTCGACGGATAGGCATTCAGCCCTGGGTGTGGCGTGTGTGGATAGACGGAATCAGTTACATCGGTGATGCGTAATGGCAGTTTTTCGGCGATTCGCGTGTGCAGTTCGACCTTGAGGTAGTTGTCGGCATGCTCTCCCATGCCCGCGTGCACTTTGCAGATCTCGGGCTCGAAAACGCTGTGCTTCCAGTTCGCAAACGACTCGCTGAAACCCACCGATTGGAGCACCCGTCCGGCGGGCGCTGTATCGGCCGCTTGCACCAGCAGATCCACGTCGGCCATCGGCCGCTCACCGGCGCGATAGAAGCCCATGGAGTGCAACGCCGCGCCCTTCAACCCCACAATCGCTATCCCTGCCTCGCGGGAGCGTGCGTCGATTTGATCCAACAACCGCTGGATTCGGCGATGGCGGGCGACCACGTGCTGCGCCTGGTCCGCGAGGAAGTCTCTCCAGTGCGCCGGTCCCTGCCAGCGCAGCGAGCCCGCCAACAGAGGCGATACACAGTGAATCGCGGCCACGGCGCGGGCCAGCCGCCACTCAATCGGGGACCAGTCCGGTGCGACCGGGGTGGGCCCGGCCAGCTCGCGTGCGAGTCTTTCCGTGATTTTGCGCAAAGTCCCCTGAAGTGGCTCGCGCAGGCGCAGGTCGATGCCCTCGTTCATATTTTATTCGGCAGATGAGTAACCGGCCGTGCCCGAACCGGATCCCACTCTGGCCGCGTACGCGGTGACGTCGTCCGCAGTGCCAGTCGGGGACCGGTAGAGTTTCTCGCGGCTCAGCAACTTGTGCCAACGGCGCTCCAAGGCCCTCCGGGCCGGAGATTTCTCGTTGACAGGCACCTCCTTCTCGCGGATCTGGAGAGTCACCTGCTCGTGAATCAGGTTGCGGATCGCGCGGTAGAACTCGGACGTGTAGGTCCCCTTAAACATCATCGCGAGATCGTCACTGTCCTGCCAGTGAGTTTTGCCGCGCAGTTGCGCCTTGACCAGCTCGTAGAATTT
>Ga0137415_10003501_pt1 | contig 15597 bp, 14 predicted proteins | sample CZODoug3_1_1_16f_FD_183082 | JGI IMG/M metagenome (GOLD analysis project Ga0137415, IMG submission 183082) | Vadose zone soil fungal communities from Angelo Coast Range Reserve, California, USA - CZODoug3_1_1_16fungal (Hybrid Assembly) | ecosystem: Environmental > Terrestrial > Soil > Vadose... | reverse complement strand
GTTGCGGGAAACAAATTGATCTGTGGATGGCCTTAATCGAACAATTCAATATGTGCGAACAACCGGTTGCGATGACACAAGATAAAGGTGGATCGATGGCGTTGTAATGTGTAAACGGACGCTCCCTCCAGGAGCTCCCATGTCAATGTGTGGCCTTGATTTCGGAACGTCGAACACGACGCTTGGCACCATCGAGGGCCATGCGCCGGTTCTGGTGGCCCTGGAGGCCGCACAGACCACTATACCCAGTGCGATGTTCTATGAGGTGGACGGGGGCGTTCTGATCGGCCGCAGGGCTGTGGAAGCCTATGTCGAAGGCGCGCCCGGCCGCCTGATGCGAAGCCTCAAGTCGGTGCTCGGCACCTCGCTGATCGACGAAACCACCCGGCTCGGACGCGCACGGGTCAGCTTTCGCGACGTGATCGCCTATTACCTCGGTGCGGTCAAACGCCGCGCGGAACAAACCTCCGGCCGCGAACTGCGCGAGGTTGTTCACGGCCGGCCGGTGCACTTCGTCGACAACGCGCCGGACGCCGATCGCAAGGCGGAGGACACCTTAAGGACGATTGCGCGGGGGATCGGCTTTGACGAGGTCACGTTTCAGTTCGAGCCGATCGCCGCGGCTCTGGACTATGAGCGACAGATCACATCCGAGGAAGTCGCACTGATCGCCGATATCGGCGGCGGCACCTCCGACTTTTCGATCGTGCGTCTGGGGCCCGATCGTCACGGCAAGGCCGATCGCGCCGCCGATATTCTCGCCAATGACGGCGTGCGCATCGGCGGCACCGATTTCGACCGCCAGCTCAGTCTCGGCGTCGTCATGCCGCTGTTCGGCTTCGGCAGCGCCATGAAGCGCGCCGCGCTCGAGGTGCCATCGCGTTATTTTCACGACCTCGCCACCTGGTCGAACATCAACCGCATGTACGAACCGCGCGTGATGACGGAACTCCGTCAGGTACGGCACGAGGCCCGCGAGCCGACCCTGCTCGATCGGCTGGTGCGCGTAGTCGAGGAGCAGCGCGGCCATACGCTGGCGATGGAGGTCGAGGAAGCCAAGATTGCGCTGTCCGACGCGCGCCAGGCCGACATCCCGCTGGAATGGGTCGCGCCGGGGCTCAACGCCGCGATCGCGCGCCCCGATCTTGTCGGCCATACCAGGCAACTCGCCGAGCGCATCGCGGCCCGCGTCAAGATCTGCCTCGCGCAAGCGCGATTGTCAGCATCCGACATCGACGCGGTGTTCCTGACCGGTGGGTCGGTGCGGCTTGCCCACGTCCGCAAGGCGATCACCAAGGCGGTGCCGTCGGCCCGCATCGTCGAGGGCGACACGTTTGGCGCGGTCGGCAAGGGCCTCACGCTGGAGGCGCTGCGACGGTATGGGCCGAGGGATTGAGGGCGGCAGCGGCGATCTTCGCGGAAAGCGATTTGTCGCGGCTTGCCGACTTCCGCACTGCCCCGAATTGTCACGATCGGCACTTTTTATCGACCGGCGGCTTCCTCGGGCCAGTAAAGCCGCATCGGATTGTCGATCAGCAGTTTGCGTTGCAGTACTGGAGTGGTCGCGATGTGCGGAATAAAATCGACCAGCAGGCCGTCGTCCGGCATGTGGTTCTTCAGATTCGGATGCGGCCAGTCGGTGCCGCAAAGTACACGATCAGGGAAAGTGTCGACCATGCGCCTGACGAATGGGATCACGTCGCGGTAGGCGTTCTGCTCGCCGTTCAACGCGGGCGGGCCCGACTGCGACAGCCGTTCCGGGCAACTGACCTTGGACCAGACGTTTGCGTGATCCCGCATGAATTTCACGAACAGCTCGAACTCGGGACCATCCACCGGCTTGCTGACGTCGGGCCTGCCCATGTGGTCGACGACGATCGCGGTAGGCAGCGAGGTGAAGAAGTCCCACAATTCGGGCAGATCCACTGCTTCAAAGTAGATCACGACGTGCCAGCCCAATTTTCCGATGCGGCCGGCAATCTCGATCAATTCCTCTTTCGGCGTGAAATCGACCAGGCGCTTTACGAAATTGAAGCGCGCGCCGCGCACGCCGGCGGCATGCATCGCGTTGAGTTCGACGTCGCTGACGCCGCGCCTGACGGTAGCGGCGCCGCGCGCCCTGCCGCCGGAGTCAAGGAGCGCGTCGACCATCGCGCGGTTGTCGGCGCCGTGGCAGGTGGCCTGGACCACGACGTTGCGGGCAAAGCCGAGATGGTCGCGCAGCGCATACAATTGCTGCTTCGACGCATCACACGGCGTATACTTGCGCTCCGGCGCGTATGGAACTCCGCACCCGGGCCGAACACATGACAGTGCGCGTCGACCGCGCCGGCCGGCAGTTTGAACCGGGGCTTGGAGGGGCCGGCATGCCAATCCAGCCAGCCAGGGGTCATCCGGAATTCCATCGTCGCGTCTTTCATTCCCGGCGGTTGAGCTTGCCGAGAATTCGGTCCGCTTCGGTGCGCCAGTCGGGGCTGCGGGCAAATTCCCTGGTGCCTTTGGGACCGAACAGGCCCTCGTCGGCGAGATCAGCGACCCAGGCCTGACGCTCGGCGGTGCCTTGCGCCGACCAGGGCGAGAGGCCGATTTCACGCACGGTTTCCGCAACCTCGCGCACTTCTTCGCTGCGCCTGCCATGTTCGATGACGCGCTGGAAAAAATAGGCGCCCTGCTTCTCCCAATTGATGCCCGGATAAGTCTCCGCCAGCGAAGCCAGCACCGCGTCCTCGACGCCGTAGGCCCGCGCGGTCGTGAAACACTCGATGACCATCGCTTCCAGGCCCTTGATCATCACGCTGCGGCACATCTTGACCGCAGAGGCGACGCCGAGTTCTTCGCTCGCGACCTTGGCGTCGAAGCCGAGTTCGATCAGCATCGGCGCAAGCTCCCGAGCGCCGCTGCCGCCGAGCAGCAAGGGCACCTTGATGCGGTATGGCGGAACCGATGTCATCACCGCGCCTTCGACATAGCGGCCACCAGCGCCATCGATCAGGGCAGCGGCACGCCGTTTTGCGCCCGGCGAGGCCGAATTGAAGTCCAGGAACCACGCGCCTTTTTTTACGGCCGACGCGCAGGCCTGCGCCACCGGCACGGCCTGGCTCGCCGTGACGGCCGAGACGATGAAGTCGGCCTGCGCGGCGAGATCGGCGTGCGAGCAAGCCAGCGCGACGCCGAATGCTGCCGCATGATCTCGCAAGGGCCCGGCTTGATCGCCGCCGAGCTTGATGTCATAGGCGCTGACCCTGATGTCCTGCTTGCGCAGGTCTTCGGCAAGGATACGGCCTACCTCGCCGTAGCCGACGAGTCCCATATGCCATTGGTTTGAGTTGGTGGACATGGCGGTCAATCGATATATCTGAGGCCGGCCTTCGCGAGCGGCTCGCGCATCTTGTACATGTCGAGGCCCAGCACACCGGCCGCAAGCCTGGCGCGTTTCTCGCCTTCATTCGCCTCGCGCGCCTCCGCCGCATCGGCCACCTGTTGGGCAATCCCGGCGGGAACGACGACGACGCCGTCCGCGTCGGCGATCACCACATCCCCCGGATTGACCAGCGCGCCGGCGCAGACCACCGGGATGTTCACCGAGCCCAGGGTTGCCTTCACCGTGCCCTTGGCGCTGATCGCCTTGGAAAACACCGGGAACTGCATGTCGGTCAGGTCCTTCACGTCACGCACCCCGCCGTCGATGATCAGGCCCTTCGCACCGCGGGCACGGAAGCTCGTCGCAAGCAAATCGCCGAAGAAGCCGTCGGTATTGTCGGCGGTGCAGGCCGCGACCACGACATCGCCCGGCTGCAACTGCTCCGCTACCACATGCATCATCCAGTTGTCGCCCGGCTGCAGCAGCACGGTGACGGCGGTTCCGCAGGTCTGCGCGCCGGCGTAGATCGGCCGCATATAGGGATGCATCAGGCCGACGCGGCCCATCGCCTCATGGATGGTGGCGATGCCGAAGCGCGACAGCTTCTCGACCGCCGCCATGTCCGCGCGGACGATGTTGCGTTTGACGATACCGAGATTGTTGATCGGGCCAGTCATGTTACTTCCCCTTCGCTTTCAGCGCCGCGTCGAGGCGCGGGAACACGCGCCGCGCATTGCCCTCGTAGACCTTGTGCTTGTCCTTGGCACTGAGGATCGTCGAGGCCTCGATGTAACGTTTGGTGTCGTCGTAGGGGAAGCCGGTTTCAGGATCGATCCCCCGCACCGCGCCGATCATCTCGCTGGCGAACAGGATGTTGTCGACCGGGATTACCTTGGTCAAAAGGTCGATGCCCGGCTGGTGGTAAACGCAGGTGTCGAAGAAGATATTGTGCAGCAGGTGGTCCTTCAGCAGCGGCTTCTTCAGCTCCTGCGCCAGGCCGCGGAAGCGGCCCCAGTGATAGGGCACCGCGCCGCCGCCGTGCGGAATCAGGAACCTTAGGGTCGGAAAGTCCTTGAACAGGTCCGAGGTCAGGCATTGCATGAAGGCGGTGGTGTCGGCGTTCAGGTAATGCGCGCCCGTGGTGTGAAAGCAGGCGTTGCAGCTGGTGGAGACGTGGATCATGGCGGGGATGTCGAGCTCCACCATCTTCTCGTAGATCGGGTACCACTGCCGGTCCGACAGCGGCGGCGAGGTCCAGTGCCCGCCCGACGGGTCGGGATTCAGGTTGATCCCGACGAAGCCGTAATCCTTGACGCATTTCTCCAGTTCGGGGATGCACGTCTTCGGATCGACGCCCGGCGACTGCGGCAGCATCGCGGCGCCGATGAAATGATCGGGAAACAGCTGGCTGACACGCGCGCACAGCTCGTTGCAGATCGCGGCCCAGGTCGAGGACACCTCGAAGTCGCCGATGTGGTGGGCCATGAAACTGGCGCGCGGGCTGAATATCGTGAGATCGCTGCCGCGCTCCCGCATCTTCTTGAGCTGGTTGTTGACGATGCTCTCGCGCAGTTCGTCGTCGCTGATCTTCAACTCGCTGACCTTGGGCCTGACCGAGGGGTCCTTGATGCCGGCAATCTGCCGGTTGCGCCAATCCTCAAGCGCCTTCGGCGCCGTAGTGTAGTGGCCGTGCACGTCGATGATCATTTGGCTCTCCTTCTCGGATGGCGGCAGATGCGATTGATATTTTGCATCGCTGCTTCCTTGCGTTTTTTCAACGCTCAATTTCCATGATCGCCGCCGAGCCTATTACCGAAAACCGCAGCGGTCGCGTACTCGATCCTGACATTACTCGACCCTGACGTTGGCCTGCTTGAGGATCGGGCCCCATTTGGCGGCCTCCGCGCGCATGAATGCCTCGAAGTCCTGTGGCGAACTTCCCACCGGCACGGCGCCGAGCTTGTCAAACGCCGCCAAAACCGCGGGATCCTTGAGGGCAGCCAGAAGGTCGGCGTTGATTTTCGCCACCAGTTCCGGCGCCATGCCCGCCGGTCCGAGAAATCCCCACCACACCGAAGTCTCGTAGCCGGGCACACCGGATTCCGCCACCGTGGCCACATCCGGCAGCGCCTTTGATCGGGCGGCGGTGGTCACTGCAATCACGCGAACAAGGCCGCTGTCGAGCTGACCAACAACTTCCGGCATTGGATTGATGCTCATGGGTATATCTCCGGCCAACACCGCCGTGAGTGCAGGCGCTCCGCCCTTGTATGGAATGGCCAGGATCTTGACGCCGGCCATGTAGTTGAGCAGTTCACCGGCGAGGTGTGCCGACGTCCCATTGCCGGAGGTTCCATATGACAATGAGTCGGGTTTTTGCCTCGCGACCGCCAGCAGCTCCTGCAAATCCCTGGCGTCATTCCTCCTGGCTACGACGATGGCCAGCGGCGAATACGCCACCTCGGTAATTGCGGTAAAATCCTTGAAAGTGTCGTATGGCAATTTCGGATAGAAGAATTGGTTCAGCGGATGGCCGCTTGCAACGAGGATCAATTTATAGCCGTCGGGCGCGGACTGGGCCAACGCCTGGGAGGCAATCACGCCACCGGCACCGGGACGGTTTTCAATGATCGGCTGCTGGCCCCAGGTCTTCGATAGCGACTGACCGATGGTGCGCGCGAGCACGTCCACGGCACCGCCGGCCGCATAGGGAACAAAGATGGTCACCTGCCTTGCCGGATAGGGCTCGGCGTGGGCACTAAAGCTCGCGACGGAGAAAAGCGCCGTCACACCAACGATGCGGATGAACCTGAGCAAAACCAGCATAGAATTACCCCCCGAGCAAGACATGCTCTCAACTCATGCGACAAATAGCCCCTCGCCGGCGCGCTATTTCGAGTCCGACGTCATCGCCCCGCGCAACCCGGCACGCGCAATCGCTGCTTTGACCAGACCTTCCGACTTCGCGTCCGCGGTGAATTTCTCCACAAACACCCTGCCCTGATCCCTGCCTTTCGGAATTGCGATGGCGTACCGCTCGACGCCCCACCGGCCATCGAGCACCTTCGATCCCGGCAGTTTCTCGACCATCTCGAACAAAGTCGCCCTTGTTTGTGCCTCCGGATCGGTCGCGCCGGTGGCGTTGCTCCGGCCACGACGAATGATCCGACGACCGCCAGAGCCGCAACGAGACTCCAGAGTTTGGCTATCATGCTGCGCGTCCCGCCGATCGGCTCAATCAACATGCGACCGTCCGCCATCCAGAACTTCATTCAGGCGGGTGTGGTCCAGGGCATTTTCCCATTTTGCTATCACGATCGTCGCCAAGGCGTTGCCGAGCAGATTGGTCGGCGTCAGCGCCTGCGACATCAAACGATGTACGCCGAGCACGAGCGCCACGCTCGCGACCGGGATGGTGCCGCCGGCAGCGAGCGTGGCCGCAAGCACCACGAACGCCGCGCCGGCGATACCGGCTGCGCCCTTTGACGTAACGAGCAAAATGAGCAGGAGCCCGACCTGATGACTTAAATCGAAACGCGTGTTCGTCGCCTGGGCAAGGAAGACCGAAGCGGTCGCCAAATAGAGGCATGTGCCGTCAAGATTGAAGGAATAGCCCATCGGAACCACAAGCCCGACGACGCTGCTTTCGCATCCTGCATTTTCAAGCCTGGTGATGATCCGCGGAAGTACTGTCTCCGATGATGTCGTCGCCACGCAAACCAGCAACTCCTCCCAAACATAACGGATCAGCTTGAGCAGACTGAATCCGCAGAACGCGGCGATCGGGCCGAACACAACCGCGATGAAGAATATGCAGGTCACGTAAAACCCGCCGACCAGCTTTCCGAGCGACGCCAGCGATCCGAGGCCGAATTTTGCGACGGTGAAGGCGATCGCGCCGAACGCGCCGAGCGGCGCCGCCCACATCACGATCCGAACCACGCCAAAAATCATCTTTGCAGCGACGTCAATGACATCCGTGAGCGGCTTGGCGCGCTCTCCAAGCCAGATCAATGCGAAGCCGCACGTCACGGAGAGAAACAGAACCTGCAGGATATTGCCTTCGGAGAAGGCTCCGACAAAGGTTTGCGGAATGATGTTCAGGAGAAACGGGACAAATCCCAGGACCGCCGTCTGTTTGACATAAGGTTCGACGATGCCTGAGTTGATGCTCGCAGCATCCACATTCATCCCGGCGCCGGGCTGCCAGAGATTGACGGCGACAAGGCCGATGATCAGCGCAGCTGTCGTGATCGCCTCGAAATAGATGATCGACTTGATCGCCACGCGCCCGACCCGCGCCATGTCCGCCATGTGCGCGACGCCGTTGACGACCGTGCAGAAGATAATGGGTGCGATCAGCATGCGGATCGCCTTGATGAACGCGTCACCGAAAGGCTGCATCTGAATGGCGAAGTCGGGCCTGTAGATCCCAAGCGCCACACCGAGCGCCATGGCGATCATCACCTGGACCCACAGTTCCTTCCACCACGCTTTGACGGAGCGCTGCGTTGCCGGTTCATCTATCGTTGATATGCCCACGGTTAGCTCCCGTACGCGCGCTCTGGATTTCGCTCACCTGGCTTTAGAACTTGAACAGGCGCACGGGATTGTCGACCAGCAGCTTTTGCCGGACTGCGGGCTCCGGCGCGTACAGCGAAATCAGATCGACCAGGTCGCCGTCATTTGGCATGATCTTGACATTCGGATGCGGCCAGTCCGTCCCCCAAATCACACGGTCCGGCGCGTTTTCCATCAAGCTCCTGGCGAACGGGACCGCGTCCTGGAACGGAGGCCCGGCGGACGAGGCCCGCTCGAGCCCTGTAATCTTGACCCAGCATTTTTCGTCATGCTTCTGAAGGTTGAGAAGCGCCTTGAATTCCGGATCATCGAGGCCCTTGCCAGCGTCGATCGTGCCCATGTGATCGATCACATAGGTCGTCGGCAGCGCCGTTAGAACCGGCGTGAACTCGCGTATGCTTCCAGGCTCGAGATACACATCGACATGCCAACCGATGCCTGCGGCTCGATCCACAAGCCGCTTGAATGCATTCATGTCGCCAACACCGCCCAGCCTCTTGAGGAAGGCAAAGCGACAGCTCCGTGTTTCGGCCTTGTTCAAGTACACAACATCTGCATCCGACATCTCGTTGTTGTTCTTGGCGACACCTCGGTATTTTCCATCGCTCTTTGCGATGGCGTCCGCAACTACGCGATTATCAAACCCGTGCAAGGTTGCGTTGACGATGACGGCACGTTCGACACCGATTTTTTCATGCAGCGCGCGAAACATTGACAGCGGCGCCTCGGGAGGTGTGTACGGACGCGTCGGAGAGAATGGATATTCGGCGGCGGGACCGAAGATGTGACAATGAGTGTCGATCGCGCCCGCCGGCATCCTGAAGACGGGCGTTTTCGTATTCTCGTCTGGACCGGCAATTTCAGGAATTGATCTGGTTGGCACGGTCTAGTCCTCCGCTCCGTGTGACGGATTGCCGCCGAGTGCCGATATCGCACCGAAGCTTGCGGCGCCCTTGAGAAACTTCCGTCTAAGCATGTCGCTATGCTCCAAGAGTCCGACTCGATTGATCGGGAATTAGCTGCGGACGGCTGACTTGGCCTTCGCAACTTTGGCTCGCTGCGGAGCCTTGCGCGGACCCGCGGTCGTCTCGCCCCGCAGATCGTTCGGGTCGGGCGCCTGCAGCGAAGCAACGGTAGAAGAAACGAGTTGTTCGATGCCCTCAGCCATGTCCGAGCCATCGGCCTCCCCGCGGGAAAGGCGCGAGACGCGCTCTGGATTGACGAGGGCGTAGTACAGCGCTCCCAGCAAGAACTGACCTCGCCAAACGATCGTTGTACGGGGCAGATGCGGCAGACTTTGCTGGATAGCATCGATGAACGCGTGCGTCGTGTCATCAAAGATTTCCGCAATGATGCGCCCCACGACAGGGTTGCCTTCCGCCGACATGACCGCGCGCAGGCGCGTGAAGCGCGCGCCGCCGCCAGCAAGATCGCTGCTGGAGGAAAACGCCGGCTGAACGTATGCGCGCACGACCGCCTCAAGCCGGTTCTGCAAATCACGCACGCGCATGGCCGCCACCAGCAGCTCAATTCGCCGCCTGTTCATCGGTCCGCAATGGCGTTTGTAGATCTCCAAAAGCAGACCGTCCTTGCTTTTGAAGTGGTAGGTGATGCTGCCGGGATTGGCGCCGGCCTCCTGCGCAATATCGCGAATTGAGACCGCATCGAAACCGCTCCTGGAGAACAGCACCTCAGCCGCGCTGAGGATGGCATCCCGCATGTTCGAGTTTCGCGTCATCGGATTTGACTCTGTTTTTCATTTGTACGAATGTACAAAGGAACTGATCCTGTCAACAAAGAAACGCAGGACGATGTTGCGCGCCGCAGCAATCCTTCCTGTTTTCGCGCTCAAGAAGAATTTCGAGTTCGGCCGGAATTCCATTGCCATGATCGAGCAAAATTGGTGACTTCCAAACTGACGCACAACCGACAGGTGCAGGCCAGCAAGAAACGCCGCATTCGCCGCCCAACCAGCGAAATGTGGTTCTGAGTTGGCGGGCTTTTCCATTGACCGACAATTTTCGCGCTCACTGCTGGTAGCCAGCGCGGTTGCCGCGGATCGACGGGAGTCGACGCGGTGTTGGCCCGGATCCTGCTTTGACAGGGTGGTCCTGACCTGATCCATTTCCAATCGCTGGGCATCTGCGGTAGCAGGAGCCGCGAGGGGTGAATTAAGCATTCAGCGCCAGCGAGGAGCCGAATCCATGAAAGAACAGGAACTTCGAGATCTGATTGCCGACGTCAAGACCGGCCGGTTGTCGCGGCGGACGTTTGTCCAAAAAATGATCGCCGTCGGCCTGACGGCGCCGATGGCCGGCATGATGCTGAGCCATTCCGGGGTGGCGATGGCCGCGACAGAGATCCCGTACAAGCCGACCAAGGCCGGCGGCGGGGGCTCGCTGAAGCTCCTCTATTGGCAAGCCGTGACCCTGCTCAACCCGCATTTCGCCGTCGGCACCAAGGACCAGGAAGGCTCCCGCATCTTTTACGAGCCGCTGGCGGGATGGGACAATGATGGGAATCTGGTTCCGTTCCTGGCCGCCGAAATTCCGAGCAAGGAGAATGACGGATTGGCCGAGGACGGCCTCTCGGTGGTCTGGAAGTTGAAACGCGGCGTCAAATGGCATGACGGCATGCCGTTCACGGCGGACGATGTCGTTTTCAATTGGGAATATGCGCGAACGCCCGAGACCGCGGCAGTCTCGGTCGCAAGCTTCAAAGATATCAAGGTCGAAAAGATCGACGATTTCACCGTCCGCGTGAGCTTTGCAAAGCCGACGCCGTTCTGGGCCGATGCCTTTGTCGGCTCGTACGGAATGATCATCCCAAAACATTTGTTTGCCGATTACATCGGCGGCAAATCGCGCGACGCGCCGGCCAATTTGAAGCCGGTAGGCACCGGCCCTTACATGTTCGTCGATTTCAAGCCGGGTGACATGGTCCGCGCCAAGCTCAATCCGGACTACCACGTTCCGAACCGGCCGCATTTCGATACGGTGGAAATCAAGGGCGGCGGCGACGCGGTGTCGGCGGCGCGCGCGGTATTGCAGACCGGCGAATATGATTATGGCTATAACATGCTGGTGGAAGACGAAATCTTGACCAAGCTGGAAAGTGCCGGCAAAGGCAAGGTGAGCATTATTGAGACCGGCGCCGTCGAGTTCATCATGCTCAACACAACCGATCCGGCGGTCGAGGTCGACGGCGAGCGCGCGAGCCTGAAGACCAAACATCCGCTGTTCAGCGACCCGGCGGTGCGCCAGGCCCTCAACCTGCTGATCGATCGCGCCTCGATCGAGAAATTCATCTACGGCCGCACCGCATCCGCCACCGCAAACTTCCTGAACGCTCCGGAACGCGTCCGGTCGAAAAACACCAAACTCGAATTCAATATCGAGAAAGCCAACGCGATTCTCGAAGCCGCCGGCTGGAAGAAGGGCGCGGACGGCGTTCGCGCCAGGGACGGCAAACCGCTGAAGTTTGCGTACCAGACCTCGATCAATTCGCCCCGGCAGAAGACGCAGGCCATCGTCAAGCAGGCGTGCCAGAAGGCGGGCATCGACATCGAGCTGAAGTCGGTCGTGGCATCGGTGTTTTTCTCCTCCGATGCCGCCAACCCCGACACCTTCCCGCATTTCTATTGCGACGCGCAGATGTACAACACCACCATGACGCAGCCCGATCCGGGGTTCTTCATGAACCAGCACGCATCATGGCAGGCCGCGACCAAGGAAAACAAGTGGCAGGGGCGCAATATCTCCCGCTGGCAAAGCAAGGAATACGACGAGATTTTCAAACAGGCCGAACAGGAACTCGATGCGGTGAAGCGGGCGGCGATGTACATCAAGCTCAACGACCTGGTCGTCGCCGACAATTATATATTGCCCGTGGTCCGCCGGCCGAGGGTCACGGCCCTGAGCGGCAATTTGACCGCCCATATCAGCGGCTGGGACAACGACCTGTATCAGATCGCGAGCTGGTACCGGGAAACGTGAGGACCAGATGTGAGATCTCCGATGCAAAAAACCTGATCGGGCGATGGCTAGACGACGATGGGAAAATACATTCTCAGGCGCCTGATCATCGCGCTTCCAAGTCTGCTCGGCATCAGTCTCGTTCTTTTTGTCCTGCTTGCGCTCGCGCCGGGAGACCCGTTCGGCGAGCTCGCCACCAACACCAATATCCCGCCCGAAGTACGGGCGGCGCTGCGGGTGAAGTTCGGGATCGACGATCCCATTTTCGTTCGCTATTTGCGCTGGCTGGTCGCGATGCTGCACGGCGACTGGGGCTTTTCCTTCTCAAGCCGCATCGACGTCGACAAGTTGATCCTGCAGCGCGTCCCGACCACGTTGTTCGTGGTCGGCTCGTCGCAGATCCTGGCATTGGCGGTTGCGCTCCCGGTCGGCGTCTATGCCGCGATGCGGCCCTATTCGATCTTCGACCAGATCGCCAACACGTTTGCCTTTGTCGGCTTCTCGCTGCCGACTTTCTTTACGGGGCTGCTGCTGATCCTGATCTTCAGCGTCAATCTCGGCTGGCTGCCGTTCGTCTATCGGGTCGATATATCAGCCACCGGCTGGCACTGGTATTGGGAACAGTTCCGGCAGGCCATCATGCCGGTCGCGGTGCTCGGCCTGTTTCAGGCCGCCTCCTATACCCGTTACGTGCGTTCCGCGGTGCTCGACGTGATCCGCCTCGACTATGTCACGACCGCGCGCTCGAAGGGCATCGGCGAAGCCAAGGTCGTTCTCAAGCATGTGGTCCGTAACGCATTGATCCCCGTGGTGACGCTGGTCGCGCTGCAAATGCCCGCCGTGTTCGGCGGCGCCATCGTCACCGAGCAGATCTTCCGCATCCCCGGCATCGGCTCTCTGCTGATCACGGCGATCCTCGCCAATGACACGCCCGTCATCATGGCAGTGACGTTCGTGTTTGCCTGTCTCGTCGTCGTCTTCAACCTCTTGGCCGATATCATCTATGGCTGGCTTGACCCACGCATCTCCTACCGCTGAAATTGTCGCCCCGCTCGAGGAGCGCCCGCGCCGGCTCTCGCCCGGCTTTGAGGTGTGGCGAAAGTTTCGCCGCCATCGCATGGCGGTCGCGAGCGTGGTGATCCTGGTGCTGCTGACGTCGGCGGTTTTGCTCGGGCCGCTGGTCTGGCGTCTGCCGATCAACGAAATCGATTTCACCGCACGGCTCAGCTCGCCGTCGTGGGAGCATCCGTTCGGTACCGACGATCTCGGCCAGGACCTTTTGGCGCGCATGCTGTACGGCGGACGCATTTCGCTCGCGGTCGGTTTCGCGGCCATGACGGTGGCCATCATCGTCGGCACCCTGATCGGCGCCATCTCGGGCATCTCCCGGGGCAGCGTCGACGCCGTCTTGATGTGGATCACCGACCTGTTTCTGGCGTTGCCGCAGCTGCCGCTATTGTTGCTGGTGATCTATCTGTTCCGCGATTTCCTTAAAGGTTGGGTCGGCCCCGAAGGCGGCATCTTCATCCTGATCGTCCTGGTGATCGGCGCCTTTCGCTGGATGCCGGTGGCGCGGCTGGTACGGGCGCAGTTCCTGTCACTGCGCGAAAAGGAATTCGTCGAAGCGGCCCGCGCGCTCGGCGCCACCACACCGCGCCTGGTGCTCCGCCATATCCTGCCCAATTCGCTCGGGCCGGTCATCGTGGCCGGCACCATCGACGTCGCGGCGGCGATCATCGCGGAATCGACGCTGTCGTTTCTGGGCCTCGGCTTTCCGCCGGATATTCCGACCTGGGGCCGCCTGCTGTTCGACGCCAAGGATTACCTTGATATCGCGCCACACTGGGCGCTGTTCGCCGGCGCCGCGATTTTCCTGACCGTGCTTGCCATCAATTTCATCGGCGACGGATTGCGCGATGCGCTTGATCCCAGGAAAGTCATGTAAATGCCTGAGGACACGCGCGTGATGGAGCTCGACGAGAAGCCGGCTCGCGAAACCGCGCTGCTGGATATCAGGGGCTTGAAGACTTACTTCGCCACCGACGAGGGCATCGTGCACGCGGTGGATGGCGTCGATCTGACCGTCGAGCGCGGCGAGACGGTCTGCGTCGTCGGCGAATCCGGCTGCGGCAAGACCGTCACCGCGCTGTCGGTCTTAAAACTCATCGCGATGCCGCCCGGCCGCATCGTCGGCGGACAGATCCTGTGGCAGGGCCGCGACATCGTTCCGCTGGCGGCCGACGCGATGAACCGGATTCGCGCCCGGGAAATCGCCATCGTGTTCCAGGAGCCGATGACCTCGCTCAATCCGGTCTATACCATCGGCGATCAGATCGGCGAGGTCATCGCGCTGCATGAAGGCCTGGGGCGGCGCGCCGTGCTGGAGCGAACCATCGAGATGCTGGCGCTGGTCCAGATCCCGAATCCGAAAGCCCGCGTCAACGACTACCCGCATCAGTTTTCCGGGGGCATGCGGCAGCGCGTGATGATCGCAATGGCGCTGTCGTGCCGTCCAAAACTCCTGATTGCCGACGAACCGACCACGGCGCTCGATGTCACGATCCAGGCGCAGATCCTGGATCTGCTGCAGGACATGAAATCCCGCTTCGGCATGTCGATCATGCTGATCACCCACGCCATGGGTGTCGTCGCCGAGGTCGCGCAGCGGGTCGTGGTGATGTATGCGGGCAAGGTCGTGGAGGAAGCCTCCTGCGAGCAGCTGTTCGCAAATCCCCGCCATCCCTATACGCAAGGTCTGATCCGCTCGATCCCGCGCCTCGACATGGCGGCGGTCCATAAAACCCGGCTCCAGACCATCGCCGGCGCCGTGCCGAAGCTGATCAATCCGCCGCCCGGCTGCCGCTTCGCACCGCGTTGCAGCCTTGCGACCGATGAATGCAGGCGCGCGCAGCCGGCCTTGCGCGAGCTTGAGCCGGGTCACAGGGTTGCGTGTATCCATGCGGAAGCGATGGTCGTTCAATGAGTGAGCCGTTGCTCAGGGTCTGGAACCTGACCAAGGAGTTTCCACTCAAGGGCGGCCTGTTCGGCCGTCAGGCCGGCAGCGTGCATGCCGTCGACGGCGTCGATTTCACCATCGACCGCGGCGAAACCCTCGGGCTGGTCGGCGAATCCGGTTGCGGCAAATCGACCACCGGACGCTGCGTGCTGCGCCTGATCGAACCGAACTCGGGCGAGATCCATTTTGAAGGCAAGAATGTCAGGCAGCTTGAGGCCAGCGAGCTTCGTCTCCTGCGCCGCGACATCCAGATCATCTTTCAAGACCCTTATGCATCGCTCAATCCGCGCATGAACGTCGGCGCGATCATTGGCGAAGCCCTGATCATTCACCGCTTGACCAAAACCAGACGGCAGTTTGAAGAGCGTGTGGTGAATTTGCTCGAGACCGTCGGGCTGCGGGCCGACCATATGGAGCGCTATCCGAACGAGTTCTCCGGCGGCCAGCGCCAGCGCATCGGCATCGCGCGCGCGCTCGCCGTCGAGCCCAAGCTGATTATCTGCGATGAGGCGGTGTCGGCGCTGGATGTATCGATCCAGGCCCAAATCATCAATCTCTTGGAGGACCTGCAGCAGAAATTCGGGCTCGCTTATCTCTTCATTGCCCACGATCTGTCGGTGGTCGAGCACATCAGCAGGCGCGTTGCGGTGATGTATCTCGGCCGC
>Ga0137415_10003500_pt1 | contig 15597 bp, 12 predicted proteins | sample CZODoug3_1_1_16f_FD_183082 | JGI IMG/M metagenome (GOLD analysis project Ga0137415, IMG submission 183082) | Vadose zone soil fungal communities from Angelo Coast Range Reserve, California, USA - CZODoug3_1_1_16fungal (Hybrid Assembly) | ecosystem: Environmental > Terrestrial > Soil > Vadose... | reverse complement strand
TGCGCGAGCTGGAGCGGATCGCCCAGCAGGATGACGTTGCGCGCCGCCGTTCCCATCGCGAGCGCGTCGGCCAGCGAGACCTGGCCCGCCTCGTCGATCACCAGCGTGTCCACGCTGCCGTCCATATCCTCGCGCGCAAACAGCCACGCGGTGCCGGCGAAGAGCAGGATGTCGCGCCCGGCGCCGACGAAGTCGGCAATGTCCTCCGCGTCCCGGATCGCCGTGCCGCGGTACGCCGACTCCTCGTTGGCCGTCGCCTTCTTGAGCCCGCGGAACGCGAGCCCTTCTTCCTTCGCCGCCTTCTCCACCTCGGCCAGCAGATTGTGGATCACCTTGTGGCTCGTGGCCGTCACGCCGACGCGGCGCCCCAGCCGCATGAGGTGCGTGATCAGGCGTGCGCCCGTCCACGTCTTGCCCGTCCCGGGCGGACCCTGGACGAAGAGATAGGAGCCGTCGAGCGATTCGGCGACGTCACGGATGTTCATGCTCTGCACGTCGGCGCCCGCCGCGCGGCCGCGCAGCCGGGGCGGCGTGCGCCCGAGGATGTCGCGCAGCGCCGGGTAGCGGACATCGCCCGCGCGCACCGAGGCCGCCAGGCGCATGAGCGCGCCACGCTGCTCTTTCGTGGCGATCGGCCCGCCGGGGATGAGCGACTGCGGCAGCGCGACGCCTCTCAGCCCCGGCCCGCGGCGCAGGACGAGCGTGCCCGCCAGGTCGTCGATCTCCATGATCGTGCCGGCGCCCTTCGTCGTCGCCGGGTCGAACGGGTGATCGCCGGGCCCGAGCTTGTGCTGCTGAATCGGAAACGCCAGCGTGTGCAGCAGCGAGTTCCTGTCCGGGCGCGGCCGGCCGATCGGCGTCAGCCGACCGATCGACTCGGCATCGTCCACCAGCTCCTCGACCGTCATGTGATCGCGCCGCTGGAAGAACCACCACCACGCCGGCCGCGCCTCGCGCCGGTGGTATTCCAGCAGCTCACCCGCGAGCCAGCGCGGCGTGCCGGGCTCGCTGCCCGCCACCAGCGCCTGGCGCAGCGACTCGCGCTCTCCGGCCGTGGCGTCGTCGGGCTCCGGCGGCTCGGCAACCCGCGCCCACGGCGTGCCGTCCGGCCGGTGCGCCACGAGCCAGTCACGCAATGCCAGCGTCGCGCGGCAGTCGTCGTCGTTGTACGCCGCGATGCCGTCCAGCAGCGCGCCATCGCGCGTGTCCATGTACCGCTCGTACGCCAGCACCGCGTCCGTCCCGGTGCGCATGTCGGCCCGGCGCGCGAAGCCGGCCAGCACTTCGACCTCCTTCAGCGAGTAGCTCGGGACGCCGGCCCGGAGCCCCTGGCGCACCACCGTGTGGAGGTTCACGAGGACCTCGCGCCGCAGCAGGTCGTCCACCTGGTCCTCGCGCGTCGCGTAGACGCCCATCAGCTCGGTGATCGCCGTCTTCTCGTACGCGCCGTAGTGGTACACGTGCATGCCCGGATCGCGCGCGAGCCGCTCGTGCACCAGGTCGACGAAGTCCTCGAAGAGGCGCCGCTCGCCGGCGCGATCGTGGGCCCACCGCGACTCATAGCGCCAGTCCGCGCCGTCGCGCAGCAGCAGGCCGAAGAGGAAGTGCAGCCCACGCGCCGGCTGCCAGAACGGATCGCCCTCGATGTCGAAGAAGAGGTCACCCGCCGACGGCGGCGGCAAGGCCTCGAAGCCACAGCCAGCCTCGGCAACGATCGAATGCCAGTCGAGGCGCCCCGTCATGCGATTCACGTGCTGCAGGCTTGCCTGGTCGCGCAGCCGGTCGAACGTGTGCTGAGCGACATCCGCCACTGGCATGGTCGGCGCGGCGGCGAGCGCGGCCAGCGTCGGAATGCCGGCGGCGCGCAGGCGCGTCACCTGATCGCGCCGCACGCCCGCCACGCGCACGAGGTGGTCCTCCGCGTCCCACCGCGCGGCGCACACCCCGCGGAACTGGCACAGCGAGCAATGGTCCACCCGGTACGGCTCGGTGGCCTGCGGCGTGGCGATCGCCGCCTCGAACCGCGCCCGCACGCGCCGGTAGTACGCCGCAAAATCGTCGTAGCGGAGCGCGCGCTGCTCGCCGATCCCGAGCAGCACGTGCATCCGCTCCGGCGCCACGCCCTGGATGGCCGCGATGCCGTCGTTATAGAAGCAGAGCTGCAGCACGTAGGTTGGCTTCTCCGCGCGCGCCAGCTTCGCGTCCAGCGCCTCGTAACCCCAGGCGCCGAGCTGGGTGGCCCGCTCGATCTTGCGGAGGAAGTCCGCGCGCCCACGCCATCGGCCATCCACGAAGGTGGCCTGCGAGATGATCTCGGCGCCGGCGCGCATGGCTTCGACGGTCTGTCGCGCGGCCACGTCGAAGTCCCACGGCTCCCCGAGCGTGATCTCGACGATCTGGCGCCCCTCCGCCCGGAGGCGTTCGAGGTAGGCGCGCTCGTGCAGCTCGCCCTTGCGCCGCAGCAGCTCGGCGTGCTCGTCGGCGACGAACGGACGGGCGCGCTCGCCGCGCGCCACCTCGAGCGCCAGCGTCGTCAGGTGCGGGCACTCGATGTAGTCGTTCAGATCGGACGGCGAGAGCCCGATATGGGCGCCTACGCGGTACATGGCATCTCCCGAATGTATCAGCCTCCGAGCAGTATCCTCGGGTGGCGGGAGGAGCGGTCCAAGTACCGGCAGAACGCCGTGGCCCTCGCACAGACGGCAGGTGTGGTGGTCGCCCAGATCACCTGACGACACGAAATCCGAGCCGCTCGGGGATGGATGCTTATCATCCCCGAGCGGCTCATCGCGCAGGCAAGCTACCGCCCGGTGTAGGTCACTTTCCAGATCACGCCTGACTTCGGGGTGGTGAAGAAGGGCGAGGGCATCGAGTAGTCGATGTAGAGCTCGCCGTAGTCCACCACGTACATGGTCTTGCCGTCGTTCGAGAAGACCACGTCGTTGGTCCGCTCCATGCCTCCCCGGTTGTCGGGCTTCTGGTAGGCGTTCGGCCCGGGATCAACGTTGCGCATGAAGTAAGACCATTTGACGCCGGCCGGCTGGAGGAACTCGATCTTGATGACCGCCGGCCACGTCGGAACCAGGCTCTCCGGACCGTTATCGATGATGCCGAAGATCGCCGCGAAGATCGTGTCCTTGGCACCGAAACGTTCGTCACCCCAGGAGATACCGTCCATCGGATTGTTCGTATCCCACTCGAGGACCGGGTTGATGTAGCCGTTGGGGTTCGGATTGGCGACGATCAACGGCACACCCCGGACGCCCTCCACGTGGGGCGGGAATCGATACGGCGGCATCTGCGGCACCCACGGTTTGTCGCCGATGTAGAGGTTCGGGTATGGCGAATCGATCTTCGACCCGTTGAACGCCTTCAGCGAGAAGCGCTTGTTGCTGACGAAGTTCATGCCTTCCTTGTCGGGGAAGCCGCCGTCCTGTCCCTTCTCGGTCACGATCCAGAGCTTCTCGGCACCGTTCGCGACGCGGCGATGCCCGAGATCGTTCACGCCGTTATCGCTGACGGCAAGGGCCTTCTCGAAGCGGCTGCCCTTCGGACCGAACTTCACGCCGGACTGGTTCCGGAAGCCCATCGCGTAGACTTCCATGTCCTCATGCTTGTACATGCCGTCCGAGCCCTGCTTGTCCATCTTCACGCGCATGACCGACCCGCCGCAGGGGACGTGGGCCTTGATGACCATGCCGGGCTTGGCCGCCACGCCCGCGGGTAGCAGCGCGCCGGTGAGGCGCCCGTCGGAAGACCGCACGTTCAGCCCGGTGTGAACGATGTCACGGCAGACCGGATCGCGCGCCGTCTTCGGCAGCGCTGGGTCACCGTGCTTCTGCCAGAACGGATCGACCTCGGCCGTCCAGCCGTGATTGTCGGGGTCGGCGAACCCACTGTTGCTCGGGAATCCCTGTCCCCAATAGATGTAGCCGTCATTGCACGTGATGCCGCCGATCTGGTGATCGCCGATCGGCAGATCGGTGATGATCTTCCGTAGCTCGCCATTGACGCCGCTGATTTCCCAGATGTGCTTCGAGTACTCGGGAACGTAGACCTTGTTGTTCTCGGGGCAGTAGCCGATGGTGTTCATCACGAATCCGAACTTGCCCACGCCGATGTCCTTGAGGTGCTTGCCGTCCTTGTCGAACACCTTGACGTGCGGGCCCGGAATCGGGTTCTTGATTCGCTGGCCGCCGTACTCGTACTCGAATGGACCGAACAGGTTGCCCGAGATGGCCACCCACACGTTGCCTTCTTTGTCGACGGTGGCGGAGCTCGGGGTGTCGAGTCCGGCCACGAAGACTTCGGCCTTATACCCCTGCGGAACCTTTATCTTGCTGGCGTCCGGCTTGACCGCTGTGCGCGGCACCCACCCGCCAGAGTTGCTCGTCCCCGCGTTCTGAGTCGAAGCCACCGTCGCCGACAGCAGCATGACGGCGACGACTGTTCCGGCACTCCTGAGAATCTTCATTGATGCTCCTCCTCGACCGTTCGGGTTGGGCCGCGAACGCAACGAGAAACGCCAGTCCCGTCTTACTCGGCCGGGCCGCTGATCAGTGTCGCGAAAGCGTGCGCACAAAGGCCACGACGTCGCGGATCTCGTCGTCGCCGAGCTGCGCGTTCCAAGCGGGCATGGCGGCGTTCTTGCCGACGGCTGCGCCTCCCTTCTGGATCACGACGAAGAGATACTCGTCCGAGAGCTCGTCCATGAGCTGCTTGATGGCGAGGTTGCCGACGTTGGGACGGAAGGTCTTCGCTTCGCCGCGACCGTCTTCGCCGTGACAGCCCGAGCAGTAGCGGAGGAAGACGTCTCGGCCCTTCGAGGCGTCGCCGGCGAAGCGATTCTGAGCGGTCACCACGTGGGCGGCCATCAGCGTCGGCGCGAGAAGCGCCAGCCCGAAAAGAGCTCCGCATCGCCACACCATATTTTTCGTCGCAGAGAATATAGGGCGGCGCCACAGGTCGCGCAAGCGCGACGCGCTTTGTGGTTACTCACCTTGACACCCCCCGGGGTCAGTCCTAAGATGGCCGCCTCCTCGGGAGAAATAGTTCGACTATGGAGATGCTCGGCATGACGAGCGGTCAGCGGCGATCGGTCAGCGAGCCGCTTGGCGTGTGGCTTATCGGCGCGCGCGGCGCCGTCGCAACCACGACCATCGTCGGCGCCATCGCGCTCCGCCGAGGCCACACCGGCACCGTCGGGCTCGTGACCGAGACCGAGCCATTTCACGCCGCCGGACTGGTTCCGCTCGACGCCCTGGTCTTCGGCGGCCATGACCTCCTCGACACGCCGCTGGTCAAAGCGGCCCACGCCCTCTGCCGGGACGTCGGACCACTCGCGCCCGAGCTGGTCCGCCTCGTGGAGGATGAGTTGGCCACCACGGAGGCTCATCTACGGCCAGCGCCGGCCCTCGGCGAGGGGCGGCCGCCGCGCGAGTTCATCAGCGCTGTCCAGCGCGATCTGGACGATTTCCGGAAATCGTCGGGAGCGCATCGCGTCATCGTCGTCAACGTGGCGACCACCGAGGCGCCACCGGCATCGGCTCTCCTCGGGCTGGATCTGGCCGGCCTCGAGCGCATGCTCGATGTCCCCGGCGCCTCCTTGCCGACCAGCGCGCTCTACGCGTACGCGGCGATGGACATGGGCGTGCCGTATGTGAACTTCACGCCGTCGGTCGGCGCCTCGCTCCCCGGTCTTGAAGCGCTTGCCGACGCGCGTGGTGTCCCTCACGCGGGGCGCGACGGCAAGACGGGCGAGACGCTGCTCAAGAGCGCGCTGGCCCCCATGTTCCGGATGCGTAACCTACAGGTGCGCAGCTGGGTCGGGTTCAACGTCTTGGGCAACGCCGACGGGCTGGCCCTCTCCAATCCCGCCACCGCGGCGTCGAAGACAGAGTCCAAGGGCAAGGTGGTGCCCTCCATCCTCGGCTACGACCCCCACACGCTCGTTCGGATCGACTATGTGCCGACGTTAGGCGACTGGAAAACCGCGTGGGACCTGATCCAGTTCGAAGGCTTCCTGAGGACGCCGATGACGCTGCAGTTCACGTGGCAGGGCGCGGATTCTGCACTGGCCGCGCCGCTCGTGCTCGACCTGGTGCGCCTCGTCGATCTGGCCGCCGCGCGGGGTGAGCGTGGCGGCCTCGGGCACTTGGCGTTTTTCTTCAAGTCGCCCGTCGGTTGCGAGGTCCACGATCTGGCCGAGCAGTACTCACGCCTGTGCCAGCACGTAAAGGGTTCCTGACCAGCCTCCTCGAGCTGGTCCGCCTGCCAAACGTCTTCACGGCGCCCTCGGACGTGGCGATGGGGATGGCCGTCAGCGGCGTCGCACTCACGTCATCACACACCGCGCTCCTCCTGGCCTCCGCGTGTGCATACGCGGGCGGGATGGCCCTCAACGACGCCTGCGACGCGCCTCTCGACAGGCACGAGCGGCCCGAGCGCCCGATACCGTCTGGACGGATTTCCCGGACGGCCGCGTTCGCGGTGGCCGCTGTGCTTCTCGCGCTCAGCATCGGCCTGGCCGCCACGGCGGGCCCGCGGCCGTTCGTCGCGTCGCTGCTGCTGGTGGGCGCCATCGTGCTGTACGACGCCGTGGCCAAGGGCACCGCCGCCGGCCCGCCGGTGATGGCGTCGTGCCGCGCGCTGAACGTCGGCGTGGGCATCGCGCTCGGCGCGCTCGCGTGGTCCGCGGTGGGAGCGGCGGCCATCGTCTTCGCGTACGTCCTGGTTCTCACGCTGGTGAGTCGCTTCGAGGTCATGACGGCGCCTGTCACGCTCGTCCGCGGCGCCGCCGCGGCCTTCGCTGTGCTGCTGGCGGCTGCCATCGCCCTGTTCGTTCTGGGATGGGGACCGCGCGGCGCCGTCGGCATCGTCTTCGTCGCCCTGCTCGTGCTCTGGATCTGGCCTCCGCTCCGTGCGGCGCTCGCCGAACCGGCGCCGAGACGGATCATCGGTGTGATCAAGGCCACCGTGCTCGGGATCATCCTCCTCGACGCCGCCTTCACGGGCGCGGCGCGCGGGCTGATGGCGGGGACGCTCGTAGCGGCGCTCTTCCTTCCCGCCTACGTGCTCGGGCGCCGCTTCGCCAGCGCATGAACCGCGCGTTCCGCTACGGGTACAACACGAACGGCTTCGCCCATCACCGGCTTGACGACGCCCTTCGTGTCATGGCCGACCTGGGCTACGAGGGCTGCGCGCTCACGTTGGACCATTCGCACCTCGACCCGTTCGCCGACGACGTGGCGACTGAAGTGGGCCGCGTCGGCCATCTGGCGCAGGCGCTGCGACTCTCGCTCGTCGTCGAGACAGGCGCACGGTTCCTGCTCGATCCAAGGCGCAAGCATGAGCCCACGCTGCTGAGCGACGACGCCGACGACCGTCGCCGTCGGTGTGACTTCCTCCAGCGGGCCCTGGCCATCGCGCGGGATCTCGGCGCCGAAGTGGTGTCTCTGTGGAGCGGCGTGGCGCCGGCGGCGCCGCCTGAGGTGTGCCGCCAGCGACTCGTCGAAGGCGTGGAAGCCATCGCGCGTCATGCGGAATCAACCGGTGTCGCCCTCGGCTTCGAGCCCGAGCCGGGCATGCTCGTGGAGAGCGTGGCCGACTTTTTCGAGCTCCGGGCCGCGGTCGACTCGCCGGCGCTGGGGCTGACCCTCGACCTGGGTCACTGTCTGCTCACCGAGTCGGACGCGCCCGACAAGGTCGTTCATCGCGTCGCGTCGATGCTCGTCAACGTCCACGCCGAGGACATGCGCCGGCCGATCCACGAACATCTCCCCTTCGGACTCGGAGAGATGAGCTACGGCTCGATCCTCGCCGCCCTTCGCGATGTCGAGTATCGTGGTTTGGTCGGGGTCGAGCTGAGCCGCGACAGTCATCGCGCGCCGGAAATGGCACGGGCCGCGCTCGCCTATCTTCGCGCGGCCGAGCAGGAGGCTGCGTGACCGACGCGGCCACTCACACGCTGTTCGACGTTGCTCTGAAGAAGGTCATCGACACCGTGGGCGCCACGGGTGCCGCGGTCTACCTGGGGGACCCTGACCGGCCCCTGCTGAGGCTGGCCGCCGCCCAGGGTTTACGGGCGGCGGACGATGCGCCGTGGCCGGTCGAGAAGGCTTGGGGCAAGCGGTCCGCCGGAGCCACCGCCGAGCCGCTGACCGAGGTCGAGAACGATTGCACGACGCTGAGCGTGCCGCTGCTCCTCGGTGAGGACGAGGTCGGGACGGTGGTGGTTGCGACTGGATCACGCGTCTTCAGCGGCGTCGACGTGGACGACCTGTCGCTTCAGTGTCGCGCGCTCGCCCGCGCGCTGGCGTCGGAGCCGCTGCAGGCGCTTCGCGACGAGCTCGCGCGGCGCATTCCATCTCCCGCTCGAGAGTGGCTGGAGGGCGGCATCGCCGCTGCCGCGCGCGGCGAGCGTGACGCCATCCTGCTGGCATTTCCCGCCATGGGTCGCCGGATTGGACGCGAGCCCCTCGGCTCGCGGTCGGCGTTGGTCTCGCACGACATGGACGCGGACGTGCCGCTGCGCTCGTGGCGCCTCGATGACGCCGGCCGCGTTGCACTGCTGTGCGCGTTTGCCGGGGACGCCGAGGCGCTGGCCCGTGAGCTGTATTTCGCCGGCGACCTGCGGGAGCGCTGCGGAGCGCTGCGAGGCCTGGCCGTGCTCGGCCGCACGCCGGGCGCGATCGACGCCGTTCGCGACGCCATCCGATCGAGCGCGACGGAGCTGTTCGAGGCGGCCCTGGCCGACAACCCCTACGCCTGCCGCTTCCTGCCGGACGACGAGTTCCGCCACGCCGTGCTGAAGGCGGCGTTCGTCGGCCTCTCCATCGAGCGCCTGCCGGGCGTCGAGGCGCGGGCGGACGCCGAGCTGTCACGAATGCTACTCTCCTACGTCACCGAGCGGGAGGTCGCGGGGAGATCGGTGCCGCCGGACATCTGGCCGGTGGCCGCGCTTCATCCGACGCCCGGCCTGGTGGGGAAGCTCTGCGGATATCTGGAACACCCGGCGGCCGCGCATCGGGCCGCCGCTGCGACGGCGCTCGGCCGGATCGGCGACCGACGCGCAGACCCGTTCCTGAAGGACCGGCTCGCCCGCGAGGACGACCGCACGGTGCGGCGCATCCTGGAGCGCGTCTTGTCCTGATCCGAATTGGAGGCCGTCATGAGGATCTTCGAGCCTCACGCGCACATGTTCTCCCGGGTCACCGACGACTACGAGCAGATGGCGCTTGCCGGCATCGTCGGGGTGCTCGAGCCTGCGTTCTGGCTGGGGCAGCCGCGCACCTCGGTCGGCTCGTTCGCGGATTACTTCGACGCCATCATCGGGTGGGAGCGCTTCCGCGCCGAGCAGTTCGGGATCCGCCATTACTGCACGCTGTCGCTCAATCCCAAAGAAGCGAACGACGATCGCCTGAACGAGGGCGTGCTGGCCCTCCTGCCGCGGTACCTCGAGAAGGACGGCGTGCTTGGCGTGGGCGAGATCGGCTTCGATGACATCACGCCTCGGGAAGAGCGATACCTCGCCGCGCAGCTCGAGCTGGCGCGCGCGCACGACCTTCCGGCCCTCGTTCACACGCCTCATCGAGACAAGGTACGGGGCGTCGAGCGGACGCTGGCCATCATGCGCGAGGTGAACTTTCCGCCCGAACGGGTGCTCATCGATCACAACACGGAGCAGACCGTGCCGCTGGTGATCGACAGCGGCTGCACCATGGGATTCTCGATCTACCCCGACACCAAGATGGACGAGCCGCGGATGGTTGAAATCCTGCGCCAGTGGGGCACGGATCGCATGGTCATCAACAGCGCCGCCGATTGGGGGAAGAGCGATCCGCTGAAGATTCCCAAGACCGTGAGCCTCATGCGCCAGAAAGGAATGGCCGAGCACGACATCGAGAAGGTGGTCTGGCACAATCCCGTCTCATTCTTCGCCAAGAGCGGACGGCTCGATCTGCGTGAGATGGACACGCCGGTGTCGCCGGGACAGCTTTTCGAGGGCAACTCGATCCTGCGTGGACCGCGCGCCTGATGCGTCTCCACGGCGCGTCGCATCTGGGATATTGCACCAACGCCCATGCGGCCGAGACGGCGGGCGAGGTGGTCGACACCCTCCGCCGCGTGGCTGCGGGCGTGCGCGAGCGTCTCGACGTGCCGGCGCTGGGCCTCGGGCTCTATCTGAGCCACCGAGCAGCGGCGGAGGTCGACGCCGGCAAGCTCCGGGATCAAATGGGCCAGATGGGACTCTACACATTCACCTTCAACGGCTTCCCGTACGGCGGATTTCACGCCGAGCGTGTGAAGCAGGCCGTCTACTTGCCAGACTGGACGGACCCCCGGCGCGCTGAGCACACGCTGAGGCTGGCGACCATCCTCGACGCGATGGCGCCGCCCGACGTGACCGAACCGACGATCTCCACCCTGCCCCTCGGCTGGCGCGTCGGCTGGAGTGCTCAGCACATGGACGCGTCGGCGCGCGCGCTGATCGGCGTGGCCCGGGAGCTGCGGGCTCGTGCCGATCGTGGTGGCCGGCGCATCCGCATCTGTCTGGAGGCCGAGCCCGGCTGCGCGCTGGAGCTCACCCCCCACGTCGTGACGTTCTTCGAGGGGCCTCTGGCCCGGGCTGCCGGCGCCGAGCGCGAGCTGATCGACGCGCACCTGGGCGTCTGCTACGACCTGTGCCACCAGGCGGTGGCGTTCGAGGATCCCGCCGACGTCATCGCGGCCATGACCCGCGCCGGAATCCGCATCGGCAAGGTGCAGGTCTCGAGCGCGCTGGAGCTGCGCAACCCGACGGACGAGTCCGCCCGCGCCCGCCTGGCCGCATTCGACGAGCCGCGCTACCTGCACCAGGCGCGCGCTCGCGACGGCGGCTACGTCGACGATCTCCCCGAGGCATTCGATCGCTTGCCCCGCGACCGGCCCTGGCGAGTCCACTTCCACAGCCCCATCGACCGGGACTTCGAGGGCCCGCTGGGTACCACGAGGACCGAGCTGTCGAGGGCCCTCACGCTGCTGAAGAGCGGTGGCGTGACGACCCAGTACGAGTGCGAGACCTACACGTGGTCGGTGCTCCCCGAAGTGGATCGTCCGACCGATGACGCCGCCCTCGCCCGCGGCATCGCGCGCGAGGTGGCCTCGGCGCGGGACACGCTGGGCTGACGCCGCTCGTCGTCCTCGACGTCGTCGGGCTCACGCCCGCCCAGGTGGGCGCCGACACTCCGGCCCTCGCCGCGCTGGCGAAGGCGGGTTTCATGATGCCGCTCGGAAGCGTGCTCCCGGCGGTCACCTGCTCGAGCCAGTCCACGATGGTGACCGGCACCCTGCCGCGCCAGCACGGCATCGTCGGCAACGGCTGGTACTTCCGTGATCTTTCGGAGATCTGGCTCTGGCGACAATCCAACCGCCTCGTCGCCGGCGAGAAAGTCTGGGAGGCGGCGCGCCGCCGTCTCCCCGGCTTCACCTGCGCAAAGCTCTTCTGGTGGTACAACATGTACTCGAGTGCGGATTGGTCCATCACTCCGCGTCCGACGTACCCCGCCGACGGCCGCAAGCTCCCCGGCATTTACACACAGCCCCACGATCTGAAACACGAGCTGGAACGCGCGCTGGGTCCATTCCCGCTCTTCCAGTTCTGGGGTCCGGGCGCCAGCCTCGTCTCGTCGCGCTGGATCACTGATGCGGCCCGCCTCGTCATCGATCGGCATCGTCCGACCTTGACGCTCGTGTATCTCCCTCACCTCGACTACGACCACCAGCGCTACGGGCCCGACGATCCTCGCAGCCGCGCCGCCCTACGCGCCGTGGACGGCCTCATCGCCGACCTGGTCGGGGACGCGCGCCGGGGCGGCGCCGACGTGCTCGTCGTGTCGGAATACGGCATCCGTCCCGTTCGACGGCCCGTCGACATCAACCGCGCGTTGCGGCGCGCGGGCCTACTCGCCGTGCAGGAGACGGTCGCCGGCGAGCTGCTCGACACCGGGATGTCGCGTGCCTTCGCGGTCGCCGATCACCAGATCGCACATGTGTATGTCCGGGATCCCGCCGACGTCGGGGCGGCCCGCGCCGAGATCGAGAAGCTCGACGGCGTGGCCGAGGTTCTGGACGACACGGGCAAAGCGGCGGCCGGCCTCGATCACCCACGCGCGGGCGAGCTGGTCGCCGTGGCGGCGCCCGACGCCTGGTTCACGTATTACTACTGGCTGGACGACGCGAAGGCGCCAGACTTCGCGCCGACCGTCGAGATCCACCGAAAGCCCGGCTACGACCCGGCCGAGCTGTTCCTGGCCACGCCGGGCGTGCGGACCAAGCTCCGCGTCGCACGGCGCCTCGCGCAGAAGATGCTGGGCTTCCGGTACGTGATGGACGTGATCCCACTTCACGGGAATTACGTGCGCGGATCCCACGGTCGGCTGCCCGATGATCCCGTTCACGGCCCCGTGCTGATCGGCTCGAACGCCGCGCTGCGGCCTGCCAATCTGCCCGCCATGACAGATGTGTTCTCTCTAATCCTCGCCCATCTCGAGCGGTGATCGGTGATAAGACGCGCACGCCAGGGCTCGTGAGCGCCCAGGCGCGCTGCCGCGATGCGTCTTGCGCATTCGCCGTCGATCCGTTAATAAAATGACCCGGTTCGTGCCAACGTCTATCGCGCGCAGCGAACCCTCAGAGGAGGATGGCCATGGAGACGAGTCGACGCAACTTTCTCGCCGCGGCGGCGGCGACGGTAGGGACGGTCGCGACCACGCCGCTCGCCTTGGCGGCGGACAAGTTCGGCCGCGACCGCGACTGGACGGGCGACGCCACCGTCACCTATCCGGAGCCGGCGTGGGAGGTGCGGGACAAGCGCTTCGCGGGAGTGCAGGGCAACGCGACACTGCAGCGAATCTGGCACGGCATGGGCAACGACCGCGCGCTCTGGTGCGAAGGCCCCGTGTGGATGGGCGACTGGGGCAGTCTCGTATGGAGCGACATCCCGAACCACCGCACGCTGCGCTGGATCGAGGATGACGGCCACGTGAGCGTGTTCCAGACCGACTCGGGCTATTCGAACGGACACACGCGCGACAACCAGGGCCGGTTGATCGCCATGGAGCACGACACGCGCCGCGTGCGCCGCCGCGAGTACGACGGCACCTGGACCGTGTTGGTCGATAACTTCGAAGGCAAGAAGCTCAACGCGCCGAACGATGCCGCGGTCCACTCCGATGGTTCGATCTGGTTCACCGACCCGGGTTACGGGATCCTGGGCCCCTACGAAGGACACAAGGCGGAGTTCGAGCTGCCCACCCGCGTCTATCGCATCGATCCGAGTGGCAAGACGACGGTCGCCGTCGAAGGCCCGATGCGGCGTCCTAACGGCATCTGCTTCTCGCCCGACTTCAAACGCTGCTATGTCGTCGACACCGGAGCCACCGACGGCCCGCAGTATCCGGCCAACATCATCGTGTTCGACGTCGCCAATAATGCCTTGCGCGGCGGCAAGGTCTTCGCCGACTTCAAGCCGGGGTTCACCGACGGTATCCGCTGTGACACCGACGGCAATGTGTGGTGCGGTTGGGGCTGGGGTGGGGTCGACACCAATGGCGTGCGGGTTCACGCGCCCTCCGGCGACTTGCTCGCGTTCCTGCATACGCCGGAAGTTATCGCGAACCTCTGCTTCGGCGGCACCAAGCGCAACCGGTTGTTCATGACCGGCAGCACGTCGATCTATGCCCTGTACGTGAATGCCGTTGGGGCGGCGCTAAGCTGAGCCGAGCGCCGACGACGAGCGTCCAGACTCCGTCTGCGTCCGTGGCCTCCTCGAAGCGAAGCGGGGCGCTTGCCATCATCATCGGTAGGTTGGCGCGGGGATCACCGGTGGCGCTAGTGGACCTTCGTCCAACGTCGAGGGCATCTCAGTTCCACCAGCCGTGCCGCGCGAGCTTTGCGCGGATCCGTTCAACGGTCGCCAGCCCCTCGGCCACGACAACTGCGGCGTCGGAATCCCGACGGCGCACTCGAGGCATCGCATGCGCAGCGCGAGCTTGAGCGTTGATGTTGCGGTGACTGCTCATTATCCGGCCCCTGATCTGCTCCCCAATTGAACTGGACACCGATGGGGCTATCCTGCGACGCCTCCCGCGGCCTCGGGTTAACTGCCACTGGGCTGCGAACTCCCGAGGGGGAATGTTTCCTAGCGAGCTGTGCGTCCAAAGGTTCTGCTACGCGTCATCCACCGAGAAGAACAGCTCGACGTTGAGATGCTCGTCGCGCAGGCGGCCATTGAAGCTCGATGAACGGATTGTCTATGGGCTTCCCGGGCCGCGAACTCAAGGCGGACGCCCTGGCCGTACGCCCAGCTGTCGGTGCTCCGCATGATTCCCCTCCTACGAACTTTCAAGCGACCAGCACGACAGAGACAGCACGATGCCGTTGTGTGAACCGAGCGGCGTCGTCAGGGGTCGACGCTGACAATGGCGTCCCAGCCTTGCAGTCCTTCGGGGCCGAGGCGCTCGCGATTCTTCATTGCGGGCGCGAAGTGGCATGAGCCCTGCTCTTAGGACGGACATGCGAGAGAGCGAATTTTGCGAGCGATTGGAAGATATGCATCGCCGCATCCGCGACGTGATCGCGCAAGTCGATGAGTTGCGCGCGAAGACGATCGAAGGTCGAGTCGGCATCGAGGTGCTGTTGCAGCAGTTGCATTCAGAGGCAGCGAAGAACGACCTACGTATCCCCACTGCCGCGTGTGAAGGGCGGCGAGCCGCCTGATAATCCTCATCCCGCCCAAAGGGCCGCCCCCCCAGGTGTCGCCCCGATGGTAGCCGACACTCGCTCCCACGTCCGCGTCGGCAAGACCTTGGCACGCCGCTTGCCGATCTCAGTAGTTTCGAGACCGCAAACCAAAGGAGGCGTTATGGCCGAGGCATGGAAAGAAACCGAGAAGGCAGCTCAACGCGGCGTGGCGGCAGCCCAGGATGACGCGGCCCGTGTCGCGGCGAACGCGACCAAACAGTTCGGCGACCTCTCCAAGAAGGGTCAACAGTTCGCACGCGACGCTGACCAGCGAATCGAGGAGTACACCGGCCGTTCGAGCGACGCCTGGATCAAGGAAGGCTCGCGATTCATTAAAACCCGCCCATGGGCCGCCGTCGCCATGGTTGCCGTCGCGGCCTACGTCTTCGGCAAGCTCCGAGGGTAAGCCGGTTGTGGAGTGCTCTCCATTGCTCTGTTCAAGAACGGCCCGGACCGATGTTCTGACCCGAGCCGCTGCCCGCGCATCGCGCGGGCTGTAACCCCTCGCCTCGCGCGTTAGTACATATCGCCGTGCGGCATCGCCGGAGCCCCTGCGGGCTTCTCCTCCGGGATGTCGGTGATGAGCGCTTCGGTGGTCAGCAGGAGCGAGGCGATGGACGCCGCATTCTCCAGTGCCACCCGCTCGACCTTGGTCGGGTCGATGATCCCCGCCTGCAGCATGTCCACGAACTCCATGCTCTCGGCGTCGAAGCCCCGGGTCGCGACTGTGTCGGCCTTGACCTTCTCGACGATCACGCTGCCCTCGAGGCCGGCGTTCTCGACGATCTGGCGAATGGGCTCTTCGAGCGCCCGCCG
>Ga0137415_10003497_pt1 | contig 15601 bp, 11 predicted proteins | sample CZODoug3_1_1_16f_FD_183082 | JGI IMG/M metagenome (GOLD analysis project Ga0137415, IMG submission 183082) | Vadose zone soil fungal communities from Angelo Coast Range Reserve, California, USA - CZODoug3_1_1_16fungal (Hybrid Assembly) | ecosystem: Environmental > Terrestrial > Soil > Vadose... | reverse complement strand
TTCGGCGTGATCATCTATTTCACCTATCTGATCGCCTCGCATCGCGGCCTGCCCAACGTGCTGGTGATCATGATCGCACTGATCGCTCTCTATGGCTTTGTCACCGCGCGCACCACCATCGGCCGGCAGATCTATGCGGTCGGCGGCAACGAGAAGGCGGCAAAGCTCTCCGGCATCAAGACCGAGAGGCTGACCTTCCTCACCTTCGTCAATATGGGCGTGCTGGCCGCGCTCGCTGGCCTGGTGTTCGCCGCGCGGCTCAACACCGCAACACCGAAAGCCGGGGTCGGCTTCGAGCTCGACGTCATCGCCGCCTGCTTTATTGGCGGTGCTTCCGCCTATGGCGGCGTCGGGCGGGTGGCCGGTGCGGTGATCGGGGCTCTGATCATGGGGGTGATGAACAACGGCATGTCGATCCTTGGCATCGGCATCGACTACCAGCAGGTGATCAAGGGTCTGGTGCTGCTCGGCGCGGTGTGTCTCGATGTCTATAATCAACGACGCTGAGGGACCGATCGACCGCGCCAGCACTCCAGATCGGGCAACAGACGTATTAGAGCTTGCTCAACCGACTCAAAAAACCGCCCCGTGCGATCATGTAATGAATACCCTTCGGGAAGGGAAAGGCAGTGGTAACGTTCGCGATCGCCTGTTGGAGGAATTGCCCGTGCGGCTGGTGCTGGCGCGGAGCCCAGTCGGGCGCCGGCATCGGCGGAATCATGAAACGGTCGACGAAGGCGGGGTCAAGATCATTGACCTTGACCATCTGGCCGAATGCCGGAAATGCGTCGTAGTGGCCGATGTTCACGTTGAGATTGTTGAGGGCAGGGAGCGGTGGCTCAGCCCTGTCGCCTTGCGGCGTCGCCAGCCCACGCCCCATCAGGTCCAGCTTCACGGATTGCGGAAGGGTATCTGGACCATAGATGATCTCCAGTGGCCTGGCGTTTGGTCCCGACAACCATCGATACCAGAATGTGGCGTGGTCGGGCGGCCCGCTCCCGTCGTAGAGACAGTCAAACCCCCAACATGCCTTAAGGTTCGACTGATATTTTCCCAGGCTCCCGACAAGATTTCGCATAGCGTTGCCGCCTCCTGAATGGCTTGCAATGACGAGCTTGTCGATTTGAAGTTGAGGCGGAGACTTCAAATCGGGAACCTGGAAGTGCGAAATAGCCGCAAGTACTTCGTTCAGGTAGCGTTCGCCCCAGTTCGGTTTCGCCAGGTCCTTAACGCTGTAGTTTCCAGCAAGCGTTTCTTTGCCAGTAAGCTTATCCGTAACGGAAAATTCGAAACCCAGGTGCGGTGCGATAAGCGCCACGTTCCTGTTGGAATCGCGAACCTGTTCGCGTATCCGCGCAGGATCGCTGCGGAACAGAAATTTATGGTCTCTGACAAAGAATCCATGCAGCCAGATCACGACGTTGAGCATGTTGCCCGACGCCGCGGGTTTCGGCGGCAGATAGACGGCCGTCGGCTTGATGCAGTGCGCGCCCCGCTTGGTGAACAGCGTCACACCCGGAAAGATGCCTTTATCTTCCTCCTCCAACTCACCCCGCATGCAGGTTGCTCCGCTTCACCATGTCACGCGCGCGGCTCGGACAGGCTGATGTTAGGCACGGCTGCCTCAACCCCTCAAAGGGTTCATCTGTATTGCTACCAAATCGGCACACCAGATGTGTCCTGTGAGTACTTCATGTAAGTTGCATAAAGCGATTTGGGATCGAGCAATCGGGTTCTAATGTCCTTATAGAACATGCTGGCGAGCGGACCTAAACTGTCGGACGGCGCGCCAGACACGCTTAAAAAATCCAGACCGGCCACAACGGCTACGCGCTTAATCTGTCTGTTCATCTCTTGGATGGATTGGAAAATTTCGCTTTCCGCGAATCTCAACTCATTCCCGATTAGACCATGACAATCGTCGATGTTTCGCTGCCCCACGCACTTCTTGATGGCGTTCCGAAAGGGATAATTGCGCCACGGGGTGTCCGGCGGGGCTGAAAAGCTCACGCCTCGGCTCATACTGCCGGTGGTGCCGTCGAACGGCAGATTGCCGGCTGTCCTGGTCGTCATCGCCTTGCGGCGGCCATCGGTCGTATCCCAGTTTACGTACTCGAATACGGCCACTCGATTGTAGTACCAGAGATCCTGAAACCCCGGATATCCAGCCTGCTGGGCGAGCTTGATCCAGTCCCTAAGTCGTTTCTGACGGTCGCCGCTCCAATGTGGGTTTTCGACGACGATCGCTGCGTGCTGGAGAACCAGTTCAGCAAGATTCTTTCCCGACTGTTCGGCAACAGCCGGCGAAGCGTAGATTTGGTCGCCCTCGCTTTGGCTGACAGCGATTACTGGTCGACCGAACTGGACGCTCATCATCCAGCGCAGGGTCGGATCGGTATTGGCGCGCCGGTAAAGGCGGGCTGCCACACTAACTCTGGTCCCATTTTCAATTGAATTTTGAAGCAGCTCGCGATGAAAATTTGCAAGCTGCCCGGTCTGGCGCACAAGGCCTCGGGCGAAATTGCCGCCGTCGGTTCTATAAACGACTAAATGGCGCAACTCGTAAGCAACGTTCGCGGCAAAGCGGTCGAAGTTCGTATCAAACTTAACTACAAGCATTCTGGTTTCGCCCAGCGGTTTGTCGCCGCGCGCCATGTGTTCTTTGGCGCGTTTTTTGAATTCCTCCATCGCCATGTAATCAGTACGTTGCGATCCGTCGGCCATGTGCCTATCTCCGGGTGATCTGCAATCGGATTTCAGACGAACTAGAACCCATCGAACGCTACTCCTCGGAGTCAGGGACTTGACAGTCTCCAGCACCCGGCAAGTTCAATTGGTGTCGGTTCCATGCCGTATCGTTTTGCGATCGTCGCGAGCCGTCTGGGACAAGGGAATGTCGTCACAGAGCCTTGACGCCGTTGTTTCATGGGATAGCGCCATCAAAGTCACATGCTCATGATGCCAAATCGCCTAAGTCCAGGCATACGCGAAATCGTTGTTTTCGATCGTAACTCGTGCTTGCGAGATTTCTTCCTTGGCCAGAGATTTTTTGAGGAATTCGCGCGATAGCACCGGCAGCAGCGTGTTGGTGATGATGTTATCGATCATGCGGCCGCCTGAATCCGGATCGTTGCATTTTGAAACGATATGATCGACCACCGCGTCCGTGTAAATGAATGAGGCGCCATGGTTGTCGCGAATGCGTTTATCGATGCGACCAAGCTGCAGCCGGACGATGCCATCGAGCATGGAGTTCGATAGCGGGAAATAAGGAATTGTCACAATGCGTCCGAGCAGCGCTGCCGGAAATACCTGGAGCAGTTCCGGCCGCAGCCTCAACGTAAGTTCTTCCGGGTCGTCGCGATATTTCGGATCGCGCGACAGCCCCATGATCAAGTCAGTGCCGACATTGGTGGTCAGGATGATCAGGGTGTTCTTGAAATCGATCCGGCGGCCGTTGCCATCCTCCATGACGCCCTTGTCGAACACCTGGAAGAAAATCTCGTGCACGTCGGGATGGGCTTTCTCAACCTCGTCGAGCAGAATCACGCTATACGGCTTTCGCCGTACCGCTTCGGTCAGCCGGCCACCTTCGCCGTAGCCCACATAGCCTGGAGGTGCGCCTTTCAGCGACGAGACCGTATGCGCCTCCTGAAACTCCGACATGTTGATGGTGATCATGTTCTGCTCACCACCATAGAGAGCCTCGGCCAGCGCCAGCGCGGTCTCGGTCTTGCCGACGCCGGAGGGGCCGGCCAGCATGAATACGCCGATCGGTTTTGATGGGTTGTCGAGCTTGGCTCGGCTGGTTTCGATCCTCTTGGCAATCATCGCCAGCCCGTGGGACTGGCCAATCACACGACGATTGAGGATTTCCGGCAGCTTCAGAACGGTTTCAATTTCGTCGCGCACCATGCGGCCAACGGGGATGCCGGTCCAGTCCGACACCACCGAAGCAACCGATTGCTCGTCGACATGGGCATACATCATGCGCTTTTCGGGCGTGATGCCCTCTAGCGTGTCGAACTTGCCGCGCAATTCGGCGCGTTTTGCGATCGTGTCGTCGTCGCCTTGCTTCGGCGCTGCCAATATCTCTCTGATGCTCCGAATCTCGTTGACGAGGACCTGCTCCGTGGCCCATTCGGCCTCCAGGCCGGAGAGCTTCTCCTTGAGCGCGGCGATATCCGCATCGAGGGCTGTGATGCGATCGGCGTCATCGGTCCCCAAATCGCTGTCGCTGACGAGCGCGGCTCTCTCTGCCTCGCGCGCAACGATGGCGACACGCGCGTCCTCGACCAGGGCCGGCGTGGCGCTCTGGCTGATCGCCACCCGCGCCGCGGCGGTATCCAGCAGGCTGACGGCCTTGTCCGGCAATTGCCGCGCCGGGATATAGCGGTGGGACAGATTCACAGCGGCCACGATCGCGGCGTCGGAAATCCGCACGCCGTGATGCTTTTCCATCGGTCCGAGCAGCCCGCGCAGCATGATGCAACAGGTCTTGACGTCGGGCTCGTCTACCTGAATGGGCTGGAAACGTCGGGTCAGCGCCGGATCCTTCTCGATATACTGGCGGTACTCGGCCCAGGTGGTCGCGGCGATGGTGCGTAGCGTGCCGCGGGCGAGGGGAGGCTTGAGGAGATTGGCGGCATCACCGGTGCCGGCGGAGCCGCCGGCGCCGATTAGAGTATGGGCTTCATCGATGAAAAGGATGATCGGGGTCGGCGAGCTTTGCACCTCATCGATAACCGAACGCAGCCGCTGCTCGAATTCGCCCTTCATCGACGCGCCTGCCTGCATCAGGCCGATGTCGAGCGCACAGAGCCGGACATTTTTCAGCGATGGCGGAACCTCGCCTGATGCGATGCGCTGGGCAAAGCCTTCGACGACCGCGGTCTTGCCGACGCCCGCCTCGCCGGTGAGGATCGGGTTATTCTGCCGCCGGCGCATCAGGACATCGATCAATTGACGGATTTCGTCGTCGCGGCCGAGGATCGGATCCATCTCGCCGGATTTCGCCTTTGCGGTGAGGTCCTGCGAAAAGCGATCGAGCGGTGTCGTGCCTTTCGCGCCACCGGGCTGTTGTGCCGCGCTCGCCGCGGTGCCCAACCCCGAACCATCCATCGGACGCAGGGTTTCTTCCTCGGAGGCCGCCCAGATCTTGCGGTATTCGCTGGTCAAGACGTCGACCGACATCTTGTTGAATTCGGATGAGATGTTCTTGAATGCGCGGTAGAGCTCGCGCGATTGCAACGCCCCGACCAGAACGTGGCCGGTTCGTATCTGCGTCTCGCCGAAGAAAAGAGTGGCGTAATGCCAGCCGCGGTCGAGCAAGTCCATCACGGTGTTGGAAACGGTCGGCATTTCGGTTTCGTTCTTGCGAAATCCGCCGATCGCAGCGTTGATGTCCATGAGCAGCTTGTTGCGATCAAGCCCGAAGTGATCGGCTGTCAGCACGATGTCGGTACGCTCGCCTTGCAGGATGTGGACGAGCCAGTGAGCGAGTTCGACATTGCGATTGCCGGCGCCCTTGGCCTGGCGCAATGCCTTGAACAAGGCTTCGTAGCCGATGCGGTTGAGCTTGCCTGCTACTGCCTCAAGATTGATGTCGGCCATTGGCGCCTCCCTCGCTGTCGGCTTGCCGCAGTTGTCTCTTCCGCTCCATGCGCTCTGCAGGGTGGAATCTGGCGTCGCGCCGGTATGCTTCTGTCGTCGTCCAGTCGGGTGCCATCCAGGTCGTCCAGCCCAGTTGCCCGAACTGGCCGAGACGGATGGGCTCAACGGCGCCTGATGGAATGGCTAATTCGGTATCCCAATCGAGCTGGGCTCCGTTGTAAAAATACACGAGGTCCGCGAGCGGCTCGCACAGGTCTCCGCTGGGGAGAAATCGCATGTACTGAGCCAGGGTCTGTGTGTAGATACGGACCCTGATCTTGTCCTGCACGCTATAGACGCCCCGGCCGAGCATTGCGCCTTCGCCAAGCACGTTATGGCGCTTGCCCAAAATTGTATATTCCTGAACGTCCAGCATGAGCCGCGTTCCGACGAACTCATCGATCTCCGCTCTCACCTCAAACAGACCGCAGAGGGCACCGACGAGCCGCGATGCGGATTTCGCCTGGGCTCCCAGCAGGCCCGCAAAGCAGAGTTTGGCGGCGTCCGGGATGCTGTCGAGGTTCCTGTAAGGTTCGGAGCCGAGGCCGATTGCCGAGCCAATGTATGCGAAAAAGCGGTCTTGCTTCGGGCGGTCGTGCTGAGCGATCGGGCGCGAATTGGCCCACGCACGGAAGAACAATTGAAGAAAGCGGTGATTGAAAACGTCGAGGAAGCGCGGGAACGCGTCGTCGTTGGCGAGGACGTAATGATAAGCTTCCTCGGTCGTTGCAAGCGGCAGCGCACCTTGAGGTCCCAGCATTCCCATATATTTGACAAAGATCCGAAGCGGCTTGTCTTCGGGTTGCTCCACGCGGGCCAGGTTTGAAGCCGGAAAGTCCATGAACGGGTCCTGTCCAAGCAGGACGAGTTCGTCGCGCAGCGTTGCGCTATCGCCGATCCGAGGCTGGTCTTCATGGACGCGTTCGAGATGCCTTAGCACGCTGAAATAGTCGAATCGCCACGGCTCCGCTTCCAGATCGCGCAACAGGTTCGCTGCTATTTGGGGGGCGGGGCTCATAACGGCCTGCGCATTCCCATGCGGGGGGGCCATCGCATGATCTCACCCCGATCGACGGAGCGGATCACGGTTTGGGTGAAGTGGTTGAAGCCGGAGTATTCGGCAAAAAAGCGATCGAGCACGGCGCCCAGCAGAAACGCGCCGGTGCCCTCGAACGCCTTCTCGTCAATAGTGACGGTGATCTCGATTCCGCGTGCCACCCCGACGCCGCTGCGCTGGCGGATACGCCGCACGATTGGACGACTATCGATGTGACGAACGCCACGGATGCGGCGCTCAGTGGCGCTATCGGCCATCTCGGCGAAGATCGACAGGGTTTCCCGAACCGCCTCGGCGCTGCTTCCAGCGCCTCGGTCGACCAAACCGAGATGATTGGTCGAGAGCAAGTTCACGAGCCGCCAGGTGACCGTGCCGGTATGCGCGGTTTCGCTGCGGCTGCGCAACTGCCTGATCACGGGCTCGCGCGGCGGAGTCGGTCCCGCGACGCAGGTGAGATCGAGGGTGAAATCATCGACCAGCCGGAAATCGGCTCCTCCAACCCCGATCGGCAGATGCTCGGTCAGGTGCCGATTTGAGCACAATGCGCGCACGCTCAGCTCAGCAATCGCCTCGTCGTCAATTCCGCCGAGCTCGCTCAGCGAAATGAACATATCGGTGCCGGTGTAATCCGACGATATGCCGGTGCGCTTCTCTTCCACCGTGCGCCGTCGCGGCAAGCGACGGATCGAAAAACAAGTATCAGACGCAAATGACGAGTCGTGGAGCGACGCCGAATAAAGTGGACGCACTGGGACCTTTTCCCGCCCACCGGGGTGGTGGGCAAAGACCTCCAGCACCCGATGGGGCTCGTAGTCGAGGTAGTGGCTACGGTCGGGGACGACGTGATATTCGTGCTGATTTGACTTGAGCGGAATGCGATCGGTGGATTTCTCGAACAGATTGATGGCTGGTGCCGCATAGAGCGCGAATGTCTCCGGCCGAACCGCGGCGGCGAGCCGCGCATTCAGTTCGTCAAAGGCAAACACGATGTCGAAGGTTCGCGCCTTGATACGAGGCAGAAACTCATCGACGCCGGTGAGACGGCAGCCGAGAAACTTGCGTGGAAACGCGAAATATTCGCGCAGCAGGTCGAAGCCCTCGAACACCCGATGATCGATGGCAAATAGCGTGTCGTCCCGATCGAATCCGATCTGCTGCAAACATTCCGGCGGGGCCTGGAAGACGACGGGATCGCCGAAATGATCGAGGTGGCGGAAATAGATTCCTCGGCAATGGGCAAACAGCTGTTCGTACAACGCAACCGATTCAGCTTCCGCGCCAACGAAATACAGCGGCAACTGGGAGGTTCGGCAGCCGGCAATCATGAGTTCCGGCTTCTTGTGCGCGTCGGCTTCGGAAGGTTCGTCTTCGGATCGCGCCGTTGAACGGTGTGTCAGGGTTATTCGCATGCCCGCCAACACCTCGCCGCCGACCGAGACTCCGAGCGCTTGCATCGGGGCTGGCGATGAATAGTACTCCGCACCAACTAGTTCGAACGGCCATAGCGTGATGTCACCGCATAGACGATAGCGGCACGCGATCTGGCGATCGAGCTGGCGGAAACTTGCATCAAGATAGGAACCGCGCGGTATCGTACGGCCCTCGCGGAGCGCCGGCTCGCCAAAGACCGGATTCGCCTTAACGAGCATCATCGAAGGCGTCGGCGCGAGATAATGGGGGACGAGCTGTTCTAGTAGATTCTCGGTAAACTCGGGGAATTCGTGTTTGAGCTTGAGCTGGACCCTGGCTGCAAGGAAAGCGGCTCCTTCCAGCAGCCCCCCGATCAAGGGATCGATGCGGTCCTCCAGAATGCCGCCGAGACGCTCTGCAATTCCCGGATATTCTTCAGCGAATTGGCGCCCCTGCTCATTGAGCAATTGAAGTTCCGTATTGTAGAGATCGAGAAATTCCCGATTCATGCGCGCTCACAATCGATTGACGACAATTTTTCCGGTCTCGACAATGTCGGCGATGAACTCGACCGGAACGTGCACCGGATGGCACACCAGTTCGCCACGAATCACGAAGCGTATCTTGAGCTCGACCGGATCAATCTCTTTGTCACGGGCAATACGCAGCGAATCGGCGGCGATTCTCGGTTCAAAGTTGACGATGGCGGTTCGGATCTCGTCGGGAATCTCGTCGACACCCGTCTCGTCGATGGTGTGGCGGGCTATATCGGGAAGCCCGAAGTTCAAAATCGATCTGCGGACATTGGGCGCGTTCTCCATGTCGACCGTCGCCTCCAGCGCCACAGTGTTCAAGAGAGCATCGAGATCGCGTGAAACTTCGCGGCGGAGCATGCTCTCGGTGATGACCTGGCGCGCGCGCAATCGGCGGCTGGCAATGACGCGTTCGCCTGCCTCATTGCGTTGATCGATTATCCGTTTGGCGTCCTTTGCCTCATGGGCATTCCGGAAAACATGCATCAGAGGCGGGCTGAGACGCGATTGCCGGTTCGAATTGGCCATGAACAACCCCGGTCTGAGGGTGGCGAACCCTGGCGGCTAGTGCGCAATATGGTGAAGCATTTTCCGAGTTTTTTCCAAACCTCGACGAGTGGATGGAGCATCCCATCCACTCGTCATTTGGACAGCGGCACTGTTTCGTTAGCAGCTCTCGTTCTTTTGCAGGTCCCACCCGAAGTCGACGTGTCCGGAAGCATCGCCTTCGTTGCCCTGCGGCTTGTACTTTGTTTTCACCTTCACGAAGTGAATAGTGCCCGATTCATGTGGAAGCTGTCCGTCGCTGCCGGCGGAGAGTTGGTACGAGGTCACGCACACGTGGTCCATGTCAATTTCGAAATAAGGAATCTTCTTGTCCCCGACCAGCTTGCACAGCGTAAGCGTTCCTTTCGGAACCGGCTTGCCGCTCACTGCCCGTTCCAACAACCTCAGCGAGGCCTGGCAGGTGAATTTGCTGAACGAGATGTCATGGATCTGACCCTTGCTGACACTCGGACCGGTGCCTGACTGGAAGGAGCTGTTGTTGCTGGCGCCCCATCCGAAGGAATTGAGCTCGATTTTATTTTGGTACGCGGAATCCTGTGCTTCCCCTTGGATGCCCTCTAGGTGTAGGAATGCATAAATGTCTGCTGCCATTTGAGTTTCTCCATAAATGTTCGGTAAGGCTGAGTTGCAAGCTTGAGCTCTTTTTCAGGCGAGCTACGCTTGTTGGTCGCCGGCTTTCAGATCGGGGTTCAAACGAAGGCTAGTTTTTTGCGACCGGCAATCGCGAGACAAGCCGCAACCCTATGTCCATGCCCTCGAGCTGGAAGTGAGGCCGGAGCTCGAACGTTGCGGCGTAATAGCCCGGGTTCTCTTCATTCTCCGTGATCGAGATTGCCGCGCCGGCGAGGGGCCTGCGGCACTTGGTCGCTTCCGAGGAGTTCTTCGGATCGGCATCGACGTACTCACTGATCCAGTTGTTGAGCCACCGCTGCAACTGCTCTTTCTCGTAGTACGACCCGACCTTATCACGCACCATTACCTTGAGGTAATGCGCGAACCGGCAACAAGCGAACATGTAGGGCAAACGGGACGACAGATTGCTCGACGCCGTCGCTTCCGGGTTATTTTGATAGGCCTTCGGTTTGAAAAGCGACTGAGCACCGATGAAAGTAGCGCGGTCGGTGTTCTTGCGATGAATGAGCGGGATCAATCCCGATTTTGCCAACTCGGCTTCGCGGCGGTCGCTGATGGCGATCTCCGTCGGGCACTTCAGATCGACGCCGCCATCGTCCGTCGGGAATGTGTGCGTCGGCAATTCTTCCACCTCGCCGCCCGACTGCACGCCGCGGATGCGCGCACACCAGCCATACTCCTTGAAAGCGCGGTTGATATTGGCTGCCATCGGATAGGCCGCATTCATCCATCCGTATTTTTCGCCCTTGTGGCCGTCGGTATCTTCTTCGAAGGCAAATTCGTCCACGGGTTCCGTCTTCGCGCCATATGGCAGCCGGGCGAGCACACGTGGCATGCAGAGGCCGACATAGCGCGCGTCGTCGGAATCACGCAGCGATCTCCAGGCCGCGTATTCCGGCGTATCGAACAGCTTGCTGAGGTCCCGCGGATTCATCAACTCGTTCCATGAATCCATGCCCATCAACGTCGAGTGCGCAGCGGCGAAAAACGGCGCGTGCGCCGCGCCGGCGATCTTGCTGAGGTCACGCAGCAACTGCACGTCCGTCGCCTGATGGCTGAAGCTGTAGTCGCCGATCAAGCAGCCGTACGGCTGTCCACCAAGCTGACCGAATTCTTCTTCGTAGATCTTCTTGAATATCGGGCTCTGGTCCCAGGCGGCGTTCGGATACAGCCGCAAATGCCGATAGAGCTCGTTCTTCGAGACATTCATCACGCGGATCTTGAGCATCGCGTCGGTCTCGGATTGGAACACCAGATATTTCAGGCCGCGCCAGGCGCCCTCAATCTGCTGAAATTCCGGCGCATGCATGATTTCGTTCATCTGCGCCGAAAGCTTCTTGTCCAATTGCGCAATCATCTCTCCGATCGTGTCGAGCACGTCGGATTTGATCAGGCTGGTATCCGCGAGTGCCTGCTCGACCAGAGTCTTGACGGCATTATCGAGTTCGGTAGCCGCGCGCTCGGTGCGCGGTTTGAAGCTCTGCTTCAACAGCGCAGAAAACTCGTCCGCATCTCGGGTTTGCGGTTGCGCATCCTGCTGCTGGGAACGGACTGTTTCGGTTGCCATGACACAGCTCTCTAATATTGGTGATTGTTAATATTGATGATTATTGTTCGCTCGCGCCGCCTTGTTCGACGGTGCGGTTTTTCAACGCCTGCATCAGTTGCGGATCGGCCAACAGCTTGCGCAACTGATCCTCGGCGGCAGCTTTGCCGTCCACATAGCGCTGCAGGTTCGCCAGTTGCATCCTCGCTTCGAGAAGCTTTGCAACTGCCGGAACCTGCCTGGCAACAGCCGCCGGATCAAAATCCGCCATTTTATCGAAGCGCAGGTTAACACCCATCTTTTCTGAAGAATCTTCGCTAAGCTTGTTGTCTACCCGGAAGCTGATGCCCGGCTGGATGGCCGCCATTCTTGAATCCAGATTGTCCATATCGAACTCGAGGAATTTGCGTTGCGGGATTTCGGCCTTCTCGACACCGGGCGCGTTGCCGGAGAGATCGGCCATGACGCCCATGACAAATGGAATCTCGACTTTTTCCTCGGCATTTGCCGGATTTTCGTAGGTGATGTGGACCCGAGGAGGACGAACCCGCCGAATGAATTTCTGACCGCTTTCTCGTGCCATGTATTCCACCTTATCTTTGAGTTTATGATTAGAGGGAGCTTTTTCTACCGCGTCAATTGGAATGGACACCTTCAGAAAACCTCCTGATGCTGGGCGTCGCGCATCAGTTCATCGAGCCACGCACGCCGTTGTCCGGGACATGCGGAAGCAGGCAGTAGCTACGGAGCGCAATGACGTCAACATTTTCAATCCTGTTCACTCTTTTCATTCTTAATTCACCAGCAGACGGCCGTCTCATTTATCGGCACCGAAAGTCTTCAGCGCTGCCTTCGGAAGCACCTCTCTCAGCACGCCCATGAAATCCCGCTCGGCGAGAGCGCGCGCACGATCGCACAGCATCGGCACCGGGCTGGAGGGCTCGGCGTGTCGGAAGAATCGCTGGACCTGCTCGAGCAGCGCGATCGCCTGCGCGCGAGACTCGACGCGGTATTGAGAAGATCCGCCACTTTCGGATGACGACGGCGGCGCTTCCAGCGCGGATGCTCCCTCCGGTAGCTTGGAAAGCTTGCCGACTGGCAGTTCGAAGAACTGGTCGGCGCCGATCTGAAACGCCGCTTTGTCCATTTGCGTCGGCACCAGGATGCTCATCACTTCGAAGAAGGACTTGCCGATCAGCTGGTGCGCCTGGCGTACCAGAGGCAGTGTTGGGCTTGAGGGTTCCGAGCGGCTGTAATATTCGGCGATCGCTGCCAGCGCCTGCTGCGCCTCTGCGAGCGATCCCGGCCCGCCCACCGCTTCCCGGGCAGTCCGTTCTTTCGCGGTAGCCGAAATATCATCGCCTTCCGCTGCGTGGGCTGCCGTCTCTTCGCGAAGCGCAGCATGTGGATCAACGAACCCCCGCATCTTGTCGATAAGCGCCGGCAGGTTCTCCAGGCCGAGCGAACCGCCCCGCATCGTGAAGACCTCGCGCATGCGGCCAAGCGATGTCTTGAGCATCGCTACGTGCTTGCGCGTTGCCGCCAACACATCGGGCGTTGCATCCGCTATCGCCTCTGTAACCGCAGCCGATGGGTGCTTCTGCTCGCCTGTACGCGGTTTTACTTCGCCGGCTGCGATCATCCAGGCCCGGTAGGTCACCGCTCCAATTCGGCGGGCTTCGCATAGTGGTGCATACTGCAGCGGGAACACGACGGTAGGCAGATCAAGCGCGCCGAGCGCAGCGGCGCGCGCGCCAAGATCGCCGTCAGCGGCGCGCGGATGGACATCGTCCCAGAATTTATCGAGCCACTGCGCAATTGCAGCAATTGTCACCGCGAAGCCACCGAGATCCCGATTCAGGATGAGGAGCCGCGCCCGCATGACAAGCAGTCGCAAGTCGCGGGAGCGCTCCCACAGCGGCTTGATCGCGTCGATCTGGTGCGGCAAGTCGACGGCGGATCGATCAAACGGTTTTCCGTCCTCGGCCGAAAAGAACAAGCTTGGAAGAATTCCTTCGGTCTGAGCGAAGAAGTTCAGGTAATCGGCGTCGCCCGCCAGATCGAGATCGGACCCGCACGGATCGGTTTCCGACAGCGGAACGCACAGCTCAGCAACCGCGGGATCAACCATCGCAGGCTCAGCGGCCGGGCCGATTTCGGTCGCTGCCAAAACAGCGGTCGTGCCGATTTCCGCCGCTGCCAAAACAGAGCGATCTATTGGCGCCGCGTCTATTGACGTCGAGTCTATTGGTGCCGAGTCCACGGCCGCAGCTTCGGGTTCCGTCATCGCCGGAGAGGATGTCTCCTCCTCCGATCGGGGGACCGCCGCGGCGCCGTCATCTTCAAGAGCAGCCGAGAATGCTAGTTCCGCCACCATGAGCCCTCAGAACCAGATCGCATGAAAACCGATCTGTAATAACCGATGTGTCGCTCCCAGAGCGATACAATTCTCGACAGTTAGTCATCCCCGCGGGATTTTGGTTCAAAAAAATTTCTGCTCAAGCGCCAGGTGGCGATGGAATAAAGGCGGTTTCAAACTGTCTTCCCAAAGCCGGCGGCGAGGTTTGCCGGAGGCGACGTCCGGCTGGGTGCCGGGCGAACAAGCGGACCGAATTTGGTTGCGTGTTGACGCATTTGAACCCGATCAGGCCGCTTCGCTACGAAGGTGAGATCAGCAGTGCGGGCAGTACCTGACAGCCGCCGAGCAAAAGAAGAAACATTTTCCCATGCCCCGAATCATAACTATCGAGAAGACAGTGATTGACCAGATCAACGCCGGCAATGTCGCCGTGGCCAACTTCTTCCGAAGTCTTCCCAGCGGATCCCGCCTCCAGATGTCATACCAAACCTTCTCTCAATTGAATGAGGCGGAGCAGCGTCTGGCCAACGACCTGCGTGTGGACCATCCGAACACGGACGAACATTACCTCGGTTGGTTGCGCGCTCGTTCAGACTCAAGAATGCGATACGTCCAGCAAATGGATCCCGGCGCCTTCGAGGCTATAACGCCGGAGTACGAAGCTACAATCGCGCGTGCGGTTGGGAGCGAACTGATGACGTTCGACAAAAAACTCGCCGAGACTTATAGCAGGCTCACGGCGCGTTTGATTGATAAGGTCGTGCCGGAAATGAGCAATATTCCCGCCGTGTCCCGGCCGAGGAATTACAATACCGGCAGGCAGATTCTGGGGCTGAAACCCTTGAACATCAGTCCGAGCGGGGCGGTGCTTCCAACCCCGGAGCCTATGTCGGTGAAAATTGGCGACAAGAAGATCGGCACCTACGATCCGGATTCCCACAACATCATCCCAACGGATGGCCCGCGTACCCGGGGCGGCGCGCGCACGACCAAGAATATCACGGCCCAAGTCGGTGACAGGCTCGAGCCAGTACAGGAACATGGCCCTTCTGCCAGCGGCGATGCGAAGTTCCAGGGCGCCGTCCTGGTCATCAAGGGAGTCAATTACGTTCTTCAGAAAATCAACGGCGCTATTCAAGCCCGGCGGTTCAATGAGGCATGGGCTCGGCTGCAGCAGGGAGTTCAGCAACGGCTAGACGATGATCCCCAGCTCGGTGCCATGCTGTTCGTGTACTACTCGCAAGCCCAAGGCGACATTGAAAGCGCCATTGACAGCGTAACGGTTTTCGAGAGCATCCAAGTTGGATACGGCTTCTCGCCGGACGACGCTGAGCGGGAATTCAAATCGAGACAGCATATCACGCCAGGGCAAGGCAATGTGGGCGACACAATCTGGGTTCACGAAGGACATTATGCGACGACTAGTCTTCGGTCTTTTGATTGTTGGAATATTCCTTGCGTTTCCCAACTTCTCGCTGGCCGCGTGCACGGTCAATTGGACGGGCGCAGCAGGCGATGGCCTATGGACGACCGCTGGTAACTGGGACACCGCCACAGTCCCCGGCCTGAACGATAATGTCTGCATTCCTGCGGCACAGACTGTCACGCTCATCGGCTCGAGCAGCATCGCCAGCCTCACCAGCGATGGTACATTCATCATCTCTTCGCCGACGACCTGTTGCAGTTCGTTGACCATCGCATCACCATCCACAATTAACGGCCCGTTTGTTCTTAATGGGGATCTTTCGGGGATTGGAGACCTGTTTCTCAACGGCCCGTTCACGTGGTCACAAGGCACGATGAGCGGAAATGCGACCACGAACGTTAACAGCACTATGGACCTG
>Ga0137415_10003496_pt1 | contig 15601 bp, 16 predicted proteins | sample CZODoug3_1_1_16f_FD_183082 | JGI IMG/M metagenome (GOLD analysis project Ga0137415, IMG submission 183082) | Vadose zone soil fungal communities from Angelo Coast Range Reserve, California, USA - CZODoug3_1_1_16fungal (Hybrid Assembly) | ecosystem: Environmental > Terrestrial > Soil > Vadose... | reverse complement strand
GCGTTCCCGTTCATGCTCGGCCTCGTCATCATGTTCCTGATCTGGATCAAGGATAACATTCCCGGGAAGATCGATCTGCAATGGCTCAAGCGGGGCGGTGGCATCTTGTCCAAAGGCCAACATCCACCTGCCAGACGCTTCAACGCTGGCCAGAAGGGCGTTTTCTGGATCGTGATCATCGGCGGATCGCTGATGTCGGTGTCCGGCTGGTTCCTGCTGTTTCCCTATATTCCGGCCAACGTGACGACGATGCAGTTTTGGACAGTGATCCATGCTGTGATCGCCATGCTCTTCATTGCTGCGATGATGGCCCACATCTATATCGGCACGGTCGGCATGGAGGGCGCGTTCGATGCGATGGGAACGGGTGAGGTTGATCTCAACTGGGCCAAAGAGCATCACTCGCTCTGGGTCGAGGAAGAGCAGGCCAAGGGCCATGCGCCGTCGGGAAGCACTCCGAGGGCTATGCCGGCCGAATAGTTCGGCCCGTCGACACACGTCAATGTTGGGGAAGCGCCATGAAAGTCTTTCTTGCGGCCTTGTTGTTCGCGGCGGTAGCCGCGGTTGGCGTGTCGATCGTGCTCAACACCATCCAGCAGCCGAGCTACGCCGCGTTCACCACGGGCGGCGCCAGGGTTGGCGATCCCGGCAATAATTTGGTCGGGCCGGGTTGATCCCGGCTGGAATGTCGAGCATGCCTAACGTTACCCCGGCGTGGCCGGTTGAGATCCGGCTCGTGAAGGACCGCCGCGCGCTGCATGTCACATTTGAGGATGGCAATACCTTCACGCTCTCGGCGGAATTACTCCGTGTGACCAGCCCCTCCGCCGAAGTGCAGGGTCATTCCGAAGCGCAACGCAAAACGGTTGGCGGAAAGCGCAACGTGACGATTCTCTCCGTTGATCCGGTCGGCAATTATGCGGTGCGGCTCGGTTTCGACGATATGCACTCTACCGGCATCTACTCCTGGGCGTTCCTGAACGATCTCGGTGTGAACGCCGAGCGGCGTTTTCAGGATTACCTCGACGATCTCCAGGCCAAGGGCCTGGACCGCGACAGACCGGGCATGCGCTAAGGGCGATGCGGATGGATGAAACGATAACTGCGAATGCTCCACCTCGCAAAAGACCCCGCACTGCATTTCTGACATGTACAGCCTTGCTGATCATTCTGTCACTTGGGATGACTGCCGCCTTCGCGCAGTTACGGGGCCATGGCGGGCCCGTGCGGGCATTGGCGATTTCGTCCGACGGACAAACCGCGATCTCCGGAAGCTTTGATTCCACCGCGATCCGCTGGTCGCTGACGCGCAATGCGGCCGAGCAGGTGCTCCGCTTCCATGCCGACGCCGTTAACGCGGTCGTCCTGTTGAAGGATGGCCGCGCCGCGACCGCAGGCGCCGACGGGCGCGTTGCCATCTGGACTTCAGGCCGCGCCGAGCCCGATGCCGTACTGGAAGGTCATACAGCGCCGATCGCCGCGCTCGCGGTGTCGCCCGACGGCGCAACATTGGCTTCAGCGTCGTGGGATTATACGGTGCGGTTGTGGCCGCTCGCGGGTGGCGTGCCGCGCGTACTTGACGGGCATACACAAAACGTCAACGGCCTGGCGTTCGCTCCGGACGGTCGCACGCTGGTCAGCGTCAGCTACGATCAGAGCCTGCGGCTCTGGCCGCTCTCAGACTCGCCCGCCGCGACCGTTGTTGCGATGCCGACCCCGCTCAACGCCGTAGCAGTCGGCAGCGACGGTGAGATCGTGACCGGTGGCGCCGACGGAAAGCTCTATTTTCTGACGGGAGCCGGCGTGGCCGCAGGTGAGGTCGCGGCCGGACCAAGACCGGTGATCTCGATTGCGATCTCGCCGGACGGCGTGCTGGTGGCCGCCGCGAGCATTGGCGGGTCGGTAGCGGTGATCAATCGCAAGACGCGCGGTTTGGCGCGCACGCTGGTCGGCCCCGGACTACCAGTCTGGTCAGCCGCGTTTCTGCCGGACAGCCGCACGCTGCTTACCGGCGGTGCCGACAACATCATCCGTCGCTGGAACGCGGCTACCGGAGAATCCATCGATCCGCTGCTTCTGGAAACGACGGGAGATCCATTGGCTGCCTATGCCGGCGACCGGGGCGCGGATATCTTTCGTGCCTGTGTCGCCTGCCATACCCTTGGCGCCGAGCAAGCCAACAGGGCGGGCCCGACCCTGGCCGGCATCTTCGGCCGGCGGATCGCAACCGTGCCGGGCTACAATTTTTCCGAAAGCCTCAAGCGTCTCGATATCGTCTGGACGCCGGAGACAGTTTCAAAGTTGTTCGAGATCGGACCTTCAGCCTACACCCCAGGTACCAAGATGCCCGAGCAGCGTATCGGTTCGGAACAGGACCGCGCCGCGCTGGTGCAATTTCTTGAGCGCGCAACAAAGCGATAGATGCTCGAAGAACCGGCGGCGACCCGTTCAGCCCCCTCGCATTCAATCGCGTTAGAAAATCGCGGTCGACACTGTTCGGCCTGACAGCGAATCTCGCAGCCCACGAAAGCTGTCTCGCAACCTGAGCGAGTCCGCACGGTTCGACGGCGCAGCAAGCAAAAACAGCGGGAACTCCGTCTTTCACATACCCCCGGGGGCAACGGTTCACATCAGGTAAGCGTGATGTGTGAGACAGCTCACAATCCTGCGGTGCGGTTCGAGCTAAGTGAAATGACGCAACTATCCTGCGTGTCGAACCGAACGGAGATTTCCGATGAAGCGCCTGATGATCTCGGGACTAGCGGCGGTCGCTCTGCTCGCTGCCGCAACCACCATGCTGCGGTCGCACTCGCCTTCGACCGATCGTCCTGTCGGGGCCGCAGACATGGCCTCGTTGCAGCAATCTCGCATCGCGGCCGGCGCAGACAAGCTCCCGACCGAGAACTTCGAGGATATGTCGCTGGTCTTTTCGACCGCCACAAAGCGCTAAGCGAAAGACCGATACCAGGGCGACGCTGCGTCCGGGATGAAGGAATGACCGAGCCAAATTGATCTAGCTCAAGTAGGTAACAATAAACCGGCGTTCCCATATCAAATGGATCGGTACACCGGAGGTCAGTTCCTGTACGCGGCGTTCTTCTGGCCGGCGCTCGTCGCTGCGTCGGCCGGTGAAACGGCGTCGTCCATAGCGGCGCAGTTTCTGGGATTCGCGGGCGAAGTCGATGGCGACCACACCCGGCAGGAGCCGGAAGGAGCCACGCCGAGCAAGATTGCGCTCGAGCTGCATACCGTCCAGCTCCGTGACTTTACCACGGTCAAAAGCGGCGTTCCCACCCTCCTGTGCACGCCGCTCGCGCTGCATGGCGCTGCTGTTGCCGACCTTGCCGCCGGGCACAGTCTTGTTGCCGCCTTCCGTGGTGCCGGAATTGAACGACTGTTCATGGTCGATTGGCGCTCGGCCAGCGCCGAGATGCGATTTCTCGGAATTGACGACTATCTCGCCGATCTCAATGTCCTGGTCGATCATCTCGGTGGCTTGGTTGATCTCGTCGGGCTCTGCCAGGGAGGCTGGTTGTCGCTGGTCTATGCCGGGCGATTCCCAGCCAAGGTACGCAAGCTCGTTATGGTGGGGACGCCGGTTGATACTGCTGCGCGGCAATCCGAATTGTCGGCTACCGCCGAGGCTACTCCGCTGACCGTGTTTGAAAGCTTGGTTAATCGCGGCGATGGTCGCCTGATCGGCCGCAACGTCGCGAAGCTCTGGGGAAACGACACCGTTGAAGCCGACGAGATTCGCGAATCGCTGCAGACGCTTCAGCCGATCGGCTCGCCGGAATTCACGCAGATCGAAACCATCTTCAAGAACTGGAACTCCTGGACGATCGATGTTCCCGGAACATACTATCTCGAAGTCGTCGAAAAACTATACAAGCTCAATGAACTTGCCACCGGGAGCTTCGTCGCCCTGGGGCAAAACATCGATCTCGCGCGCCTGCGGCTTCCAATGTACCTTCTTGCTGGAAGCGCCGACGAAGTGGTTACCCCGGAACAATTGTTTGCGGTGGAGCGGCTGGTTGGAACGCCGCCGCAGTACCTCCGCCGGGAGGTCGCGCCGTGCAATCATCTCGGCCTGTTCATGGGCAGGCAGACGCTCGAAGAATACTGGCCGAGGATTGTGCGCTGGATGAAGGAGCCTCTGGGCGTTCCCGACGAACATGCCAGTCGGCCTGTGCACCGCGTGCGCACAGCGAAATCAAAGAAAATCTAACGCAAGCAATGTGCCTCCCGGCAATCATCCTTTCACCCGCCGCATCGTCATCGAATGACGAAATCGGGATGCCGGATGGGTGTTGATGGCAACCTGCGCGATTCTGCCGTCAGCTAGCTGGAGCATGATGTGTTGGAACTGGATCGATTCGTCCCGTAAGCGCGAGGCACTAACGATCTCGTGTCCCGGACCCGGCATACCGTCCCTTCGGCGGTGCACGGCAGGGCCTGGACAAAAAATCGCGAAAACAACCCCATGCAAAGTAGAGTGAACCCCGGCTCGCAGCACTCCTGCTGCGCTGCGTGTCCGGGCGCGAGAAGAAAAATGCGCCGTCGTCATGGCCCCAACCTAATCTCATCCCGCTCTGGTCTATAGGTGCGCTGTACTTCCAGCGCCGTCGCTCCCGCTTGCACCTGGAGTCCTTCCGCCAACCGGGTGGAATCAAGCCCGCTGCGATCTGCTGATGGACCTCCACGACGCTTTGGCCGAAAAGATCCTCGGCGCGCTGCGAGAGCGGGGATCATCTAGCCGTTCACCATTTCTAAGTAAGTCATGGTTATATCGTACCGGCAGCGATAGTAAATCGAGGCTCTCATGAACCTGCTCAGCCGATTCAAGATCAGTAGCAAACTTGCGGGCATGCTGGCGTTATCGGCCTTGGCGGTGTGCGCGAATATCGCGCTGTCGACTTCGCTCAGTCAAAAACGAATGCTGGACGACCGGGTGACGCAGTTGCGTACGGCGGTAGACATCGTCATCGGGATGGCGAAGTCGATGCAGGAGGAAATAGCCGCGGGCAAGTTGACCATGGCCGAGGCCGAGAGCCAGCTCCGTACGCGGTGCAGGCACATGATGTTCGACAAGGGACAAGGCTATCCGGCCGCATATCGGGCGGATGCAACCGTGGTGATGAACGCGGCCAATCCGCAAATTGAAGGCAGGATAAGCACCACAAAAGACTCGAACGGCGTTCCGATCGTGGCAACCATCCTGGAAGCCGCCAGCCGCGATCCCAATGGCACCACCACCACGTATACCTATGCAAGGCCCGGTGAAACCACGCCGCTGCCGAAACTGGTTTTTGTCCGCAAATTCGAACCGTGGAACATGGTCTTCGCCGTCGGCCTGTATGTGGATGATATCGATGCCGACATGAACACGCTGCTGGTGCGGCTGGGAGCGACCGGTGCGGTGGTGATGGTGTTGATGGGTCTGTTTCCTGGCTAATCGCTCGCGATATTCTCGGCGCGCTGAAGCGTCAGCAAAACCGGATGCAGCGTATCGCCAACGGCGTGCTCGACGAACCGGTCGGAGAAACCCAGCGCGCCGACGAGATCGGCCGCATGGCGGAAACGCTGGAGATGCTGCGCCAAACCGCGCTGACGGCCCGGACGCTGGAAGCGGAACAGGCAGAGCTGAAGCTGCACGGCGAGCATGAGAAGCGCGAAGCGCTGATCGCGCTCGCCAGCCGCTTCGACGCCTCGGTGGGGCAACTCGTCGGACTGATGGCATCGAACTCGACCGAACTGGAGTCGACCGCGCAATCCATGACTGGCACGGCAGAACGCACCAACCAGCAGGCGACAGTGGTCAGTTCCGCCGCGGCGGAAGCCAGTACACGCGTGCAAACCGTGGCCACGGCGGCAAAAGAATTATCGACGTCGATCACCGAAATCAGCCGTCAGGTCGCACAATCCGCCAAGATCACCGATCGCGCCGTCGAGAACGCGCGCCGGACCGACACGATCGTGCGCGCGCTTGCTGAAGGTGCGCAGCAGATCGAGCACGTCGCGGAGCTGATTTCGAGCATCGCGGGACAGACCAATCTGCTGGCGCTCAATGCGACCATCGAAGCAGCTCGCGCGGGTGAAGCCGGCAGGGGCTTCGCGGTAGTGGCGTCCGAGGTGAAAAGTCTCGCCAGCCAGACCGCGGAGGCCACCAAGGAGATCGGCACCCGCATCGCCCAGATCCAGGGCGCGACCAATGAAGCGGTGCAGGCGATCGAGGGTATCACCGTCACGATCGAGGAGGTCAGCGCGATCGCGGCGACGATTGCTTCCTCCATCGAGGAACAGGGCGTCGCAACTGCCGAAATCGCGCGCAACGTCAGCCAGACGGCACAGGCGACGCAGGAGGTGACAACCAACATCGGCGGTGTCAGCGCCGCTGCCAATGAGACTGGCGCCGCCGCCGACCAGGTGCTCAGCGCGCCTCCAATCTGTCGAAGCAGGCTGAGCAGCTTTCCGGCGAGGTCACCACCTTCCTGGCCGGAGTGCGCGCCGCCTAAGCCTTTCCCGGGTCAACCACCGGTCTGGCCTCTCACCAGACGGGAAGCCGCTTTGGCGGCCTGTGTCAGATCGTCAGAAATGATCTCCACGACGGCCGCCGCCGCGCCCGAAACGATGCGTCTGGGGTTGGTCACCCAGCTCACGGAGCGCGAAATGGCGGGGCGGCTGATAATCTGCGCGCGAATTCGTCCTGCCGAAAGCAAGGGGTTGAGCGCAATACCGGGCAGGACCGTCACCAACTCCGTTGTCGCAACAATCTCACATACCGCCGAAAGCGTATCGATTTCCAGCCTGGGCTTGAGGATAAAGCCGGCCGCGGACGCGGCATTGTCCAGAATCATGCGGAGCCCATGGCGTCGCGATGGAATAATCAGATCGAGGCTTTCAAGCCGCTTGAAGGAAACCGTCTTGGAGCGCGGCATTTTGTTGCCCGTTCCCTGAGCCAGCATCATCTCTTCGTCGAGGATGTGATGCGCCGTCAGCGGAAGCTTCTTCTGCGGCATGTTGATGATGGCGGCGTCCAGTTCGCCCGAGGCCACCCAATCGATCAACGTGTCGGTATAACCTTCGCAGATCAGAAGCTGGATTTCCGGATATCTCGCCGCGATCTTCGCGGACGACGCGGCGAGCGTGCTTTGCGCCGCAGACGCTATCATGCCGATACTCACGCGGCCCGATATCTTGCCGTCGAGGCGCGCCATTTCCTCCCTGGCACGCTCAACTTCCTTCGTGATGGTGCCGGCGAGGCGTACCAGGGTTTCCCCCGCCGGTGTCAGTGACACCCCATGCGCGGCCCGATCGAACAGCTGCTTTCCGAACGACTTTTCGAGTTTCGCGATCTGCATGCTCAAGGCGGGCTGAACGATGTTCAATTGGCGCGCCGCCCGGGTCATGTTTCCCTCGCGGGCAAGGCAGAGGAAGTAGTTCAACTGCTTCAGATCCATCGGGTGCACCTGCAGTGTATCAATTTAAGTGATTGAAATTATCAATATCTATTATTTGTTTTGATTGTAAAGCGCCCCTATCGTTCCGAAAGAAGGGAGCGGGGGTCCTGCCCGGGGCGCCGGTTCTGACACATTCGAAATTACGGAATCCGGTCATGGAGCCATCGCAACGACGCCTGATCGTCGGAATCTCCGGAGCGTCGGGAGTGACATACGGTGTCCGTCTGCTTCAACTCCTCCGCAATGCGGGGGTTCAAACGCATCTCGTGATGTCCAGGACAGCCGAGATCACGTTCGCCTACGAGACAACGCTCAAGATTGCCGACGTCAAGGCGCTGGCGCACACCACACATTCCATCGACGATATGGCGGCTCCGATCTCGAGCGGTTCGTTTCGGACGATGGGGATGATCGTCGCGCCTTGTTCGATGCGTTCGATGTCGGAAATCTCATCCGGCGTGACAACGACATTGTTGACCCGCGCGGCCGACGTGACCCTTAAAGAACGACGGAAGCTGGTCTTGCTGGTTCGAGAGACGCCGCTTCATACCGGCCATCTCAGAAGCATGACCGCGCTCTCGGAAATGGGAGCGATCATCGCGCCTCCCGTTCCCGCCTTCTATGCCAAGCCGGAGACGCTCGAAGATATGGTCAATCACACCGTTGGCCGCGCCCTCGATCTCTTCGATATCGATGTCGGTGTGGCGCATCGCTGGGGCGAGCAGGAGGATTCGCGGCGCCGTCCGGCAGCAAAGCGAGAGACCTGATGGGCAAGAGACAAGAGGATTACCGATGAAGAACACCGAGGTTGCCCCGACGCCGGCGAGCCACAATGCGTCTCCCGATCTGAGAAGCTGGCTGCGGCGTCTTGCCGCGACCGGCAGGCTCGCCGTGACACGAAACGGCGTCTCGCTGATCGACGAACTGGCAGCGGTATCCAAGAAGCTTGAGCTTGAGCGTGCGGTCATGTTTCCGCGCCCGGGCGGCCATCCGATGACTGTCGTTGCCAATCTGTTTGTCGATCGAGGCTGGATCGCGGATTCGATCGGCGTGCCGACCGAAGATCTGCTGGCGCGGTTCCAGCAAGCCGTTCGACGGCCGCTACCGTGGACCGAAGTGACGGATGCAGCTGCGCAGGAAGTCGTTCATCGCGACGTCGATCTGCTCAAACTTCTACCCATTCCCAAGCACAACGAGCACGACAGCGGCCCCTACATCACAGCGGCGCTGTTGATCGCACGGAACCCGAAGACAGGGATCCAGAACGTGTCGATCCATCGGTGCCAGATCAGCGGCCCGGACAGGATCGGCGTTCTTCTGCTGCCCAGGCACACCCATCACTATTTCAGGATGGCGGAAGAAGCCGGCGAGGCGCTTGAAATCGCGCTCGTGATAGGCGTCCACCCGGCGTGCATCCTGGCTTCGCAGGCGATCGCGGCACTCGACGAGGACGAAATGGAAACCGCCGGCGCACTGATGGGCGCTCCGGTGGAGATGGTGAAGTGCAAGACCAACCGGGTTCGGGTGCCGGCCCACGCCGAGATCGTGATCGAAGGGCGGATCTTGCCGAAGATCCGCGAGGCCGAGGGCCCGTTCGGCGAGTTTCCGCAGTATTATGGCCCGCGCGCCAATCGTGAAGTCATTCATGTCGACGCCGTGACGCATCGCGCGAATGCGATCTTTCATACCATCGTCGGAGGGGGCATGGAGCATCTGCTGCTGGGGGAAATTCCCCGCGAGGCAACTCTGCTTGAGCATCTCCAGCGAAGTTTCCCCAGCGTGCAGGATGTGCGGCTGACGCGGGGCGGGACCTGCCGCTATCACCTTGTCGTCAAGATCGACAAGCGCAGCAACGGAGAGCCAAAGAACATTATCATGGGCGCTTTCGGCGGACACTATGACGTCAAGCAGGTCGTGGTGGTGGACCTCGACGTCGACATCGACAATCCGCATGAGATCGAATGGGCAGTGGCCACCCGATTTCAGGCGGATCGCGACCTGGTTGTTGTCTCCGGTGCACAGGGCTCGAAACTCGATCCCTCAAGCCAGGAGGGCATCAGCGCCAAGATGGGGATCGACGCGACGAAGCCGGTGGAAGCCGAAGTGATGAAATTCAAGCGCATCCATGTCAAAGGCCTGGAAGAAGTCGAGCTTGATCGCGTGCTGGAGCACGACGCAGAGGCCGCGTTTGCGAGGGTCACTGCGGGGTTGGCCGTTATTCCGTGATGCGCGGCTATTACAATCGACCTGATGAGACGGATAAGACCATCAAGGACGGATGGATCCATACCGGTGACGTCGCCAGGGCCGACGAAGACGGCTACCTCTATATTGTCGATCGCAAGAAAGACATGGTGCTCAGCGACGGCACGCCGATCAACTGGCACGATCGCACTTTTAGTCCTTCTAAACTGAACCGCGGTCGCAGCCTTGAGCGCAATCGACGTGAATTGCATACTTGCAGCATGATGACTTTAGACCAGCCATGATGCCGCACATCTACGAACACGTGTTCGAGCAGTTCCGTATCGTTGGTTCCGATGACAGTTCGATCGCGGATAATTTCGCCGATTACGCACAATGGCTGGAATCGCCGGGCTGTCTTTTCCAGCGCAACAATTTCGTTCTGAGCAGCCAGACTCGCAGCGAAGGCATCATCAAGGCGGGACTGTTCCTGACGGTGGTGCTGAAAGGGACGGGCGGCGGCGGGCCGCGCCAAGGCACAAGCCGGTTTTGTTACACGGATAATACGATTGCCGTCATGGCGTTGAGGGAACCGACGCCGTGCGGCGGCGATGCGCCGCGCGGCGCTCATATGCGAGCTGCAAGCATTGCCTTTCCCGTCTCGTCTCTCGAGCGGCTCGGGTTGCGGAACGAGTTCCTCGATCTGTTCGGTGCGCAGCACCCCACCGCTTTCGTCGCCTCCATCAAGGCATCGCCCCGGCTTCAGGCTATTGCCATGGAAATGATTACTCCGGCCGCTGAAGGCAGGACCGGCGAGCTGCTGCTGTCGGCTCACGCAACTGAAATCCTTGCCCGCGTCATGGTCGCGTTGCGTGCCAAGGGTGAGAGCGGTGCCGTTGCAGACCAGAGGCGAATGCGTCTCCAGGCGGTCAGGGACCTGATCGAATCCGACCTTCGGCATCCCTGGACGATTGCGGAATTGGCCCGGCATGCCGGATTGGGCCGGCGCTCTTTCAATGCGCAATTTCATCGGATGTACGGCGTCAGTGCGTCGGACTATCTGAGGACAAGCCGGCTTACCTCTGCCCGCGAAGCATTGTTGCATCAGGGATTGTCGGTCATGGAAGCTGCGTACGCCGTCGGATACGCCAATCCGGCGAATTTCTCCACGGCGTTTCGCAAGCACTTCGGATACGTGCCGAGCAGTTGCCATCGCGACAAGCTCTCCTGACGCTGATCCAATCCGGGAAAATGGCGGACCGCCAATTCCGATCCGGTGGGCGCGCTGGCGCACGCCGGTAACAAGAGATCGGCTGCGGCGGAATGCCTCAGCGTCTAATTTGGAGAGCGTCAACACACGATCAAAGGCTTTTTGCGCAAGCGCAAAGGCACCTGAAAATCAAATCTGTTCTCTCCCCACTGGGACAGTTGGATACAGGGGTGAGACTGCGATGGAGTTCGACTGCGAGAGGCCGCGCGCATGGGTTGCTTCGTCGAAAGGCCTCTTCTGCGCGACCGTACTCGGCCTGAGCATGCAGATCGAGCCGGCGTTGGCGCAAGGAGGCGGAGGCTCCGACCAGAGGTCGGGTCAGTCGCTTCCGCCTGTTACGATCGATGCGCCAAAGCTGCAATCGGCCCGTCCTGCGCAACCCGCGCGGAGGGCAGCACGATCGCAAAGCGTTTCACGGCGGGTCGCCGCCCCCGCGCAGCGGCAAGCCGTGGAACCCGGCGCCCGCGGTGCGGTCGGCGAGCGTGCCAATGGACCGGTGGTCGGCTATCTCGCCAATCAAAGCGCGAGCGGCACCAAGACCGATACGCCGCTGCTTGAAACGCCGCAGTCGATCTCGGTCGTGACCAAGGACCAGATCGCGGCGCAGGGCGCGCAAACCATCGTCGAAGCGCTGCGCTACACGCCAGGCGTGACCCTCGATACTTTCGGCGCCACCACATTTTTCGACTCCGGCAAGCTCCGCGGTTTCGACGCCCCGCGCTATCTCGATGGCCTTCGGCTGCCGATCGACCCTGGAACGCAGTTCGCCTATCCGTGCATCGAGCCGTACGGTCTGGAGCGACTGGAAGTGCTGAGAGGGCCATCGTCGGGCCTTTACGGACAGACCGATCCGGGCGGCCTGATAAATATGATCAGCAAACGGCCGACGGCGTTGCCGCAGCACGAGATCGTCGGCACCTTCGGTTCGTTCGATCGCTTCCAGGGCGCCTTCGACACGTCTGGACCGATCGACAAGAACGGTGAGTTGCTTTACCGGCTTGTCGGTCTTGCCCGAAGCACCGACGGGCAGCAGGACTTCGTGCACGAGAACAAGGTGTTTATCGCGCCGAGCCTGACGTGGCGGCCGGCGATGGACACCTCGTTTACGCTGCTGTCGCACTATCAGAACGTCGACAACAAGGGGTGGCAGCAATATGTGCCCGGCGGCGCGTCGCTATTGCCAAATCCATTCGGGCGCGTTCCCTACAGCCGCTACCTCGGTGAGCCCAGCGCTGACGGCTACAAGCTGGAACAGTTTTCGCTTGGCTATGCGTTCGAGCATCGTTTCGACAACAATCTGCAGTTCCGCTCCAATTTTCGCTACTTCGACGTGTCGAATAATCTCGTGGGCGTTCGCTCCGAAGGTTTCTTTGGCGCACCTCCGTCCGTCACCGGCGTGCTCGCGGATTTCAGAACCGGGCCACGCTCGATCAATTATGTGAACTCGGCCGTGCAGAATGCCGCACTGGATAATCAGGTCCAGGCCGACTTCGCGACCGGTCCGCTCATTCACAAGGTCCTGGTCGGGTTCGACTATCAGTACCAGACCGCGACCTCGGACTATAAGTTCGCGTCGATCGCACCGATCGACGTCTTCGCTCCGGTCTATGGCGCCTTCCTGCCGCCGCCGAGTACGCTGCCGTCCTTTATCAACACGGACACCTCGCTGAAGCAGGCAGGGCTATATGCCCAGGATCAGATCAAGCTCGATCGCTGGACGCTGACGCTTACCGGACGGCAGGATTGGGCGCAGGCCGAAACAGTCAGCAAGGGCATTTTCCCGGCCCCCGGAACCTATCTGCAGAACGACAGGGCCTCGACGGGTCGCGTCGGTCTGAACTACCTGTTTGTCGCCTTACGTCAATTACTCGACCTCGTTCGTGCCGACGTCGGGCACCGACCAGTTCGGAAACATATTCAAGCCGACGACGGGCGAGGGTGCCGAGATCGGCCTCAAGTTCAAACCGCTCGGATCGAATTTGATGCTGACGGCCGCATTTTTCGACACCACCCAGCAGAATGTGCTGACCGCCGATCCGACTAATATCGCCTTCAGCGTCCAGACCGGCGAAGCACGGGTGCGGGGATTTGAATTCGAGGCGCGTGGCAGCGTCACTCGTGAACTCGAGATCGTCGGCGGCTACAGCAAATACGATCCGAGGGTCACAAAGAGCAACGACGGCTTCGTCGGCAATTATCTGGTCAACACCGCGCTCGAACAGGCCTCGCTATGGGCCAAATACACATGGTATGACGGCCCGGTCGCAGGTCTCGGCATCGGCGGCGGTGTGCGTTACGTCGGCGAGAGTTTTGGCGATGCCGCCAATACGATTCTAATCCCGGACTACGCCTTGTTCGATGCCACCATCAGCTTTGATTTCAAATATCTGCGCCCCGACCTCAAGGGATGGAGCGCTCAGATCAACGCGACCAATCTCACAAACCGCTACTATGTAGCATCCTGCGTGACGAGCTTTGCCTATTGCGGTCTCGGTGCGGCCCGTACGGTTCTCGGAACCGTCAAATACGCCTGGAACTAGGAGACGAGTTTTGGCGTCCGGAAGTTCGTCGCTGCGAAAGTGGGCATGGGTCCACAAATGGTCCAGCATCGTCTGCACGATCTTCATGCTGCTGCTGTGCATCACGGGCCTGCCGCTGATCTTCCACGAGGAGATCGACGATCTGCTTCATGAACAGGTGAAGGCGGCGGCGGTGCCCGAGCGTACGCCGCTTGTGGATCTCGACCGCGCGGTTGCAAGCGGCCTTGCGGCCGCGCCAAAGCAGGTCGCGCACTTCCTGATCTGGGATCCCGACGATGCCAATTCGCTGTTGTTGAGCGTCGGCCCATCGATCGACGTCAACCCGACTGATAATCGCATCATCCGGGTTGACGCACATACTGGCACCTTCCTCGACGCACCCGACCTTACCAGGCGTTTCACCTACATCATGCTCAAGCTCCACACCGACATGTTCGCCGGCCTGCCCGGAAAGCTGTTTCTGGGGCTGATGGGCATCCTGTTTTGTGCAGCGATCGTATCGGGCATCGTCGTCTACGCGCCGTCGATGCGGAAGCTGAACTTCGGCGCCTACCGACGCGAACGGCCTCGCATCGTTCGGTGGCTCGATCTGCATAACCTTGCCGGCATATTGCTCGTCGTCTGGATGCTGGTGGTTGGGTTCACCGGTGTCATCAATACCTGGGCCGACCTTGTCATCAAGGCCTGGCAATTCGGACAGCTTGCCGAGATGACGTCGCAATATGCCGACCGCCCTCCGGTCACTCAGCCGACGTCGCTGACGGCTGCGGTCGCAACGGCACAGCAAGCGCAACCAGATATGAAACCGGCCTTCGTGGCGTTTCCCGGCTCCATCTTCAGCAGCAAGAGCCACTACGGCGTCTTCATGCGCGGCAACACACCGTTGACCGCAAAGTTGTTGAAGCCTGCCCTCATCGATGCAGCCACCGGGAAATTGACCGATACAAGGAATCTGCCCTGGTACGTCACCGCGCTATTGATTTCACAACCGCTTCACTTTGGCGATTACGGCGGCATGCCCCTGAAAATCATCTGGGCGGTGCTCGACGTCATCACCATCGTCGTTTTGATAACCGGCCTCTATCTGTGGCTGCGCCGTCGTCAGTCGGGTTCGAGCGTGGAAAGAATGCTGGCCGCGACGCAAGCCGCGTCGAACGATCCGGTACTGACCTCATGACCAGCGTCGGTCCTGGCGTTCGACGAAAAACCATCGGGCAGATATTCGGTATCCCGCTGCTGACGGCACTTCTCAGTGCCATTGGTCTGGTATCCGCGCTCGTCGGCGACGGAATTTGGGATAGTGTTTCCTGGGTCGTGCTTTTGTTTCCGATCCTGCTTTGCGGCTATTGTCTGCGGCAAGTCCAGAAATGAATCGAATGTAGATCACTTGTTGCATGGAGCAGCAATTGACGGTCTCTGTCGAAGTGCAGATTGTGAAGATCACAAAATCGACTCGCGCAAGATCATCGGCGGCGAACAGGGATCTGGTCTGCCAACATATTTCAGGCGTCAAACCGACACAGGTTTGCCGCGCGACAGGTCCGATTTTTGCCGCTCGCCCGGCCTACCGCTTCCGTCATCGTCATCGATTGGCACGCATCGATGACGGGACGGGGATATTCAAAAACATCCTGACGACATGATCGAGAGGCGCTGGCGGTTTCGTGGATGTCGTCGACGTAACCGCAGCCTGCAGGCGGTCCAATGCCACAGTTCCGTTATCGAGCCGTCACGCACGCAGGAGAAATCATCGTCGGCGAAGTCGACGCCTCATCGCGTGAGGAGGTGGTGCGGCGCATCGAGTATCTGGGACACCTGACGATTGATGCCGAGGTCGCGGCAACGGGAATCCTGACCCGCAGCCACCGACGCGGCGGAAAGCCGCCGCGGTCTCGCGACGTTTCCATTTTTTTACGCCAGCTCGCACTGCTGATCGGCGCCGGATTGACGCTCGAAGCGGCGCTCCAAACGCTCGGTGAAGACACCAGCAAGGCATTGGCCGGCTTCTCCAATGGGCTGCGCGCATCGATCTCCGCGGGCGAAAGCTTCGCGGAGGCCCTGGAACACCATTCCTCAATCATCGATCCCGCCTATGTCGCCATGGTGCGGGTGGGGGAGGCGTCGGGCAAGCTCGAAGCGGTGTTGCG
>Ga0137415_10003493_pt1 | contig 15604 bp, 20 predicted proteins | sample CZODoug3_1_1_16f_FD_183082 | JGI IMG/M metagenome (GOLD analysis project Ga0137415, IMG submission 183082) | Vadose zone soil fungal communities from Angelo Coast Range Reserve, California, USA - CZODoug3_1_1_16fungal (Hybrid Assembly) | ecosystem: Environmental > Terrestrial > Soil > Vadose... | reverse complement strand
GCCGTACAGGCCGCCGGACGCGGTCAGCGTGGGTGCGGCCAGCTCCTCGTCCGTCCACACGCCGCGGTCCGACGTCCCGAGAGCCGTCACCACCGCAGCCTGCAGGTCTTTCGCCAGCCGCTTGTTCTCCGCGGCAAACGGCCGCACCGGGTCATAGAACGTCTCGGTGCCGCCCACCGATGGATCGTCGAACGCGTCGAAGTGGATCGAGACCAGGACCGACGCGGCGGCCGCGTTGGCGCACAGCGTCCGGGCGACGAGGTCACGGTGCACCGCCGACCCGGTCATCGCGCCCGCCACCGAGTCCGAGGTGGACAGCTTCGCCACCGACGAATCAGCGGTGCGCGACAGCACGACCCGATATCCGTCGGCGCGAAGCAGCGACGAGAGGCGCGTGGCGACGGCGAGCGTGACGTCCTTCTCCAGCACCTGGCGCCCCCCTGCCATGCCGACCACGCCCGGGTCGAGGCCGCCATGGCCGGGATCGATGAACACGGTCTTGGCCGCACGCCCTCCAGCCGGATCAAAGCCCATGCACGCACCCGACTCCAGCCCGTTCATCACGGCCTGCGAGGCGGTCTGGTGAGATGGAGTCGGTCCGCCGCCAGGCGAAAGCGCGGAGCGAAACGAGGCGATTACCAGGGGCGCGGCAAACGCGCAGGAAATAGCAAGCGCCAGGACGAGCGCTGCGCGGAACAGGGCAGACGAGCCCCGCCGGCGCCGAGTGCGGGCTGTGACGTTGGCGGCGTTTGCGATCGGCGGCGTCATTCTAGTGGGCCGCACGCCCCCACCCATATAAGAGGAACTACGTCAGTCGCGCGGGCTACTTGATCCTGTCGTTCTCTCCCGTCGCCACTTTCTTGCTGGCGGTCGCGTCGAGGTTGAGCATGGCCAGGATGACCATGAACGACTTCTTCTGCCAGACCGCGATGTAGTAAGTCTGGTTTCCGATCGGCGCGTTGAGCACGATCGAGTTGGGCGAAAGGCCTGTCTTGGTGCCCTCGACCACCGCCTGCCCGCTGCTGCGCAGCTCGGCGGCGCTGACATTGAAGAGCTTCTCGCTCGTATAACCCTTGGCCGCGCTCGAGTCATCTTTGAACTGGATCACGAAGTTGACGACCAGCTTGTACGTCGCCGAGCCGATATCGGCGCCCTTGGTCTTGATCACAGCGCAGTGGTCTGCGCTGTCGGTATAGAAGGCGGTGGACGCCGCGGTCGCCCCTTTGGACTTGGCATCGTCCCACTCGCTCTTCGTCGATTGGTACGTCGACGGGTCGGCCGTCTTCTCCTTGTTCAGAAAGCTGTCGATATCGCCGGTGAGGTCGCACTTGACCATTCCGCTGGGCAGGTCGGTCTGCTGCACCGCGACGCTGGAAGGAGTCGGACCCTGGGCGAGCGGTGACGAACCACCGCAGCCGGAGACGGCCAGCGAGGCGATGAGGACGACGATGAACGCACGTGCCATCCGCTCAGGCTAGAAGAAGACCGTCCGGCGGCGCGGCAGCAGCTGGTAGACGGTCGATTGGATCCACTCGCGGACCTGCTCGCTCAGCTCGAGGACCAGACGTGCGTCCTCCGCCGCCTCAGCGCCGTGATGCGCAACCTCGATCGGCTCGCCAAACGCGATGAACCACTTCGATGGCAGAGGGAGCAATCCCCCCAGACCGAGCCAGGGAAAGGTTGGCGTGATCGGAAAGGTGGGCAGACCGAGCAGCCGCGCCACGGGCTGCAGGTCCGCGATCACCGGGTGGATCTCCTCCGACCCGACGACCGCAACTGGAATGATCGGCGAACCCGTGCGAAGCGCGACCTGGACGAAGCCGCCACGTCCCAGCCGCTTGATCCGATAACGGTCGCGGTACGACTTCGAGGCCCCTTTCACGCCTTCGGGAAATACGCCCACGAGCTCGTCGCGCTCGAGCAACGCGGTTGCATTTTCCGGGTGGGCCAGAACATTGCCCGTCTTGACCAGCAGCATGGTGGTGAACGGCATCGCAAAGGCCCAGTCCACGACGAGCATGCGAGCGTGACGCGGGTGCGGATGCTCCGCGAGGATCGCGGTCCGGATCATCGCTCCGTCGTACGGAATGATGCCCGCGTGGTTCGCGACCAGCAGCGCGCGACCGCGCGCGGGCACGTTCTCCACGCCGTCGACTTCAACCCGCCAATACTTGCGGAAGAACCAGAGCGCGACATTCTTGACGCGCTCGGTGAATTCGGGGTCAAAGCCGAAGCCATCGCTCTCGAGTTCCAGCTCACGACTGGGACTCATAACGCGAAGAGCCCCCACTCGCGTCAATTATCATGTTGCCGGCCTCGACATGCCACTCGATCTGCAGGCCGCAGCGAACGAATATCTAGGCTGGCTACAACTTGAAGCCAACCGTAGCCCGAACACGGTTCGGGCCTATGACTCCGAGATCCGCAAGCTGCTCGGTTTTCTCGCCTCGAACGGACACACGCTCATCGCCGATGACCTTCGGCACGAGGACCTGCGCGCCTACCAGCGCCATCTCGCCACACGGCTCAAGAGTCCTGCGTCACGCGCGCGCGCGCTGGTCGCGATCCGCTCGTGGCTGCGCTGGATCGCGCGCGAAGGGCTGGTCGAGCACGACCTCTCCAACGGCATCACGCTCCCCAAGCTCGAGCAGCGGTTGCCCAAACCGATCGATCCCGACGAGCTGACGCGACTACTGTCGGCGCTGCCTCGAGAAACACCGCTCGAAAAGCGGGACCGGGCGCTCGTGCAGTTCCTGGTGAGCACCGGCTGCCGCATCTCCGAGGCGCTCGCCCTGGACCGCACGGACTTTCCGCGTTCTGGCAATCGTCTGGTGGTCACGGGCAAAGGTTCCAAGCAGCGAAGCGTGTATCTCACCACCGACGCACGCGATGCGATGGAGGAGTACCTCACCGCGCGCGATGACGCGTGTCTGGCGATGTTCATCAACTTCGACCGCTCCGCGAGCGATGACCGCGAGCGGCGCCTCACATCCGCCGGCGCGCGATACATCGTGAAGCTCATCCGCAAACAGGTCGGCGCCTGGTCGTTCAAGTCGCCACACGTTGCCCGCCACACGGCGGCGACGACCCTGCTCGAGGTGACAGGTGGCGACGTGCGCCTGGTGCAAGAGGTCCTCGGGCACGCCAACCTCAACACGCTGCAGGGCTACACGAAGATCGTCGACAGCCGCAAGCAGGAGGCGTACCGGCTCTACCAGGCGTTCCTGGACGGCAAGAAGAAGGGGTCGGCATAGTAACGACCGGTCCCCAATGCCGTTTCAGCCTCCGATGAGAGGCCGCCACGCGGTGATGGTCGGATTCGGCGTCGGCGCGTTGACCGTGCTCGGCGTGGTCGCCGCCACCAGCACGGGTGTATTCCAGACCAACGCGAGGCAGGCGAGCAACTCGGCCTCTGTTTCGCCTTCGCCTTCGCCCTCGCCGGCGGCGACGCCGACCTCAGGGCTTCCGGGACCGCGTGCCGGAGCGACGCTCGTCTACGACACCGAGAACAAGGGCGTCATCCTGTTCGGTGGCGTTTACACCGTGCCTCACTCCGACGGCACCAACGAGGGCGTCTCGACGGGCGATACATGGCTGTGGGCTGGGAAGTCTTGGCAGCGGCTGGAGGTTTCGGGCCCGCCGGCCCGGAGCGTCCCGATGGCCGCCTACGACTCGGCTCGCCACGTGGTCGTGCTGTTCGGCGGCGGAGGCCCGACCGGCGCGCCGCCCGCCCAGCTGCTGAACGACACCTGGACCTGGGACGGCGTGCGCTGGACTGAGATGCACCCGGCTCATGTGCCAGACGGCCGGATCCGAGCCGGCATGGCGTTCGACCAACGGCGCGGCGTGGTCGTCATGTACGGCGGAGAAGGGGCCACCAGTGGCTTCACTGACACCTGGACGTGGGATGGTGCCGACTGGACCCTGCAAAACCCCGCCACGTCACCTCCGACGCGGCACTTCGCATCGATGGCCTACGACCCGGCCAACGGCAACACAGTTCTGTTCGGCGGCAGCATGCCGGGGGTCCGCCTCAACGACACCTGGACGTGGGACGGGACGACCTGGACCAAGCAGACGGCCGCCCCGCCGACGGCGCGCGGTTGGAGCTACATGACCTATGACCCTGTCGTCAAGCAGATCGTCGCCTTCGTCTACTTCGGCCTCGACAACCACGATCCGGCCGGCTACACCATCACCTGGGACGGGTCGCGATGGACAGATCGGACCAACGCGAGCCAACCAAGCCCACGTGCCGACGTCGGCATCGCCTACGACCAGGTCACCCGTCAGGTGGTCGTCTACGGTGGGACGTTCGACCAACCGCAACCGTTTGCGGAGACATGGGTCTGGGACGGCTCGACGTGGTCCTTGTGGAGCCCCGCGGCGGGCGCATAGTATTCCGGCGTGAGCGAACTCAAGAGCGCCAAGCTTTTCGAGGGACTGCCTGACTCCGAGGTCCGTTCAGTCGAAAAGCAGATGAAGATCGTGAAGCACCCGGCAGGCCACGAGATCGTCGTCCGCGGCGAAGGCGGCGTCGGCTTCATGGTGATCACCGACGGCACGGTCACGGTGAAGACCGGGCAGGGCAAAACACGAAAGCTTGGTCCTGGCGATTCCTTTGGCGAGATGGCGCTGCTCGACAACGAGGGGCGCAGCGCCACCATCACCGCGGACAGCGACGTGACGCTGGCCACAATCCCCGAGTGGAACTTCAAACCGTTCCTCAAGGAGCACCCTGAGGTGGCCTACAGGCTGCTCCAGACTCTGAGCCGGCGCATCCGGCAGGCGGAGGCCGACTAGCTCAGCCGCCTCACCTCTTCGTGACCAGGCCGATGATCTGGGTCGCGGCGTTGAAGTCGTTCGCCAGGCGATTCTTCGTCACGGCGAAAGCAATCCCGGTCGCCGCGTCGCAGCCCGCAAAGCTGCCACCTACGCCGCCGACGCCAAACGCCGTCTTGGTTTCGCCGCCGGGCACTCCCATCGAGTATCCGAGCGCCCAGGTCGTCGGCATGCCGAAGACCTCATCGACTCCGCTCACCGGCGCGGTCGTCGCCTCGCGCAAGCGCTCCGGCGAGAGAAGCCGCACGCCGTCGACCTCGCCGAGCAAGGCGGCATACATTCGCGCGATGGCGCGGGCGGACGTCTTGCCGCCGGCCGGGATGTCCGCGGCCAGCGTGTCCTCGCGGTTGCCGAACGCCGCGTTCGGCATCAGCGACATGGGGGCCGCCTTGAACATGGGAAGGTCGGGCGGCATCGCGGGCATCTGGAAATCGGGCGGCATCGGCGTGTCCTCGAGCACCGCCAGCCTGTGGTGCTCGGAGCGCGGCATGCCGAAGTACAGCTCCTTCTCGACGCCAAGCGGACCCGAAAGCTCCTCGCGCAGCACCTGCGAGATGGCCTTGCCTGTCACGCGGCGGATGATCTCGCCGACGATGTAGCCGAAGGTGTACGCGTGGTAGCCGATCTTGGTGCCGGGCTCCCACCACGGCTCAGAGTCGGCGATGGCCGCGCACATCTTGTCCCAGTCGCAGAGGTCTTCGATCGTCGTCGTCAATGGGATGCCCGGCACCCCAGCGGTGTGGTTGAGGACGTGGCGAATGGTCACAGCCTGCTTGCGGTGGGCGCCGAATTCTGGCCACAGCTCGGCGACCCTGGTGTCGTAGCCGAACGCCCGGCGCTCGGCCAGCATGTGGACCAGGGTCGAGGCCGCCGCCTTGCAGACCGAGTAGCAGTAGACGGGCGTCTCCGACGTAAACAGTCGATCGGTTGCCGGATTCGCGACCCCCGCGACGGCATCGACGATCTGCTTGCCGCTTTGATAGACGGCGACCTGGAGGCCTCGCTCGGCCCCCGATTCCACCATCTCATCGATGGCTCGCTCGACTTCCATCTGGAGGTTGCGAATCTCTGTCTTGCTCATGTCACTAAAGACCATTCTGCAGCGACAAACTCATCGCTGCCGGCACAAGAAAAGCCGGGCCCACAACGGAGCCCGGCCTTTTTGTCTTCAGTTGATCGGGGTTACTCGTCCTCGATCTGGTTGTACATGAGGCTGTCCTGGATCTCGTAGAGAGCGTCCATCGCCTCCATCACCGAGGCCGGCTTGGCCTGCGCCAGGACCGTGACCTCTGGCGACTCCTCGATCACCTTGTTGATCGCGACCGAGAGGACAGGCGGCATCTGCCGCTGGTCGGCCAGGTTCAGCATCTCCAGCTCGTTCAGGAGCTTGTCGATGTAGCGCATCTTGTTCCGGCGGGCGTACTTGGCCCGCTGGATGCGCCGCTCCCGAGCAGTCATGTGCTCGATGGCGCGGCTCGCCTGCTTGATCATTGGCATTCCCTCTATCTCCTCCGCATACCAAGTTTACGGGGCAGAAGGCTTTTGTCAAGAACCACCTGTAATAAATCGATTTAGCCCTTTTGGCCTGTGCTAGCATCGCCAGCAAGCGACCGGATGTGCCCCTCATGATCGCCGGCCGTTCGACCCGCATGGAAGTCCTCGAGCTGCTGCGGCGCAAGGGCCGGTCGAGCGCGGAAACTATCGCCAACGACCTCGGCGTGACTCCGAACGCAGTCCGCCAGCACCTGACCAACCTGGAGCGCGACGGTCTCGTCGTGAGCCAGCCGGAGAGGAGCGGCCGCGGCCGCCCTTCCCTCCTCTTCGTCCTCACCGAGCGGGCCGACGCGGTCTTCCCCAAGCGCTACGGCCAGCTGGCGACGATGGTGCTGCAGGAGGTCCAGGAGATGGGCGGCCCAGAGGCCCTGGACGAGATTTTTGCCCGGGTGGCGGCGAGGCACGCTGGGGCGATCGAGAAGGCCCTGGAGGGCCTGGAGTTCGACGACAAGATGCGCCGGGTCGTCGCCTGGATCGGTCGAGCCGGCACGCTGGCCGAGCAATCCGAGACAGTGGAAGGCGTCAAGGTGACGATCCACAACTGCCCCTTCCGGAACACCGCTTTGAAGTTCCCGCAGGTCTGCACCATCACACCGCAGCTCATCTCGCGCCTGACCGGGGCCGCGGTCTCCCAGGCGGACTCGATCCACCGTCGCGATCCCTACTGCTCCTTTGTCGTCCAGCGCCCTACCAACACTCACTAGCCCCCAGGTCAAAGAGGTCGACGCGCTCACCCAGGAGCGCTTCGGAGTCTCGGTGGACTGGCTGATGGAAGCTGCCGGCTGGCAGGTCGCCCGCAGCTGCGCCGGAGATGCCCTGGTCGTGTGCGGAGTTGGCAATAACGCAGGAGACGGTCTCGCCGCGGCCCGACACCTGCACCGATGGGGACGTTTGGTTGGCGTCTGCTGCATCGACCCCACGCGCTTGAAAGGACCGGCAGCTCGCGAGCTCGAGGCGGTGACAAAGCTCGGCATCACGATCTCGGACGAGCTCCACATGAAAGATGTCGAGTTCGTCGTCGACGCCATATTTGGGACGGGCATGACCCGTGCTCCCGAGGGGCGTTTTGCCGAATGGATCGAGACGATCAATGCCTCCGGAGCGCATGTGGTCGCGGTCGATGTGCCGTCTGGCCTCGACGCTGACTCCGGCGTCGCCTACGCTCCAACTGTGCACGCCGACCTCACGGTGACCCTCGGCCTTCCCAAGGCTGGCCTGACCACGGGCGATGGACCGCGGGTGTGCGGGGACATCTGGTTGGCTGATATCGGCGTGCCTTTCGAGGCTTACGCCGCGGTCGGCGTCAGACCCCCGCCGGACCTGTTTTCGATCGCTGATCGAGTGCACCTGGTGGCAGCGCGATGACGCGCGAGGTCGTATGGGACCACGGCGTGTCTCTGCCCGGTCACCGGATCTGGCTCGACCCGCTGGTGGTGCGCAACTTCGCCTTCATCTCGCACGCCCACACCGACCACGCGCGCCGCCATAAGGAGGCGCTGCTCACTCCGCAGACCCTGGCGCTCATCCCCGAGGCGCGACGGCCGCGTGGCTGGCGCATGCTCGGCTACCGCGAGACCATGCGCCGCGGCGAGGGCACCGTCACGCTCTACTCGGCGGGTCACATGCTCGGTTCGGCGCAGCTGCACTTCGAGCACGAGGGCGCGTCGCTTCTGTACACCGGCGACATCAAGCTGCGCCAGCCCGGAGGCGTCACGACGTTCGTGCCCAAGGCCGATGTTCTGATCGTCGAAAGCACATACGGCCGGCCGCACTTTCGCTTCGGCGATCCGGATTCAACGGTGGAGGCGATCGCACGCTGGTGCAGGCGAGCGCTGGACAGCCGCGTCACACCTGTCCTGCTTTGCCACGCCCTCGGCAAGACAGAGGAGATCATGCTCGCGCTCGCGCCTTACGGGTTCGAATTTGCCCTCGAGAAGCGCTGCGCGCCATGCGCGCGAGACTATGCGCTTGCAGGCCGTTCGCTGCCCGACTGGGTCGAGCTAGACGGCGGTCCGGTTACGGGCCGAGTGGTGATCGCGCCTCCCGTGGGAAAGGACGAGATCCGCCGCCTGGGCCGCTACCGGACCGCGCTGGTTTCTGGATGGGCCAAGGACGCCGAGTTCGCGCGCCTGTTCGGCGCTGACGCCACCTTCGACCTGTCCGACCACTGCGACTTCGACGAGCTCATGGAGGTCGTCGAGCGTTCGGGCGCCGACCAGGTGTACACGGTGCACGGATACACCGAAGACTTCGCACGCTACCTGCGCAAGCGTGGTGTCCGGGCCTGGGCGCTCGAGTTGAACGAGCAGCTGGCCCTGGCGCTTTAGCGGAGGGCCCAGCCCGAGCGCAGAACTGCGCGGCGCAGGTCGTGGTTGCTCGCAGCCGCGTCGCTGAGCTTGGTCAGCAGCAGATCCACCCATGCGCTCAGCTCGACCGGCGGGGCGAGCTCCAACACTTCGTTCTTGACCCTGGCGCGGAAGCTCCGTCCGTCGACGTCGATCGAGAGCTCGGTGATCGGACCTCGGTTCAGGTGGCCGCGCTTGGCGTGCGCGACCGGGATTCGCTCCGCCAGGTAATCCAGCAGCTCGTCGGGCTGGTCGTGCTCCACCAGCGGCGCATGGCAGAAAACGCACGCGTCATCGATGGGCAAGGCGGGGGCGGAGCAGACGGGACAGTTCATTTCAGTCGGTGTAGCGGGTAATTGTGTGGTCCTCGCGCCTCTTTTCAGCCTGGTATAACGGGCAATCCTCGAAATTCCGCACGCAGATGGGCGGGCTGTCGCTCAGCGCGTACTTCCTTTTCGAGCGGTGGTCGACGTGGCAGTCGAAGCGGTACACGCGCAGCATGGCGCGCTGGTCTTTGACCAATTCCTCCAGGTAAGGGCACCTTCGCATCCCGAACTACGATAGGCGCCCGTGCTCGAGTTCGCCCGCGCAGGCGCCGCGGTGGCCGCAACACCGGCGACCCTCGAAAAGACCAGGATACTCGCCGCCTACTTCCGCACCCTGGACGACGATGACCTTCGGCGCGCTGCCGTTTTCATGAGCGGCCGGGCCTTCTCGCCGTCGCAGCGCCGGACGTTAGGGCTTGGTTGGTCGACCCTGAGCAAGGTGATCACCTCCGTGTCGGGGCGCGACGACGCCGAGCTCGGCGCCATCTTCCGCAAGCACTCGGACCTCGGCGACTGGGCCGGGGAGGCGCTCGAAAGCCGCACAAGTCCCGAGCCGGTCTCCTTGCAACAGGTCGAGCAGACTCTGGACGCGATCCGGAGCGCGCGGGGCAATGCCAAAGCCAAGCCGCTGGAGTCGTTGCTTCGGCGCCTCCACCCTGAAGCGGCGCGCTTCTTCATCAAGATCATCTCGGGCGAGATGCGCATCGGCCTGAGCGAAGGTCTCGTCGAGGCCGCGATCGCAGAGGCGTTCGGCGTCCCCATCACACAGGTCAAGCGCGTCCACCTCATCACAGGCGACATCGGCGAGACCGCCGTGCGTTGCAAGCGGGGCGACTTAGGAACCAGCACGATCACCCTGTTTCAACCCGTTCGGTTCATGCTCGCGAGCCCCGTCGAAGCCGCGGCTGAAGCGTTCGAGCGGATGGGTGCCGGCACCGTATGGACGGAAGAGAAGTACGACGGCGTGCGCTGCCAGCTGCACCGCCAGGCGTCTCGAGTCGAGCTTTTCTCTCGCGACCTCAAGGAGACGACCGGCGCGTTTCCCGAGCTGGTCGAAAACGTTGCGGTTATCGGTCACGACGTGCTGTTCGACGGCGAGGTCTTGGCCCATCGGGATGGCCGCGTGCTCCGCTTCTTCGAGCTGCAGCGGAGACTCGGGCGCAAGCAGGTCGACAGCGAGCTCAGACGCGAAGTGCCGGTGGTGCTGGTCGTCTTCGACCTGCTGTGGCTCGACGGCCGGACTCTTCTCGATGAGCAGTTGAGCACCCGCCGCAAGCTCCTCGAGGGACTCGGCCTGAAGCCTCCATACCTGCTGGCGCGGCTCGAGGAGGCGACTGATCCGCAGCACCTCGACCGGATCTTCGCCGAGACCCGCGAGCGCGGCAACGAGGGCCTGATGGTGAAGGACCCTCTCAGCCCGTACACGCCCGGACGACGGGGCCTGGCTTGGTTGAAGTTGAAGCGACCGCTGGCCACCCTCGACGTCGTCGTGACCGCGGTCGAGTGGGGCCACGGCAAGCGCAAGGGCGTGCTCTCCGATTACACGTTTGCGGTCAAGGACACGCGCATCGGGCGGCTGGTCAACGTCGGCAAGGCGTACACCGGCCTGACCGACGCCGAGATCGCGACCTTCACACAGCGCTTCCTTGACATGACGATTGAAGATCGGGGTCATGTGCGGCTGGTTCGCCCGGAGGTCGTGCTCGAGGTCGCGTTCGACTCGATCCAGCACTCCGACCGCCACATGAGCGGTTACGCGCTGCGGTTTCCGCGCATCGTGAGGATTCGCGACGACAAACCCGTGGATGAGATCGACACTCTCGACCGCGTGGCGGAACTCTACGAGAGGTACTTCGGCGAGAGATCGGCGGCACCGCTGTCTGAGGTTGCCGAGACATGAGATTGACGTTCATGGGCACCGCCGGCGCTCGATTTATGGTGGCCAAGCAAGTCGCAGCGTCGGGCGGCTTGTTCATAGAGGAAGGAAACACCCGCATCAGCCTTGACCCTGGACCGGGTGCCATCGTCCAGTACGCCAAACGAGAGGTCGACCTGACGACGATCGACGCGATCGTGGTCAGCCACAGGCACCTCGATCACGTCGGGGACGTGAACGTGATGATCGAGGCGATGACCGACGGCGGCTTCTCGCATCGCGGCATGCTGTTCTGCCCTTCGGACGCGCTGGACGACGACCCTGTGGTGCTGAAATATGTGCGCCGCTTTCCGCGCGAGATCGTCCGCCTCGCACCTGAAACGTCGTACTCGGTCAACGGCGTCACGTTCACCACCAGCGGGCGCCATGCGCACCAAGTCGAAACGTACGGCTTTCGCTTTGGCAACAGGCTCGGGTGGGTCACCGACTCCGCCTACTACGAGGCCATCGCGGAGCAGCACAAGGCTGACGTGATGGTGATCCACACCGTCCTCCTCAACTCCCGCGCCGAGCTGCCTCACCTGTCCGTGGCCGACGCCGAGCGGATCATCCGTGAGGCCAAACCTCGCCTCGCGCTCCTCACCCACTACGGGATGACTGTGTGGCGAGCCAATCCCGAGGAGATCGCCGCCGACATGACGCAGCGCCTGGGGACTGAGGTCCAGGCCGCTCATGACGGTATGTCGATCGATCTGTGAATACCCCGCAACTGAGCGGGCGCTGGCGCTGGCGCGGCAACGTCGCCTTGCTGGGCGTCGCCCTCGCCTTCTTCCTGTTACCACTCCTGCCCAACGAGGATGTGGTCAACTCGGACTGGCCCGCGTTCGCAACGGGCGCGCGTCTCATCGAGTCCGACCCAGGCCACCTCTACGACCTGAACGCGCAGCAGCGAGTGCAGCTGAACGTCACCCGTGGCCGTACGCTCGTCACCCTCGGCATCCACGGCATCCTCCCGTTCCTCGCGCCGGCGTACGTCGCGCTCCTGGCGGTCCCTTTCGAGCTGCTCGGCACGGACATCGGTGGCCGGGTTTGGATCCTGTTCGGCCTTGTCTGCTTGGCGGCAGGGCTATATCTCGCGACGCGCCCGCGGCAGCCCACCCTCGTCCTCCCTGCCTTCGCCTCAGTGCCGACCGCGCTCGTGATGCTGAACGCCCAGATCGACGGCATCGTCGTCTTGGGCATTGGAGGCGCGATCGCTTTATGGTCGCGGCCATTTCTCGCGGGACTTGCGCTTGGCCTGACCCTCATGAAGCCGCAGCTGGTGCTGCCTCTAGGGGTGGCGTTGATCGTTGCACGCAGGTGGAGGGTCCTCGCCGGATGGGCGACCGCGGGCGCCGCCCTCCTGGCTTCGACCTTGATTCTCAATCCGCGATGGATCTTCGAGTGGCTCGCCCAGACTCGCTCCACTGTGCAGACGGGAGCTCGCGAGGTCGACCTGCCCCATCTCGCGGTGCTGCTGCCAGACGCGGAGCAAGGCATCGCCCTTGCGGTGCTGACGCTGATCACGCTCGCCGCGGTGCTGGTGCTCGCGTGGCGCCGACGGGCTGACTTTGAGCCGGCGGCGGCGATCCTCATCGCCGGCGGCATTGTGGCCGCCCCCCACGCCCTGCCGGCGGATCTGGTCTTGGTCGCGCTCGCGATGGCCGTATGGGGTCAGGCGCGCTGGTACGAGTGGCTCGGCCTTTCCTTCACTGCGCTTGTCTGCGCCCTGGCGGCGCCGCCTGTCCCGACACTAATCGGCGTGATTGCGGTCGGTTGGGTCTGCCTGCGAGTTTCCGGCTTTCTTACTTGGAGGCCGCCAGGACCGGTACCCGCGTCTGCTCGATGATGCCGTCGATCAATCCATACTCGATGGCTTCTTCCGGCGAGAGAAAGTAGTCGCGGTCAGTGTCGCGCTCGACGCGCTCCAGGGGTTGGCCCGTGTGCAATGCGATCAGCTCGTTCAGCACCGTGCGGATCCGGATGATCTCGCGGGCGTGAATGTCCAGGTCGCTGGCCTGACCCTGGAGTCCCTTGCCACCGATCAGGGGTTGGTGCATGTGGATCGAGGCGCTGGGCAGCGCGAACCGCTTGCCCTTTGCTCCGGCCATCAGGACCACGGTGCCGAAGCTTGCAGTGCGACCGATGCAGACCGTCGAAATTGGTGCCCGGACGTACTGCATGGTGTCGTAGATGGCAAGTCCGGCCGTGACCGCACCCCCCGGAGAGTTGATGTAGATCTGGATCTCCTTCTCCGGGTCGTCGGCGGCCAGATACATGAGCTGGGCGACCACGAGGTTGGCGACGACGTCATCGATCGGGCGGCCGATCAGGATGATTCGGTCTCTCAGCAGCCGCGAGTAGATGTCAAACGTTCGCTCGCGGTTGCCGCCTTCGTTCTCGACGACGGTTGGGATGTACGCCAATCTGTATGGCAGCTTACGAGAAATGTTGCTCGCCCCGGCTGACTTCTTCGTCGAGCTGCGCAAAGGCCTCAAGAAGCAGCTGCCGGCCGGGCTGCGCGACTTCCGGACCACGCGCGGGCGAGGCCGGCTCATGAAGGTTTACTTCGGCGAGCCCGCTTTTCACTACGAGGCCTGGCACCACACAGGAGCGGGCAGGCTGGAGGTCGGGCTGCACTTCGAAGGGTCGGCCGCCCAGAACCTGGCGGCCTTCGAGTTTTTCCGCTCGCGGATGGTCGAGGTCAAGGCGAACCTGCCGCGCGCCGAGCTCGAGCCCTGGGACCGCGGCTGGTCACGCCTGTATGAAACGATGCTTGCGGCGCGCCTCGATGGAGCTGTCGTGGATGACGCCGTCGAATGCTTGAGCGCATACATCGTCACGTTGCAACCGCTGCTCGACCAATTCTTGAGGAGTCGCGATGAGAACAGTTGAAATCACCGACGAGCTGCAGGCCTATCTCGACGGTCTTGTGCCCAAGCGCGATCGCGTCCTGGCGCGCATGGAGGAAGAGGCACACCGCGAAAACATCCCGATCGTCGACACACATGAAGGCATGGTGCTTTACCTGCTGGTCAGGATCGCCGGCGCCAAGCGGGTGCTGGAGCTCGGGACGGCGACCGGGTACAGCGGCATCTGGCTGTTGCGCGGCACCGCCGGAGGCTCGCTTACCACGTTCGAGGTCGATCACAAACGCGCCGAGCGGGCGCGAGCGAATTTCGCCGACGCGGGCCTGGGCAAGCAGGCGCTGGTGCTCGAGCAGGACGCGGTGGTCGGCCTGCCGAAGCTCGACGAACGGTTCGACGCCTGCTTCATCGACTTGCTGAACGTGTTCCCATCAGAGGAGATGACGCAGCGCGCGTTCGAGCTCTGTCTTGAGCGTCTGGACGCCGGCGCGTTGCTGATGGCCGACAACGCGCTGCGCCAGGGCGAGGTCGTGAATCCGAAGAACCAGCAGGCGCGGAACGTCGCCCATTACAACGAGCTGGTCGCGAAGCATCCGCGCCTGGAAAGCGTGGTGATCGCGATCAGGGACGGCCTCTCGGTCGCCCGAGTCAGAGACTAGCTCGCCGGCTTCGCCGCGTCTCCTTCGATCCAGTACGTCCCGTCGGCGGCATGCTCTTTCTTCCAGATCGGCACCGACTCCTTGAGCGTGTCGATGCCCCACTTGCACGCGGCGATTGCCTCCTCTCGGTGGGCGGCGGAGACGCAGACCACGACGGACACCTCGCCCACCTCGAGCCTTCCCGTCCTGTGCGCCATCGCCACCCGCGCGCCTGGCCACCGGCTCTTGATCTCCTGCCCGATGTGGCGCATCTGCGGGACGGCCATCTCGGCGTACGCCTCGTAGTCGAGGTGGGTCACCGACTGTCCGCGTGAGTTGTCGCGCACGATGCCGGTGAAGGTGCAGATCGCCCCGGCGCCAGGATGCGTAACTGCGGCTTCCAGCTCCCGAGCGTCGATTGGCCCTGTCGTGACGTCGTAGCGCAATCAGTAACCTCCGCTCACCGGCGGGATGAAGGCAACCTCGTCGCCTGCGGAAACGGCCGTGTCCCAGTCGCTGAACTCCTGGTTGATCGCGCCGCGGACGGAACCTCGGTCTGGCTCGAGCGCCGGATGCCTGCGCCGCAAGCTGTCGTAGACGTCGGCCAGCGTTGAGGTCGGGGGCACTTCGAGGGCCTCTGTTTCGACGCCCGCCTGCTCGCGAAGTCGCGCGAAGAACCGAACCTTAACGGCGATTGCTACCGGCATAGGGCCATCTTAGTCAGCCACGAATACATGAACTTCTTTGCCAGAGTCGAGCGCGCGCTCGACCGTCGCGCGAGTCCCCTTCGAGCTGCCGTCCCAGAACGCGACCAGCACATCGCACGCGTCGACCAGCCGCTGATTGCGCGCCGCGGCCCTGCTCGCGTCGGCCATCTCGTCGAACGATGCGGGCATGACCTGAACCGGAATCCCTTTCTCCCGCGCAGCCTTCGTCGCCGCCGCATCGACTCCGCTCGCGCTGCCGGTGAGGATCGAGGCTTTCGCGGGCAGTGACCTGACGTAATCGGCTACACGGTCAGGCTCAGAAAAGTGCCTGCTGCCGACGATCGCTACTTTCAATCAGCCGGCCGAGGAAGCGTTCTTGCCGATCACGTGGATGTTCGTCGCGAACAGGT
>Ga0137415_10003492_pt1 | contig 15607 bp, 9 predicted proteins | sample CZODoug3_1_1_16f_FD_183082 | JGI IMG/M metagenome (GOLD analysis project Ga0137415, IMG submission 183082) | Vadose zone soil fungal communities from Angelo Coast Range Reserve, California, USA - CZODoug3_1_1_16fungal (Hybrid Assembly) | ecosystem: Environmental > Terrestrial > Soil > Vadose... | reverse complement strand
GCCTCCGCCAGCTCGATCACGGCCACCGTGCCCGAGCCGTCGTCGTCCGCTCCGTTGCAGATCGAGTCGGCGCCGCGAGGCACGCAGCCCTCCCCGGCGCTCGGCGTGCCGATGTGATCCATGTGCGCGGTGAACAGAACATATTCCTTCTTCAGCGCTGCATCACTGCCGTCGAGAATTCCGATTGTGTTGGCAGCCGACGCATTCTGGAGCACCCGCTCGCTCACATCCAGTTGCAGCGTGACGTCGGTGAGGGGACGAGCCGCGAGGGGTCGGTCGGCCCATAGCCGGAGCGAGTCGAGGCTCACGCCCCCCTGCGCAAACAGCGCCCCGGCGGTCGTCGTCCGCACCACGAACACGGCGGGGACTGCGGGCCCGCTCTCGACGCTGGGATTGCGCACGCTGACGCTCGGCTCGTGACCGGGGAGTTTTGCCCAGACGGAGTCAGGGAACCCGGCCACCAGCATGAGGGCGAGGGGCCGGAGCGGGAGGACCTTCGGCGCGATGGCGTTCAGCTCCGGTCCGTAGGCCAGGAAGACGATCTTTCCCGTGATGGCTGCGGAATCAAGCGTGCCCCCGGCATCGGCAGAACCGGTGATCACCACCGCCGGGCCTGCCGCCGCCCCCGCGGGCGGCTGTCCTTCCACCAACAGCACGTCCTGACCCGCACGCCAAATCCCGGGTGTGCGGCCCGTGATCCGGACGGTCGAGCTTTCCGGGTCGAACCGCCGCACCTCGAGGGGATAATGCTGGAAGTAGGTGCCGCTGTCGCCGCCCGGCTTGAGGCCGAAGCGTTGGAACTCGCTCGCTACATAGGCCGCCACGGCGTTGAGCTGCGGGCTCGGCGTGGCGCGGCCGAGCATCGAGTCGTCGGCGATGATCCCGATGCGGCGCTGCACGTCCGCGATCGTGATGGACGCCGCGCCGCGGGCGACCGGTTGCTGCCGTTGGGCGGCGGCCGGTCCGGGAAGCACCGCGAGCAGCAGCGCCAGGCGGTATCGCATCGCTCAAGGCCTTGAGGTAGGGGACGCGAAAGCTAACGCGCCCGACCGCGGGGGACTACGGTCGGGCGCGCTCGCGCTGCTGTGTCGGTCACGGCTTGCGCCGCTTGAGCTCGGGTTCGGCGCGTGGCTTCTCCTTTGGGGGCTCACGCTTCGGCTCGACCCGCGGCTCACTACGCGGTGGGGGAGCCTCGCGTCGCGGCTCGGCGCGCGGTGGCGGCGGGTCGGCGCGCCGCCGCTCTTCCGGAACAGCTCGGCGCTCTGGCTGCGCCGGCGGCCGCACGGGCTGCTCGGGCCGGTTGGGCTGATCAGGCCGGTCGCGCCGCTCGGGACGCCCGGGGTCGTCGCGGTGATCAGGTTGGTTAGGCCGGTCCCGGTGATCGGGCTGGTCGGGTCGGTCGCGATGATCGGGCTGGTCGGGCCGGTCGCGATGATCGGGCTGGTCGTGCCGACGCTCTCGGCCGCGATCATCGTTCCCCTGGTCCTCGGAGCCTGGGCGACGCCGGGGCGGCAGAATGTTGGGCGGCGGGATGACGCCCGTCCCGCCCAGATCACGACCGCGCACGCCGACGTCGCGGCGACGATCGTCGTTCACAGGCCGCTCGCGCACCCGCGTGATGAAGGCATCCGACGCCTGTCGGTCCTTGAAGATGAACCGGGGCTCCGGCCTGTAGGGGCGTGTGAAGACGACTCTCGTGCCGCCGTAGTACCGATACGGGTAGTAGTACGGATCGTCGAAGACCACGATCCGGAAGCGCACACAGGTGTAATCGTAGGGGCTCCAGGACGAGTAGCTCACGTACGTGTGGCAGTCGTAGCACAGGAACCGGGGATAGTCGTAGTGCTGTTGGACATAGTACGGCGTGATGTCGTAATCCCAATCGTTGTAGCCGTCCGGCACGATGCGCTGTGCCAGCTCGGTGAGGGCGACGTACGGATCGCCGCGGACCCGCCCGTCGGCGATCGACCGATAGTCCCAGTGCTCCCTACTCTGGATGCCGTCGTAGACGAACGCGTCGGCCGAGGCGACGGCGAACACGTAGCCGACACCCGGATAGTCATCGATGTAGAACGCATCGCGGCCGTATCCACCCTGCACCTCGTAATCGCGACCGCCGCGGGCGAAGTTGTCCTCCCACGGTTCGCGCGGAAACAGCACGCGCACCCGGCCGTCGGTGTCGACGCGCAGGATGGTAACGAACGCGTCCCGGTCGGCGCGGAAATGCACGCGAACGCCCTGGCCGCCGGCGTAGGGACTGTCGCCCCGGTCGGTCCAGGCTTCGACGCGCGGGCGATAGTCGACGGACACGGGCCGGATCGAGGGGCTGGCGGACTGCGCGGGTATGAGGCTGAGCAACCAGATGGCGTTCAACATGGGGCCTCCATGGCTGCCGTACGGGGGCAGGTTACATGCCAACCCGACGCCCGGCGGCAAAGGCGGTAAGTGGCTATGACGCTTGACGTTCGACCGCCAATGGATGGGTATCACCAACCCCGGGCTGTCCTCTACCCGGGACATTCGGCTGTTCATTAGCTTCCGCGAGGCCATGCCCGACGTTCAGCGCATCGATCTCCTAGATCCCGCCGAGGTGGCTCGTTTTGGCGGGATCGAGATCGTGGCGCAGGGGGTCGTGGAAGGCTTTCTCAGCGGGATCCACCGCTCGCCGTTTCGCGGGTTCTCCGTCGAGTTTACGGAGCACCGCGCGTATCAACCCGGCGACGAGCTGCGTTACCTCGATTGGAAGATCCTCGCCCGGGCTGACCGCTTGTTCGTGAAGCAGTTCGAGCAGGAGACGAACCTGCGCGCGATGATTCTGGTCGACGCCAGCCGGTCGATGGCGTGGCGTGGCGCGCCCACCCGGCTCACCAAGCGGGCCTACGCCGACCGGCTGGCGGCGGCGCTCGCGCTGATCTTGTTGCGACAGCGCGATGCCACGGGGCTGATCACGTTCGACGAAGTCGTGCGCGAGGTCGTACCGGCGCGAGTGAAGGCGGGACAGTGGGCCCGATTGGTGCGAGGTCTGGTCGACACACCGGACGGCCGGGGCACGGCGGCGCAGGCCGCCCTGGTGCGCCTCACGTCGCTCCTCGCCCGCCGCGGGCTCGTGGTACTCGTCTCCGACCTGCTGTTCGACCGTGAGCTGGCGCTCACGGCCCTGCGCTACCTGCGTCACCGTGGCCATCAAGTGATCGTGCTGCATCTGATGGATCCGGCGGAGGCCGAGCTGTCCGGTCCGCCCGAGGTCCGGTACCGCGATCCTGAATCCGCGGCGGCCGTGGTGGTTCGGCCGCGCGAGCTAGCGCGGGCCTACCAGGCAACGGTGCGTCGGGAGGTCGACGCATGGCGCACGGCGTGCCGGCGGCACGGCATCGCGTACCACCACATCCTGACGGACATGCCGTTCGGCATGGCTTTGCGGCTGCTCGCGTGACGTTCCTGCATCCGTTGGCGCTGGTGGGGCTCGCCGCCGCGGCGATCCCCGCCTTACTCCACTTGCTCGAGCGTCGGGTGCCACCCGAAGCCGATTTTCCGCCGCTCCGTTATCTGAGCGAGGCGGAGCGGCAAAACGCACGGCGCTTGAAGCTGCGACACCTGCTGCTCTTGATTCTGCGGACGGCGTTGATCGTGCTCATCGTCCTGGCCGCGGCGCGGCCGCTCTTCCCCACGCAGGCGAGCGGCGGGTCGCTGCACGAGCCCACCGCGGTCGCCGTGATCCTCGACAACTCGGTGTCGTCCGGGCTCGTGGTGGACGGACGTCCCGCGCTCGAGCGCCTGAAAGCCATGGCGCGAGGCTCGCTGGCCCGCGCGACGGCGTCCGATCGCCTGTGGCTCGTGCTTGCCGATGGCGTGGCGCGGGCGGGGACGCCGGATGTGCTGCTGGCGACTCTGGATAACGCCGGCGTCTCGGCTCGCCGCCTGGACCTCACCGCCGCCGTCCGGGCAGCGACCCGGCTGGTCGACGCCGAGCCGCTCCCGGCGCGCGAGGTACACGTGGTGAGTGACCTACAGCGCACGGCCCTCGGTCCCGGCCGGGCAGCGGTCATGCGGGGCGTGCGAGTGCTCGCCCTCGCGCCCGCGAGCCGGGCGCCGGCGAACCGCGGTGTGGGTGCCGCGCGGGTGACCGACGGCGCTGCGGCTGTGGACATCGTCGGGACTCCAGGCGCAGGAGCAGGAGGCGCCGTGCCGGTGACGCTCCGCATTCACGGCCGGGAGATCGGCCGCGCCCTGGTCGCACCCGGATCGACGGCATCGATCACGCTGCCGCCGCTCGGACCGGGCTGGTGGGTGGGCGAAGCGGTGCTCGACGCCGACGAGCTGCGGGCCGACGATCGACGATTCCTGGTGTGGCGGGTCGCCGCGCCGGCCCGAGTCACGGCGCTCTCGAGCGCGGGGGGAGGTCCGTTCGTGGCCGCAGCGCTGGCCGTGCTGGAGGAGGCGCGGCGCGTGGGGCGAGGAACCGAGGTCGCGATCGGAGATCGACCGGAAGCGGGAACGCTGGTGAGTGTCGTGGTCCCGCCCGCGGAGCCGGCGCTGATCGGCCAGGCGAATCGCGCGCTCGCAGCGCGGGGTGGGCGGTGGCGCTTCGGGTCGGCGGGCACGCCGGGCCCGATCGCGCGGGCCGCCGTGCCGGCGATTGCCGGGCTGCAGGTGACGCGGAGGTACCGGATCGAAGTCGTGACCGGGGACGCTGGACGGGGAACGGGTAACGACACCACCGTGCTCGCGACAGTGAACGGAGAGCCGTGGCTGGTGCGGGACGGCAGCGTGCTGCTACTCGGCAGCCGGCTCGACACGGCCTGGACCGCGCTGCCAGCGGCACCCGCATTCGTCCCGTTCGTCGACGCGCTGGTGAACCGCCTAGCCCGGGGAGAGGCACCTGTCAGCGAGGTCGAAGGCGCCCCGCGTGTGGAGTTCCGGACGCGCGGCGGCGATACGATCGGCGCGATCATCTCCGGGCTCGACCCGCGGGAATCGGATCTTACGCCGGCGTCGCCGGCGCTTGTACGCGAGGTGTTGGGCGCGGACGTGCTCGACGGCGCGGCGTTCATGGCGGCCGGGTTTGCAGGAGCCGGGCGCCGCGATGGTAGTGGCCTGCTGCTGGTGCTGGCGCTGGTGATCGCGCTCGGAGAGCTGGGGGTCGCGACGCGCACCCGCTGATGCCGCTCGACTTCGTGATCGACCGGTTAGACGCGCTCCCGGCGACGCGGGCGCTGGCGGAGGGATTGCCCGCGCCCGGCGCCCGACAGGGCGTCGCGGGCCTCCCCGGCTCGAGTCCCGCCGTGCTGCTCGCCGCCCTCGCGCGGCGACTCGCACAGCGCGTCTTTGTCGTGATCACCCCCACGCCGACCGATGCGGAGCGGTGGCTCGCGGATCTGCGAACCCTGACGGGGACCGCGGTCGCGTTGTATCCGCAACGCGAGGCGCTGGGCGCCGAGGAGCCGCACTTCGAGATCGCCGGCGAGCGGGTGGAGACGCTGGAGCTGCTGCTATCGGGGCTGGTCCGGGTGCTGGTCACGACCGCACGCGCTGCCGCCGAGCGCACGGGGGTGCCCGGGACGCTCCAGTCCATGCGTCTCGTCTTGGCGAAGGGGGAGCACCGAGCGGGGAACGGTACCCTGCGCGAGACGGTCGAGCGACTCGAGGCCATGGGCTACGTTCGGGTCCCGACCGTCACTGAAGTGGCGCAGTTCAGCGTGCGCGGCGGGATCCTGGACGTGTATGGGTTTGGGATGGCGGCTCCGGGGCGGCTCGAGTGGCGGGAAGACGACATCGAGTCGCTGCGCACGTTCGATCTCGACTCGCAGCGTTCCGGCGAGGCGATCGAGCGGGTGACGATTCTCCCCGTGAGAACGGAAGGACGGGAGACGGGTGGGGTAGGGGCGCAGCGCACTGCGCCCCTACAACCCCAACGGCAATCGTTGCTGGATCTCTTGCCCAGCGACGCGCTGATCGTACTGGAGCAGGAGTCCGCGCTGGGGCAGGAAGTGGAGCACGCGTGGGCCGAGGCGGCCCACCATCTGGAGGTCGCGCGGCGGCTGGGCGAGGAGGCGCCGGCCCGGGAGGCGCTGTTCGTCGATCCGGCGGCGTGGCGAGGGCAGCTCGCCCGGTTCCCGCGGATCGCGCTCGATCCCGCCGAGGCTGCGGTCCGGTTCCCGATCGCGCCCCCCGAGCCGATCGACCGCGACATCAAGCGGCTGCGCCAGATCGTCGCGACCGAGCCGGCGACCGTCATCCTGTGCGACAACGAAGGCCAGCTCGAGCGACTGGAGGAGCTCTTGGGCGGCAACCGCGCGACGCTCGCGGTGGGGGCGTTGGACGGTGGATTCGTGCTACCCGGGCTGCGCGTGCTCACCGACCACGAAATCTTCCGCCGGGCCCGCCGGCTGCGGCGGCCGCGCCGGTATCGCGAAGCGACGGCCACAGCGGCAACGCGGGCGCTCAAGGTCGGCGACTACGTGGTCCATCTGGAGCACGGCATCGGGATCTACCGCGGGATCCAGATGATCCCGGTCGGAGCGGAGGGCGGGACCCTCGAGGTGGCCGTCGTAGAGTACGAGGGCGGGTCGCGGCTGAACGTACCGCTCTACCGGCTGGATCAGCTCGAGCCGTACCGGACGGCCGCCGACGGCGACGCGCCGCCGCCCCGACTGCACCGGCTCGGCACGACGACATGGCAGCGGCAGCGGGACAAGACGCGCGCGGCGATCCGCCAGATGGCGGTCGAGCTGCTCGACCTGTACGCCCGGCGGCTGCTCGCCGCCGGATTCGCATTTCCTCCCGACACCCCGTGGCAGCGCGAGCTCGAGTCGGCCTTCCTGTACGAGGATACGCCGGACCAGCGGCGGGCCTCCGAGGAAGTGAAGCGGGACATGGAGCGCGCCCGACCGATGGACCGGCTGCTGGTAGGTGATGTGGGGTACGGCAAGACCGAGGTCGCACTGCGCGCCGCCTTCAAAGCCGTGCAGGCGGGCAAGCAGGTCGCAGTCCTGGTCCCCACCACGATTCTCGCCGAGCAACACGGGCGCACGTTCCGCGAGCGGCTCGCCGACTATCCCGTCCGGATCGAGGTGCTGTCGCGGTTCCGCGGCCCGAAGGACACGAAGCTGGTGACGCGGAAGCTCGAGACTGGCGAAGTGGACGTCGTGATCGGGACGCATCGCCTGCTGTCGCGCGACGTGGGGTTCCACGATCTCGGGCTCCTCATCGTCGACGAAGAGCATCGCTTCGGCGTGCGGCACAAGGAGCGGCTCAAGGCGCTTAAGCTCGCCGTGGACGTCCTGACGCTCACCGCGACACCCATCCCCCGGACTCTGCACCTGTCACTGGCCGGATTGCGGGATCTCACGCTGCTCGAGACGCCGCCCAAGGACCGCTCGCCGGTGCTCACGTTCATCGAGCCGTGGGATGACGGATTGATCGAGGAGGCAGTGGCCCGGGAGCTGGATCGCGCGGGGCAGGTGTACTTCGTGCACAATCGCATCGAGACGATCGCCACGATCGCGGAGCGCGTGCGGGCGCTCGCTCCGCCACGGGCGCGGATCGCGGTGGCGCACGGGAAGTTGAAGGAAGCCGAGCTCGATGCCGTGATGGCCCGGTTCGTCCGGGGCGAGGTGGACATTCTCGTGTCCACGATGATCGTCGAGTCCGGGCTGGACGTGCCGAACGCGAACACGATGATCGTGAACCGCGCGGACCAGCTCGGCCTGGCGCAGCTGTACCAGCTGCGCGGGCGCGTGGGGCGGAGCCACCGGCGCGCGTACTGCTATCTGCTCGTGCCGGATCTGGTCGACGCCGAGGCGGAAGAGCGGCTCCGCGTGCTGGAGCATCACACCGATCTCGGCTCGGGCTACCGGATCGCGTTGCGCGATCTCGAGCTGCGCGGTGCCGGTAACCTGCTCGGCGGTGCGCAGTCGGGCCACGCGCAGGCGGTCGGATTCGATACCTACCTCCGCTGGCTCCAGGAAACCGTTGAAGCGCTCAAATCGGGGAAGGGGGATGAGGGACAGCGGACGCGTGTGCCCCCCGAGGTGATCCTGGATCTGCCGGCGCACCTCTCCGACGCCTACGTGCCGGACGAAGCGGTGAAGCTCGACTTGTATCGCCGGCTGGCGCGGGCCGACGCGGCTAGCGAGATTCAGGCCGTGCGCGAGGAATTGCGTGATCGTTTCGGGCCGCTCCCCGACGACGCGCAACGCTTGCTCCTCGTGTCCGAGCTCCGCGCACTCGGCGCCCGGGTCGGACTGGAGATGGTCCTGGTGAAGGGCGACGAAGCGCGCCTCACGTTTGCGCGGGACGCGAGCCCGCGGCTGGCCGGCCTGACGGCGGCGCTCGATGCGGTGCAGTTCGAGGCCGAGGTCCGGCGGGCGGCGCCGCTGTCCCTGCGCCTCCGCCGGCTCGGCGGAGAGCCTATCGGGTCGGGGCTCGTCCGAGCTCTCACCGCGGTTCTCGCGGACGCTCACCTTTAAGGAGTTGGCATGGTACGCGTTGGGATGGTACGCCTGGGTCTGGTCCTCACGCTGCTCCCACTGGCGGGGTGTTCCGCCTTGCGGGACGCGTTTTCGGCGCACGCGCAGGTCGCCGGCACGGCCGCCGGCCAGATCCTGACGGTCGACCGGCTGGCGCAGGTGGTCGGACACGCGCAGCGGATACCCGTCCGGCCCGATGTCCTCACCGGCGTCGCGAACGTCTACCTGGACTACGCGGTGTTCGCGGCCGAGCTCGGTCGGGGGCGCGACCTGCACGATTCGGCGCTGGTGCTCGCCTCGCAGTGGCCGGTAGCAGCGCAGCTCAAATGGGAGCGCTATCACGACCAGCTGGTCGCGACGCGCGGCAAGCTCACGCCCGTCCAGGCGGACTCGGCGTTCCAGGCGGGCACCGTGCGGCTGTTCCAGCACATCCTGATCCGGATCCCGCAGAGCGCCGTGCCGATGGTGGAGCAGCAGAAGGAGAAGCAGGCCACCGCGATCCTGATGCAGGCCGCGGCGAAGCGTGGGTTCAACTTCGCGGAGCTGGCCCGTCGCTACTCGGAGGACCCGGGATCAAAGACAAAGGGGGGGTATCTGCCAGCGACGGCGCGCGGGCAGTTCGTCCCGGCGTTCGACAGTGCCGCGTGGACGCTCCCGCAGGGCGCAATGACCGCCGTGGTCCGGACGCCGTTCGGGTTCCACATCATTCGCCGGCCGCCGCTCGCCGAGGTGCGGGACTCCTTCCGCGCCGATCTCGAGAACTCGCGCTCCGCCCGGCTCGACTCCTTGTACCTGGACAGCCTCGCGAACCAGCGACAATTCAAGATCGTGTCCGGCGCGCCCGCGCTGGTACGCCAGGCGGTGCCGCAGATCGTGTCCGCCCGGAGCGACACCCGGACGCTGGCCACGTACAAAGGAGGCACGTTCCAGGTGAAGGACCTGGCGCGGTGGCTTCTGGCGCTCGATCCGAACGACGTGCGCGGGATCGCCACGGCGAGCGACGCCCAGCTGAACCAGTTTCTCAAGGTGCTGGCGCAGCGCGAAATGCTGCTGACCGAGGTGGACAGGGCCGGCGCGCAGCTCAACCCGGGCGACTGGCGACAGCTGCGCGCCGAGCACGACTCGGCCGTGGCGCGGCTGGAGGGCCTGCTCGGTGTGTCGCCCCAGCTGCTCAAGGACTCCGCGGCGATCCCCGCCGCGCGCGTGCAGCTGGCCATGGCGCACGTCGACCGGTACGTCGACCAGGCGGTCACCCAGGGCAGCGCGCCGTTCTTCCCCGTCCCGCCGTTCCTGGCCAGCGCGCTGCGCCAGGGGCAGCCCTGGTCCCTGAACGAGGCGGGAATCGCGCGCGCGGTGGAGAGCGCGCAGGCCATCCGGGCCGCGGACACGACGGCGCGGGCGGCCCCACCCACGGGTCTGAAACGGGCGCCTGGCCCGCCGCCCGTCGCGGCGGAGAGCGGCGGCCGGCGGGCGCCGCGTTGACATGCGCGTCCTGACCCTCCTCGTGACGGCGCTTGCCGCTCTGTCTCCCTCGGCGCGGGGCGTGGCGGCGCAGGGCCGGGCGGCGACCGACCGCCCGGTGGACCGCATCGTGGCGGTCGTGGGCACGAAGCCGATCCTCGCGTCGCAAGTGGAAGAGCAGCTCGTCCTGGCGCAATCGCAGGGCGTCAAGGTCCCGGAGGACTCCGCGGGGCGGGACGCCGCGCGGCACCAGATCCTCTCGCAGATGGTGGACGAGGAGCTGCTGGTGCAACAGGCGGAGCGGGACACCACCATCAAGGTGACGGACCAGGAAGTGCAGGACGCGGTCGAGCAGACTGTTCAAAACGTGCGCAAGCAATTCGCGTCGACCCCGGAGTTCCAGACGCAGCTGCGCGCGGCCGGGTTCGTGTCCGAAGAGGAATGGCGCCGTTGGCTCGCCGACCAGCAGCGTCGGGCGATCCTGCAGCAGCGGCTGATCGAGGGGCTGAAGCAGAAGGGGAAGCTGCGGCCGATTCCACCGTCGGACGCCGAGATGCGGACGTTCTGGGAGTCGAACCGCGCGCAGCAGCCCAAACGACCGGCGGCCATCTCGTTCCGCCAGATCGTGATCGTGCCGAAACCGGACTCGGCGGCGAGCGCCCGCGCGCTGCAGCTGGCGGAGTCCCTCGTGGTGGCGCTGCGGCAGAGTGGCGGGACCGTCTTTGCCGACGTCGCGAAGAAGTACTCGGCGGACAGCGTCTCTCGGGAGCAGGGCGGCGCGCTGGGCTGGTTCCGCCGCGGCGTGATGGTCAAGGAGTTCGAGGACGTCGCGTTTCGGCTTCGGCCGGGGACGATCTCCGACGTCGTGCGCACCGAGTTCGGCTTCCACATCATCCAGGTGGAGCGCGCGCAGCCGGCGGAGATCATGGCGCGGCACATCCTGATCCAGCCCGCCATCTCCGCGGCGCAGGTCGCGATTGGCCGGCGACAGGCCGATTCGGTGCACGACGCGCTCGCCCACGGAGCGTCGTTCGACTCGCTGGCCCGGCGCTACGGGGACCCGAGCGAGCCGAAGCTGGCCGACGCCCTTCCCATCTCCCAGCTCCCCCCCGATTACGAAAAAGCGATCGGGCAGGACACCATCCCCGGGTTGAAGCCGGTGTTTGAAGTCGGCATCGGCACGGTCCGGCCGAGGTTCGTGGTGTTCGAGCTGATGAAGCGCCTTCCCGAAGGCGAACTAGGGTTCGACGAAGTGAAGGATCGCATCCGCGACGGGCTGGGCCAGCAGCTCGCCATCAAGCACCATCTCGACTTGCTGCGTCGCACCACGTACGTCGACGTCCGTTTCTAGCCGCCGTCCCCGACTCGCGGTCACGCTCGGCGATCCGCGGGGGATCGGGCCGGAAGTGGTGGCGAAGGCGGTCGCCCGCGGTCCCCTGGATGCGGATCTCATCTTTCTCGGGAGCGGGGAGCAGGGAGCGTCACCCGAAGACGCCGGCCGAATCGCCGGCCAGGCGGTGGAGGAGGCCGTTCGACTCGCCCTCGCGGGTGAGGTAGACGGCATCGTGACCGGCCCGGTACACAAGCACGCCCTGCACCTCGCCGGATTCCGCTATCCCGGTCTCACCGAGCTGTTGTCCCACCTCGCCGGCGACGTGGACGTCGCGATGATGCTCGCCGCCGCTGGCCTGCGCGTGGTGCTCGTCACGACGCACATCGCCCTCAAGGACGTACCCGCGCAGGTGACCACGGATCGCGTGGTGCGCTGCGGGCGGATCACCGAGCGCGCGCTGCGCGACTGGTGGGGCATCGCGGCGCCCCGCCTCGCCGTTTGCGCCCTCAATCCCCATGCAGGCGAGTCCGGCCTGTTCGGGGACGAGGACGCACGCGTGCTGGAGCCCGCGGCCCGGACGCTCGCCGCCGCCGGGCCGCTGCCGGCGGACACCGTATTCGTGCGGGCCCTCAGGGGTGAGTTCGACGCCGTGCTCACGCCCTATCACGACGTCGGGATGACGGCCGTGAAGGTCGCGGGATTCGGCACGGGTGTGAACGTGACGCTCGGCCTGCCGTTCCCGCGCGTCGCGCCGGACCACGGCACGGCCCTCGACATCGTCGGCAAGGGTGTCGCCGACCCCGGGTCGATGCGGGCTGCGCTGGAGCTGGGAGTCGAGCTGGCGCGACGCGCGGCCCGCTAGGCTTCGGCGCCCGGTGCGCGCCGCAGCACCCGCACCGTGCCGACGCGGCGCCCCTCGACCTCCACGATTTCGAACACGGCGCCCTTCACCGCCACCTGGTCGCCCGGCCGGGGAAGGCGGCCGATGGCTCCGAACAGGAAGCCCCCGATGGTCGTGTAATCCTGCTCGCCGAGCTCCAGCCCGAACGCGCTGTTGACCTCGCGGATCGGGACCGAGCCCGCGATGGTGGGTGCCACGCCGGCGGGGGCGGCGCGCAGCTCGCCGGAGGGCCGATCGTATTCGTCGTAGATCTGGCCGACGATCTCCTCCAGCAGGTCTTCCATCGTGACGAGACCCGCCGTGCCGCCGAACTCGTCCAGCACGATCGCGAGGTGGATCTTCTGCCGCTTCATGTCGGCGAGCACGTCCTCGACCTCACGCGTGCCCGGAACGAACACGGCGGGGCGGAGCACCGCGCGCAGGCTGCCTCCTTTGGCCGAGCGGAGGCCGGCGAGGATGTCCTTGGCGTGCACGATGCCGAGGATGTCGTCGAGCGACTCCCCGTAGACGGGATAGCGCGACCGGCCGGCGACGGCCACCTGATCGGCGGCTTCCTCGAGCGTCAGGTCGGCCGGCAGGGCCACCATCTGGGTGCGTGGCGTCATGACTTCGCGGGCCGTCTTCTCGCTGAACTCGAACACCCCCTGCAACAAGCGGGCGTCGTCGGCGTCGAGCTTGCCCCGCTGGCGACTCTGCTCGACCAGCATGCGGAGCTCCTCGGGGGAGTGGATCGCCTCGAGCTCGGCGCTGGTGCCCTTCAGCCCCAGCAGCCGCACCACGCGGCCGGCGCTCCAGTTGAGGAGATCGGTGAAGGGCCGGGTGATCCACGAGAAGAAGATGAGCGGCCCGGCGATCCACCGGCTGGTGCGCTCGGGATGGGTGATGGCCCACGCCTTCGGTGCCTGCTCGCCGAAGACGACGTGAAGGAACGAGACGAGCGCCACCGCGACCGTGGATGCGACGCCGCCGCGGGCGAGGAACTCGAGGGCGGCCGGCAGCGTTGCGAACCAGTCACGGAACAGCCGCGCCACGGTATCCTCGGCCACGTAGCCCAGCAGGATCGAGGCGACGGTGATGCCGAGCTGCGCCGCGGACAGTTGCCGGTACAGGTCCTGTAACGCCGCCTGGACCCTCCTCGCCTTCCGATCGCCGCGTCGGACCAACGCCTCGATGCGCGTGCGGCGGGCGGCGACCAGCGCGAACTCCGCTGCCACGAAGAAGGCGTTGGCCAGCACCAGCGCCAGCACCGCCAGGAGGCGGAGGCCGAGCGATTCCGAGGCGGGGCCGGGCATAGAGGCGGGAACATAGAGCGTGTTGCCCGGCGGCGGAACGGCCCGGTATTTTGAGGAAGAGGGACGAGGGAAGGAGGACGGATGAGCGCCACGGTACCGCTGGAAGTCCAATGCACGCATCGAGCTCCGCTCCGCGAGGAGAGTCGGCGGCGGATGAAGATCGTGCTGGCGATCACAGCCGCGGTGATGGTCGCCGAGGCCGTGGGCGGGTGGGCCGCCCACTCCCTGGCCCTGCTCGCCGACGCGGGCCACATGCTGGCCGACGTGGCCGCGCTGGGCCTGTCGCTGGTCGTGACAGCGCTCGCGCAGCGGCCGGTGACGGCGGAGCGGACGTTCGGATTGCTGCGCCTCGAGATCCTGGCCGCGCTCGTCAATGGGGCGGCCTTGATCGTGATCGCGCTCGGCGTCGGCCTCGAGGCGTACCGCCGGTTCCGCTCACCCGCCGAGGTGCAGGGCACGCTGCTCCTGATCATCGCGGGAGTGGGACTGGCGGCGAACGCGGTGGGCGCCGCGATCCTACACCGCGGTCACAATCACTCGCTCAACCAGCGCGGCGCCTACCTCCATATCGTGAGCGACCTGCTCGGTTCGGTTGGCGCCCTCCTCGCCGGCGTCCTCATCCTCGCCACCGGGTGGGTGCGGGCCGATTCCGTCGTCTCAGTGCTGATCTCGCTCCTGATCCTGGGCAGCGCCTGGCGGCTGGTGAAAGAGAGCACGGACGTGCTGCTGGAGGCGGCGCCCGCGCACATCGCCCTGTCGGACGTCCACGACCGGATCGCTTCCATCCCCGGCGTCGCGTCGGTGCACGACCTCCACGTGTGGACCGTCACCAGCGGAGTGATCGCGATGAGCGGTCACCTGGTCGTGCAAAACCCGGCCGACAACCAGCGGGTGCTCGAGGCCGTCCAGGCGTGTCTCGGGGGCATGGGCATCGGCCATGTCACCGTGCAAATGGAGCGGGATCCGACCTGCGAGTAGGTGATCCAGACGCTTGTCTTTTCTGAGCCCCCCTCCTATACTGCGCCCCTCACAGACTGCGCCCATCACATAGGCATCGTCAGGACCTAGCCCCTTGCAGATCCGCAACATCGCCATCATTGCGCACGTGGACCATGGAAAAACCACGCTGGTGGACCAGATGCTCCGCCAGTCGGGGGTGTTCCGCGCCAACCAGCAGCTCACCGAGCGGGTGATGGACTCGAACCCGCTGGAGCGTGAGCGCGGGATCACGATCCTGTCGAAGAACACCGCGGTGCGGTGGGGCGACACCAAGATCAATATCGTGGACACTCCGGGGCACGCCGACTTTGGGGGCGAGGTGGAGCGGATTCTGCGTATGGTCGACGGCTTCCTTCTGCTTGTGGATGCCGCCGAGGGTCCAATGCCGCAGACGCGCTTCGTGGCGGGGAAGGCGCTGGCGCTCGGCCTGAAGCCGATCGTGCTGGTCAACAAGATCGACCGCCAGGACGCCGAGCCGCTGCGGGTGCACGATGAGGTGCTGGAGCTGTTCCTGGACCTGGAGGCCACGCCGGAGCAGTTCAACTGTCCTTTCCTCTATACATCGAGCCGCGCGGGGACCGCCACGCTCGACCTCAAGGCCCCGGGCACGGATCTCAACCCGTTGTTCCAGACGATCTTGGACACGATCCCGGCGCCAAAGGCCGACCCCAACGGACCGTTCCAGATGCTCGTCTCGACGCTCGACTACTCCTCGTATCTGGGCCGGATCGCGATCGGCCGGATCGAGCGGGGGCAGGTGCGGGTCGGCGAGACGGTCGCGTTACTTCCGCTGGGCGAACCTGGTCCTCTGGGTGATAAGCCCTACGAACAGGCCAAGGTGGTGAAGCTGTTTTCATTCGACGGGCTGGAGCGGGTGGAGGTGCAGGAAGCCTCGGCCGGCGACATCGTGGCGCTCGCGGGCCTGGTGGGCGTCGAGATCGGTAAGACGGTGACGGCGCCCGACTATCTGGAGCGGCTCACGGGCATCGCGGTGGAAGAGCCCACGATCTCCGTGGACTTCAAGGTGAACGACTCACCGTTCGCCGGGCGGGAAGGGAAGTTCGTGACCGGCCGGCAGCTGCGCGATCGGCTGTTTCGGGAGCTCGAGAAGAACGTGGCCCTCCGGGTGGAGGAGACCGACGACCCCCAGACG
>Ga0137415_10003491_pt1 | contig 15609 bp, 11 predicted proteins | sample CZODoug3_1_1_16f_FD_183082 | JGI IMG/M metagenome (GOLD analysis project Ga0137415, IMG submission 183082) | Vadose zone soil fungal communities from Angelo Coast Range Reserve, California, USA - CZODoug3_1_1_16fungal (Hybrid Assembly) | ecosystem: Environmental > Terrestrial > Soil > Vadose... | reverse complement strand
CTGCGGCGTGGCGACCCTGCTCGGCGCGGCCGAGCACGCCGACACCGCCCATGAGCACCGGCTGCTCTCCGCCGGCAAGGCGATCACCGGGGTGCGGATCGAGATCCGGGACGTGCGCACCGGCGCGCCGGTCCCCACCGGGGCGCCCGGCGAGGTGTGGATCCGGACCGACCAGCTGATGGGCGGCTACTGGAACCTCCCCGAGGCGACGGCGGCGGCGATCACCGGGGACGGCTGGTACCGCTCCGGGGACAGCGGGCACCTGGACGAGGACGGCTACCTCTACCTGACCGACCGGATCAAAGACATGATCATCAGCGGTGGGGAGAACATCTACCCGGCCGAGATCGAGCGGGTGCTTGCCGAGCACCCGTCGCTGGCCGAGGTCGCGGTCGTCGGGGTTCCGGACGAGAAATGGGGCGAAGTGCCCAAGGCGGTGGTGGTGGCCACCCACGGGCACTACGTGGACGAGGCCCGCGTGATCGCCTACTGCCGCGCCCAACTGGCCGGCTACAAGTGCCCCAAGTCGGTCGACGTCGTGACCGAGCTGCCGCGCAACGTCCTGGGCAAGATCATGAAGAACGACGTCAGGGCGCGCTATTGGCAAGGCCGGGAGAGCAACCTGATCTGACCACTCAGTCGCCGGTCCAGCAGCCCATGATCACCGTGGCGATGGTCCGGCTGACCGAGGCCGGCGGGGCCGGCGGCGAGCCGAACGACGGGGGCAGCGCGGACACGTCCACCAGCAGCACCTTGTCGTCCTTGCGGGCCACGATGGACTTGTCGCGGGTATAGAAGGCGCCTTGGCCGATGCCATCCAGCGGGGCCAGCTCGCCGAGCTTGCCGGCCAGCTCATCGACGTAGGCGACGGTTGTCGGGTCGTCGGGCAGCTCCTTGACCGACAGCGTGAAGGAGCCGTCCGGGTAGACGTAGCGGCAGGCGTACAGGTGGTCCACCCAGGTGGGCAGCTCGACCCTGGTCGGGGTCACGCCCAGCGCGGCGGCGATGTCCTTCTGGCCGTCGTCCGCGCTGCACACCTGCTTCGCGCTGGGCGACGGCTCGCCCGGGCCGGACACCGGCGGCGCCGCCCAGCTCGGCCGGCCGGCCGAGGGCGCGGCGCCGCCCGGAGTGGCACCGCCCGGAGCACCGCCCGGAGCGGTAGCGCCGGGCGCTGTGCCGCCCGGAGCGGCCGGGGTGGCGGGCCCGCCGCACGCGGTGCCGGCAGCCAGCACCAGCGCGACCGCGGCCAGCACCTGCGCGACCGCCGCCAGCAGGCGAGCCGGAGAAGATGTTGCGTTCATGCGGCGCTCCGGTGGATTGTGTGGCGGCTGCCAGGGTCCTCGCACGGCTGGACCGACCGGCGACCACCACGGGGGAGATCATGTCGGATCGTCAGCAGGACGGCACGGACCAGCGGGAACAGGCTCATCTCGGCCGCCGCCAGGTGGTCGCCGGAGCGGGCCTGGTGGGGTTGGCCGGCGCGTTGGCCGCCTGCGGCACCGCGGCCCCGACCACGAACACCACCGCCCCGGGCCCCACCGCCCCGCCCGCGCCTTCGGTGGGGACTGGCGCGCCCACCGGGGAAATCACCCTGGCCAAGGCGGCGGACATCCCGGTCGGCGGCGGCGCGATCTTCCCGGAGATCCGGGTCGTGGTGACCCAGCCCACCGCCGGCCACTTCGAGGCGTTCAGCGCGATCTGCACGCACGAGCGGTGCACGGTCAGCCAGGTGGCCAACGGGACGATCAACTGCCCGTGTCACGGCAGCCAGTTCTCGATCATCGATGGCTCGGTGGTGCACGGCCCAGCCGCCCAGCCGCTGCACCCCCGCTCGGTCACCGTCAAGGACGGCACGGTGGCGCTGACCCAGTGAGCGAGCGCGGCGCGCCACGGTCCACCCTCACCCCGCGGTGTTCAGCACGGTCACGTTGTTGGAACTGATGTTGGTGACGTAGGCGTGCTTGCCGTCTGGGGCGACGAAGACGTTCGTCGGGTCCTGGCCGGTCACCACCGTCGCGGTGATCTGGTTGGTGGCGGTGTCGATCACGGAGACGGAGTTGCTGCCGTCGTTCACCACGTAGGCGTGCTTGGAATCCGGTGCGAAGGCGATGCTCTGCGGCTCCCGCTGCACCGCGATCGTCCCGGTCACGGCGTTGGACACCGGGTCGATCACCGAGACCGAGTCGCCGTCATAGTTCACCACGTACACCTTGGAGTGGTCCGGGGACATGGTGATGCTGTGCGGGCTCTTACCCACCGGGATCTCGGTCAGGATCACGCCGTTCTTGGTGTCCAGCACGGTGACCAGGTTCGAGGCGTGGTTGGCGATGTAGGCCCGGCGGCCGTCGACGGAGTACGCCACCGAGTGCGGGTTGGGCTTGACCGCGATCTTCTGCACCACCGCGTTGGTGGCGGTGTCGACCACCGAGACCAGGTTGACGTCGTGGTTGGGCACGTACAGCTGGCGCCCGTCCGGACTGACCGCGAGGGCGAAGGGGAACTTCTCCGCCGGGATCGTGGCGACGACCGCCCGGGTTGCGGTGTCCAGCATGACCACCGCGTTGCCGGTGTTGCGGATCTCGTCGTGCACGCTCACGTACGCGTGCGCGCCGTCCGGGGTGAACGCGACGTACTGCGGCGGCCCCTGCGGGATCGGGATGCTGCCGACGACCGCATTGGTCGCCATGTCAACCAGGGTGATGCTGTGGGTGTTCACGCTGGTGACGTAGGCGAGCTTGCCGTCCGGCGTGATCGCCCCGGACTGCGGCCCGGCGGCGACGGCAATGGCGCCGGCCACGGTGGGATTCGCCACGCTCGCGGCGGGCGCGACGGTCGGCGGCGGCTCGAAAGGCTCGGGGGCGGCTGTCGGCGACGCCGGGGCGGCCGAGCTGCCGGACGGCGTCGCGCCTGGCCGCACCACGAACACCACGACGACCAGCAGGATCAGCACGGCGGCCGCCGCCAGCAGCCAGGCCCGGACGCTCGAGCGCGGCGAACCGGCATCCGACGACGAGAAGTCCGGCGGCCCGAACGGCGGCCCGGCGGACGGCCCGCTCGGGCCGCTCTGACCGGGGCGAGCGCCCGGCGGCGCGCCGGCAACGCGGTCCGAGGGCGGCGCGCCGGCAACACGGTCGGACGGCACCGGTCGGTCCGAGGGCGCCGGCCCCGAGGGAGCCGGCCCCGGGGGCGGCGGTCCGGAGGGCGCCGCGCCGCCCGAGCGGTCGGCGGGCGGCATCCCGGCCGGTGGCGGCGGGCCGGGTCGGGTGGCGAAGCCGGAGCCGGCCCGGTCGGCGGCGGTGACCGTGGTTCCGCCGTTGCTGGATCCGCTGCCGTTGCCGTTGCCCACCGGTGCCTGGCGCGGCGGGTTGAGCGGCGGCGCGGGCACCGAAGGGGGCGGGACCAGCGACGTGACCGCGGCGAGCGGGGCGACCGCCGGGGTCGGCGCGGTGATCGGGACCGGCACCGCGATGTCGTACGCCCGTCCGCCCGACCGGAGCGGCTCCGGGACGGGCGCCGGCTCCACGTCACCGCTCGCCGCGGCGATGGTGGCCGCACCCAGCGCAACCGTGTACTTGGGGTGGGTATCCACCACCGTCCGGATGCCCAGTTCCTCGCCGACCATCCGGGCAACCAACGGAATGCGCGACGAACCGCCGACCAACAGCACCGCGCTCAGGTCGGCCGGCTCCAAACCGGACGACCGCAGCGTCCGGCGCAATGCCTCGGTCGTCGACTCGATGGGACCGCGCACCATGCCCTCGAATTCGGTCCGAGTCAACGTGACCTCGAAATGCCGATCCGGCAGGAAAACCGGGATGATGGCCTCGGTGTCCAAAGACAGCGATTCCTTGGCGAGCACGCAGTCCTGCCGGAGCCGGGCGATCGCCAGCGCGGTCTGCAGGTCGGTCATGTCCAGCCCGTCCAGCGCCCCGCCGGAGCTGTAGTTGACGAACTGCACGATGGCCTCGTCGAAGTCCACCCCGCCCAGCCGCTCGATGCCCTCCGGCCGCCCGAGGATCTCCACGCCGTCCGCGCCGCCGCGCAGGATGGTCGCGTCGAAGGTGCCCCCACCCAGGTCGTACACGGCGACGATCTGCCCCTCCCGCAGCCGCCGGGCGGCCGCGTAGTGCGCGGCGGCCGCCTCCGGCTCGGTGATGGTGAGCGCGTTCTCCAACTCGGCGCTCGTCGGGACCTCTTCGAACAGCCCCCGGCGGAACGGGCCCCAGTTCGCCGGATGGGTGAGCACCACCTGCTCAGGGCGTTCCCCCTCGACGCTGATCACCTGGCCCAGCACATCCCGCAGCAGCGCACTGAGCAGCTGGGTGACCGCGAAGGGCTGCCCGCCGAGCATCACCGGCGTCGGGTCGCCAAGGCGGCGCTTGAACTCCCGGCCGACCCGGTCCGGCCCGGCGACCGAGCGCCGGCGGGCCGCATCCCCGGTGATCAGGGTGCCGTCCTCGCGCAGGTACACCAAAGCGGGCGCGACGACCGATTGCGGTGCCAGTGTCACCATTTCAGTCGCGCCGGGACGCGCGATCGCGGCAGCGACAAAGGTGGTACCGAGATCAACTCCAAGGCTGTATGACACGGCGCCTCCTTTGAAACCGGGAGCGATTCTAACCCCGTGTTGTTGCAGGTCGTTGACGATTTTAGTCAGCAAGATCAGCTTTACCATTGCCAGGGACTCGGGCCAGGGCATCGAAAATATTGGGGAACTCGGGCGCGCCTATTCCACGACCGGCCGGTCAGACCCGGTACCTGGCGACGGCGTCGGAGTCCCAATGGATGCCAAGGCCCGGCCCGACGGCGGTGACGTGCCCGTCCACCGGGCGGGGCGGGTCGGCCAGCACCGGGCCGGCCAGGTCCAGGTACTCCAGCCAGTCGGCGTTCCGGGTGGCCGCCAGTACGTGCGCGCTGGCCTCGGGGAACAGGTGGCTGGACACCGGCAGCGAGGCCCCCTCGGCCAGCGCGGCCGCCCGCGCCCACCCGGTGACACCGCCGATCTTCATCAGGTCCAGCATGGCGAAGTCGCAGGCCCCGGCGGCGATCGCGGCCTGCGCGCCGCGCGGGAACCACCAGTTCTCCCCGGTCTGCACCCGGGCGCCGGTGGCCCGCCGCACCTGAGCGTGCCCGGCCAGGTCCTCGGCGGCCACCGGCTCCTCCACCCAGTACAGGTCGAACTCGCGCAGCAGCGCCACCCGCCGGCTGGCCTCCGCCGGATCCAGCGACTGGTTGTAGTCGACCATCAACGCCACATCCGGCCCGATGATCTCCCGTACCCCGCCAACCACGGCCACGTCGCTCGTTGCGTCGGGGTAACCGGTCTTGATCTTTATGCCGAGGAACCCGCTGGCCACCGACTCGCGCAGCGCCGCCTCGTCCTTCACCGGGTCGACCATGCCAAAGCTGTCGTAGGCACGCAGGGCCACCGGCTCGGCGCCGAGCAGGGTCGCCACCGGCTGTCCGAGCAGCTGGCCCAGCGCGTCCCAGAGCGCCATGTCGATCCCGCCCAGCACCATGCCGAGCAGCCCTTGCAGGCCGAGCAGCCGGAACCGGTCCTCGAAGTCACGCAGCCGGTCGGCGGGGGCGACCGACTTGCCGGCCAGCGCTGGGGCGATCTGCTCCACCAGCGCGACCATCGGCGCGAGCATCTCAGCGGCGTAGCCGAACAGGTAGGCCCGGCCGACCACCTCGGCGTCGGTGTGCACGTCCAGCAGCAGCAGCGGGGCGGCCGGGAGCTCCCCGGACGCGGTGCGCAACGGGCGGCTCAGCGGGACGATCACCGACCGAGCGCGGACCTCACCGATCGTGGCAACGCCGGACATCGCGAGCACACTCCTCTCGGGCGGGCACCCCCAGCGTTGCGCACCGGCACGCCCGGAGCCAGTCGACGGCTCAGTCGACGGCGGTGCGGCGTGTTACCGAGCTGCACAGGAGACTGGTTTTCGGGCGTTCTGGCATGCCTGGTGTGGAGTTCGGCAACAGGAGGCCGCGGCGCCGGGCTCAGCTGACCCGGCGGTTGTCGATCTGGTCGCGGTCCCAGGCGATGCCCAGGCCGGGGCGGTCGGGGGCGACCGCGTGGCCGTCCACGATGCGCAACTGCTCGGTGGTGATGGCACGCAGCTGCGGGATATGCTCGACATAGCGGCCGTTCGGGATGGCGGCGACCAGGCTGACGTGGATCTCCATCAGGAAGTGCGGGCACACCACCACGTTGAACGTCTCGGCCAGGTGGGCCACCTTCAGCCACGGGGTGATGCCGCCGATCCGGGACACGTCCACCTGCACGATGCCGGCGGCGCCGCGCTGCAGGTACTCCCGGAAGTGGCCCACCGAGTACATCGACTCGCCCACCGCCACCGGGATCGAGGTGGCGGCGGCCAGCCGCTCGTGGCCGGCCACGTCCTCGGCCGGCAGCGGCTCCTCGAACCAGGACAGGTCGTAGGGCTCGAGCAGCGCGGCGCGGCGGATCGCCTCGGCGGCGGTCATCGACTGGTTCGCATCGACCATGATGTCCATGCCCGGCCCCACGGCCTCCCGTACCGCGCGGATCCGCTCGGCGTCCTCCACCCCGGACGGCTTGCCCACCTTCAGCTTCACCCCCGGCCAACCCCTGGCCCGGGACTCCAACGCACCGGCCACCAGCTCGTCCTGGTCCAGGTGCAGCCAGCCGCCCTCGGTGTCGTACAGCGGCACTGCCTCCCGGTACCCGCCGGCCAGTCGCCACAGTGGCTCGCCGGCCCGCTGGCAGCGCAGGTCCCACAGCGCCAGGTCGGCCGCGGCCAGGGCCAGCGCGGTGATCACGCCGACGCTGGTGGCCCGGGTCGAGTCGTAGAGCGCCCGCCACGCGGCCTCGATGTCCCGCGCGTCCCGGCCGACCAGCACCGGCAACAGGTGCTCGCGCAGCATGGACAGCACTGCCTGCCCGCCGGTACCGATGGTGTAGGAGTAGCCGGTGCCGGTGAGCCCGTCGGCCGTGGCAACCTCGACGAAGATCGTCTCCTGCTTGAGGAAGCTCTGCATCGCGTCGGTGCGCACCGTCTCGACCTCGATGTCCACCAGGTACGCGTTCGCCGTGATCACCCGAGTCACCGGTGCCTCCGAGGTCGACCGTAGATCCTATAGGATACTCGAACGCAGGATGCTCCAGGGAGGCTCTGCTCGCAACCCGGTTAGCCGAGCTGGATGGAACGCTTGGCCATCCCCATCCAGAAGCCGTCGATCGTGGTGCGTTGGGTGTCCAGCTCGCCGTCGGCCGCGCCCAGGGTGACGAACAGCGGCGCGAAGTGCTCGGTGCGGGGGTGCGCGAGCCGGCCGGCCGGCGCCTTGTGCTCGAAGTCCAGCAGCGCGTCCAGGTCCCCGGCGCCCAGTGCACGGCGGCCCCAGTCGTCGAACTCGACCATCACCGAGGACACCTGACCGGACGAGTCGAGCGCGCGCGTGTTGTGCGTGAAGAACCCGCTGCCGATGATCAGCGTGCCCTCCTCGCGCAGCGGGGCGAGCCGGCGCCCGAGAGCCAGCAGCCGCTGGGGGTCGAGGGTCGGCATGGACATCTGCAGCACCGGAATGTCCGCCTCGGGGAACATCTCCACCAGCGGGACGTACGCCCCGTGGTCCAGCCCCCGGGTCGGCGACTGCTCGACCGGCTCGCCGGGCCGGGCCAACAGCGCGCGCACCCGGGCGGCCAGCTCGGGCGCCCCGGGTGCGGCGTACCGGACCTCGTAGTAGTGCGCAGGGAAGCCCCAGAAGTCGTAGACCAGCGGCACCGTGGTGGTGGCGCTCAGCGCGATGGGCGCCTCCTCCCAGTGCGCGGAGACCATCAGGATGGCCTTCGGGCGGGGCAGCTCGGCGGACCAGGCGGCCAGCTCGCCCGGCCAGACGGGGTCGTCGGCCAGCGGCGGCGCGCCGTGCGAGAGGTACAGCGACGGCATGCGCTCGATGGTCGGCTCGATGGTCGGCTCGGACGTCGAGGTGGTCACGGCGGGTTCCGTCCTTTCGGTCGGCTCAACCTAGTTGAACGCTTGACTATCTATCCCGATTTTACACCTGCGTTCAAATTCGAACAACCGGCTCGAGCGGCTCAGCCGACGGCGCCGCGCGGGTGCCGGCTCGCGCGGCTCAGCCAGCGGCGCCGCGTGGGTGCACCGCAAGCGCCGGCCGGCTCGCCCAGCTCAGCCGGCGGCGCCGCGAAGGTGCACCGCAAGCGCCGCCAGCCCCTCGGCGAAGGCGGCGAACCGGTCGCGGTCCAGACCGTCCAGGAACAGCTCTCGCACCAGTGCGGCGTGCCCCGGAGCGACCTCACGCAGCTTCGCCCAGCCGGCCGGGGTGAGCACGGCAAGGACGCCCCGGATGTCGGTCTCGCAGACCCGGCGGCGCACCAGGCCGACCTTCTCCAACTGGCCGACCTGGTAGGTCAGCCCACTCTTGGAGGTGAGCGCGGCACCGGCCAGCTCGGTCATCCGCAGCTCGCCGCCCGGCGCGGCGGACAGCCGGGCCAGCACCTCCCACTGCGGGTGAGACAGCCCCGCCTCGTCCTTGAGCTGCTGCTCGACCAGGCGGTGGACGATGCTGCCGGCCTCCAGGAAGTCCTGCCACGCGCGCTGCTCCCCCTGGTCCAACCACCGCGGTTCGCCCATAGTCGCCGACCGTACCCGCCCTGTTTCAAACTCAAACACCAAACGCCCCCAACCTCCCGCCGCGCCCAGCCGCTCCCCCGCCCGCGCCTCCGCCCCCGGGCGTGATCGCCATTTCGGTGTGCGGAGAGACGTCCGGCGTCCTTCCCATCACCGAAACACCGATCACCGGGGAGCGGCTGACCTTGCTCGCCGACCAGCGCCGCCGCTCGCCGACCAGCGCCGCCGCCCAGCCGCCCTTGCCGCCCAGAGCCGCTGCTCGCCGACCAGCCGCTCTTTCGTTGATCAACAGAACACCACACTCTTTTGCGACCTGGCCAAACGGGGATGGCGTTCAGTTGATCATGAGAACAGGGCGGCGGGGAGTGCGCGGATGGTGGCCGGGGGGAACCGGGACGGCGGGCGCGGGATTGAGGCGGTGGCCGCGGGGAATGAGGCGGTGGCCGCGCGGGGGTAGGCAGTGGCGGCGGGGGGGTTAGGCAGTGGCGGCGGGGAGCTCGGACGGTGGCGCCGGCCAACTCGGCGCGCCCAGCTCCTGGGACAGCGACCGGGCCGCCGCGCGGACCGCCTCCACCGCGGCGGCGTCCAGCGGCCAGCGACTGGCCGGCACCACCAGGCCGAGCGCGCCGGGCACCTCGCCGAGCGCGTCGACCAGCGGCGCGGCCACCCCGCACTCGCCGATCACCGCTTCCTCTACCTCGGTGGCCAGCCCGGTGCGGCGCACCGTGTCCAGCTCGGCGCGCAGCCGTTTCGGGTCGGTGACCGTGTCGGCGGTCATCCCGCGCAGCGGCTGGGTGCCCAGTTGGTCGGGCACGGCGGCCAGCAACACCTTGCCCAGCGCGCAGGCGTGCGCCGGGATGACGATGCCGACCTCGGGCATCTGCCGGCTGCCGTCCGGCCTGGGCTCGTGGTGCACCACCACGACGTCCCCCTGCAGCAGTACCCCGGCGCGCACCGCGCACCCGGTGCGCCGCGCCAGGTCCTCCGCCCACCCGATCACCCGGGACCGCAGCTCCAGGGTGTGCAGGTACACGTTGCCCAGCCGCAGCGTGGCCGGGCCGAGCCGGTAGCGGCCGGAATCGCGCTCCTGAGCCACCATGCCGTGCGCGAGCAGCGTGCGGATGATGCCGTGCACCGTGGACGGGGCCAGCCCCAGCTCGGCGGCGACCTCGCCGAGGCTCATCCGGCGGGCGCCCTGCAGCACCATCAGGATGCGCACCGCGCGGTCCACTGCCTGGATCACCAGCCGCCCCTCTCCCTCTCGTACGGAAAACCCGGATACTTGTGCGAGCCGTCACAGCAGCGTACCGTCGAAGTGCATTCGACATCATCGAATGTCCTTCGATAATACCGCGATGTGCCACCGGAGACCAGTATGAAGAAGCTCATCAACGACCCCGCTGACGTGGTGACCGATGCGCTGCGCGGCATGGCCACCGCGCACCCCGAGCTGCGGGTCGACCTACGGAACAAGATCGTCTACAGGGCGGACGCACCGGTACGGGGCAAGGTCGGCCTGGTGTCCGGCGGGGGCTCGGGGCACGAACCGCTGCACGGCGGGTTCGTCGGCCTCGGCATGCTGGACGCCGCGTGCGCCGGGGAGGTGTTCACCTCGCCGGTGCCCGATCAGGTCGTCGAGGCCACCAAGGGCGTCGACGGCGGCGCCGGCGTACTGCACGTCGTGAAGAACTACACCGGTGACGTGATGAACTTCGAGATGGCCGCCGAGATGGCGGCCGCGGAGGCCGAGGTTGAGGTCGCGGTGGTGGTCACCAACGACGACGTCGCCGTGCAGGACAGCCTCTTCACCGCCGGCCGGCGCGGGGTGGGAGTCACCGTGCTGCTGGAAAAGATCGCCGGCGCCGCCGCCGAGCAGCGCCGCAACCTGGCCGATGTCGCCGACGTGGCCGGCCGGGTGAACGCCGGCGGGCGGAGCATGGGCATGGCACTGACCTCGTGCACCGTGCCCGCCGCCGGCAAACCCACCTTCGAGCTGACCGACACCGAGATGGAGATCGGCATCGGCATCCACGGCGAGCCCGGCCGGCGCCGCGTGCCAATGGCCCCGGCCAGGGACATCGCCACCCAACTCGTCGAGCCGATCCTGGCCGATCTGGACTTCACCGGCGCGGATGGCGTGCTCGCCTTCGTCAACGGGATGGGCGGCACCCCCATGCTCGAGCTGTACCTGATGTACCAGGAGGTGGTCACGCTGCTGGACAAGGCGGGTGTGCGGGTGGCCCGCTCGCTGGTCGGCCCGTACATCACCAGCCTGGAGATGGCCGGCTGCTCGGTGACCCTGCTCAAACTCGACGAGGAACTCACCGGGCTGTGGGACGCGCCGGTGCGCACTCCCGGCCTACGGTGGGGTGTGTGACCGGTGACCGACAGCATCGACAGCGCCGCGCTGACCCGTTGGCTCACCGAGTTCGCCCGGCTGGTGGGTGAGCAGCGCGAGCATCTCACCGCGCTGGACGCGGCCATTGGCGATGCCGACCACGGCAGCAACATGGACCGGGGCATGTCCGCGGTGCGCGCCGCGCTGCCCGGCCTCGGCGACGAACCGCCGGCAGGGCTGCTGAAGAAGGTGGCCAGCACGCTGATCAGCACCGTTGGCGGGGCGAGCGGGCCGCTGTACGGCACGTTCTTCCTGCGCATGGCCACGGCCGTGGGGCCTGTCGACCCCCTGGACGGGCCCGGCTTCGCCAAGGGGCTGCGCGCCGGGGTGGACGGCGTGGTGGCCCGGGGCAAGGCCGAGCTGGGCGACAAGACGATGTTCGACGCCCTCTCCCCCGCTGTGGACGCCCTGGACGAGACGCTCGCCGCCGGCACCGGGCTGGCCGAGGCGCTGAACGCGGCGGTCCGGGCGGCGGCGGCCGGCCGGGACGCCACCACCCCGCTGGTCGCGCGCAAGGGCCGGGCCAGCTACCTGGGCGAACGCAGCGCCGGGCACCAGGACCCCGGGGCGACCTCGGCGGCGCTGCTGCTCGCCGCGACCGCCGCCCTGACCGCTGGCTCCGGTGTGTCCGGTGGCTCGGCAGGTCGCTCCGGTAGCTCGGCAGGCGGCTCGACCGGTGGCTCGGGTGGCTCGACCGTGCCGGCCGCCGCGACCGGGGACGGGAGCTGAGCGGCGCGGTGGTCGGGATCGTCGTTGTCTCGCACAGCCGGGCGCTCGCCGACGCCGCGGTGGCGCTGGCCTCGGAGATGCTGTCCGGCCGGCCGGTACCCATCGAGGTGGCCGCCGGGCTGGACGACGCCACGTTCGGCACCGACGCGATGGCGATCGTCACCGCGATCACCGCCGCCGACGCGGCGAACGGGGCCGGCCGCGCGGCTGGCTCCGACGCGGCGAACGGGGCCGGCGTAGTCGTGCTGATGGATCTGGGCAGCGCGGTGCTGTCCGCCGAGCTGGCCCTCGAGCTGCTGGACGACGAAGTTCGGGAACGAGTGCTGCTCTGCCCGGCACCGCTGGTCGAGGGCCTGGTGGTCGCCGCGGTCAGTGCCGCCGGCGGGGCCAGCCGGGCCGAGGTCGCCGCCGAGGCGTCCGGCGCGCTGGCCGGCAAACTGTCCCAGCTCGGCACCCCGCCCGGCGAGCTCCCCCAGCCCGGCGAGCTTCCGCAGCCCGGCGAGCTCCCCCAGCCCGGCGAGCTCACCCAGCCCGGCGAGGTCCAGGCGTGCTCGGCAGGTGGTGCGCCCGCCGGGACCGGCTCCGTGGGCGGGCCGGTCGGCACCTTCACGGTGGTCAACGCGCACGGGCTGCACGCCCGGCCGGCCGCCGCGCTGGCCGCTCTGGTCCGCGGGCTCGAGTCGGACTCGCAGGCCAGGGTGGAGCTGCGCAACCTCACCACCGGGTCCGGCTGGGTGCCGGCGGCCAGCCTGTCCAAGCTGGGCACCCTGGGCGCGCTGGCCGGCCACCAGGTGGAGGTCAGGGCCGAGGGTGTCCGCGCCGAGGCGGCGCTGGACAAGGTGCTGGCGCTGGGTGCTCGGGGCTTCAACGAACTGGCCGCCCCGCCCCGATCCCCGGCGCCACCGGCTGGCGCGGCCCCCGCCGCCCGGCCGGTCGGGGCGCCGATCGGCGCCGCTCCGGGCCTGGGCATCGGGCCGGCCCGACCGCTGCGCACCGTGCCCGGGGCGGCCACCGAGCCGATACCGGCCACCCGCCCGGCTGGGAACCCGGCGGTCGAGTGGCGCCGGCTGACCGACGCGGTGGACATCGCCCGCGCGAACATCCGGCGGGTGCGGGCCCGGGCCGCGGCACAGGTGGGCGCGTCGGAGGCGGCCATCTTCGACGCGCACCTGGCCATGCTCGAGGACCCCGAGCTGCTCGGCGGCGCCCGTACCCGGATCGACGCCGGGCCGGCCGCCCAGGCCGCCGAGCCGGCCTGGGCGGCCGCGATCACCGAGGCGCACGACGCGCTCGCCGCGCTGCCCGACGAGTACCTGCGGGCCAGGGCGGCGGACGTCCGCGCGGTCGGAGACCAGGTGCTGCGCGCGCTGGCCGGCGGGCCCGCCGAAGTGGCCTGCCCGGAGGGCGTGCTGGTGGCCGCCGACCTGACCCCGGCCGAGGCCGCCGAGCTGGACGCCGGCCGGGTGGACGCGGTGGTGCTCGCCTATGGCAGCCCGACCGCGCACGCCACGATTCTGCTCCGCGCGCTGGGCATCCCGACGGTGGTGGGGGCGGGGTCGGCGGTGCTGCGGATCGCCGACGGCACGCTGGTCGCGGTGGACGGCACCCGGGGTGAGGTGATCGTCGACCCGGACACCGACATGCAGCGGGAGCTGCGGGAACGCGCCGAGGCTCTGGTTGAGGGGGACCGCGAGGCGCGGGCGCTCGCGGACAAACCCGCGGCCACCCTGAACGGGGTGCCGATCGCGGTGGCGGCCAACATCGGCTCGGTGGCCGACGCGCGCGCGGCCGCCGAACGGGGCGCCGACCTGGCTGGGCTGGTGCGCACCGAGTTCCTGTTCCTGGACCGGGACAGCGCACCGGACGCCGCCGAGCAGGAGTCCACCTACCGGGCGATCGCCGCCGCGCTGGGCGGGCGCCGGATCACCCTGCGCACCCTGGACGTGGGCGGCGACAAACCGCTGAGCTATCTGCCCACGCCGGCCGAGGCGAACCCGTTCCTCGGGCTGCGTGGCATCCGGCTCGCGCTGGCCCGCCCCCAGTTGCTGGCCGAGCAGCTGCTGGCCGTGGTCCGGGTCGCCCACGACACCCCGGTGGACGTGATGTTCCCGATGGTCAGCGCGCTCGACGAGCTGCTCACCGCGCGCCGGATGCTCACCGAGGCGGTCGCCCTGGCCGGCCGGGGCGACCCACCGGAGCTGCGCGTCGGGATCATGGTCGAGGTGCCGGCCACCGCGCTGAAAGCGGCCGTGTTCGCCCCGCACGTGGATTTCTTCAGCATCGGCACCAACGACCTGACCCAGTACACGCTGGCCGCCGAGCGGGGCAACGACACCGTCGCGGCCATCGGCGACCCGCTCGACCCCGGCGTGCTGCGGTTGATCGACGCGGTGTGCCGGGCCTCCGAGGGGGGCGGTCCGCTGGTGGCCGTCTGCGGTGAGCTGGCCGCCGACGAGCGGGCCGCCCCGGTGCTGCTCGGGCTCGGGGTGCGCGAGCTCAGCGTGAACCCGCGCGCGGTGCCGGGGGTGAAGCAGGCGGTGCGCGGGGTCGACCTGGCCAAGGCCACCGACCTGGCCGCCCAGGCGCTCCGCGCCGAGAGCGCCACCGCCGTCCGCGCCCTCCTAACCGCCTTCACCCCCTAACAGTCCCAGCGCGCCCCGCCGCACACATCGTCGTGCCACCGCCGGCGCGCCCCGCCGCGCGCCGACCAGCCCCGTTCGGCGCTCACACAGCCCGCGGCGTGCTCACACAGCGGCCCAATGCGCTGTGTCGAGCCCGCGCGCGCTGTGTCGAGCCACGCAGGCTGTGTGGGGCCCGCGCGCGCTGTGTCGCGCCGCGCAGGCTGTGTGCCGCCGGAGCGGCGGGGTGCTAGCCGGGCGGCTCGGGTGGGCGGCGGGCGGCCGCGAGGCGGGCGGCGAGGTTGGCGCGGAGGGCTTTTTTGTCGATCTTGCCGACCTTGGTTACCGGGAGGTCGGCCACGGTGACCAGGTGTTCCGGCAGCTTGAACCGGGCCACCTCGGCGGCCTCCAGCGCGGCGCGGATCTCCGCCAGGGTGACGGTGGCGCCCGGGCGGGGCACCACGTACACGCACACCCGCTCGCCGAGTACCGGGTCCGGCATGGCCACCGCGGCGACCTGGCTGACCGCCGGCAGCCGGTAGACCAGGTTCTCCACCTCCTCGGCGGACACGTTCTCACCACCTCGGTTGATCATGTCCTTGTCCCGGCCCTCGACGACCAGGTTGCCCTCCGGGGTGCGCCGGCAGATGTCCCCGCTGCGGTACCAGCCGTCGGCGGTGAACGCCCGGGCGTTCTGCTCGGCGGCCTGGTAGTAGCCGCGCGGGGTGTACGGACCCCGGGTGAGCAACGTGCCGGGTTCGCCGTCTGGCACATCCCGGTCCAGCTCGTCGACCAGCCGCACCTCGTCGTCCGGGGACATCGGCCGGCCCTGGGTGCCGCAGATGACCGAGTCCGGGTCGTCCAGCCGGGTGTAGTTGAGCAATCCCTCGGCCATTCCGAACACCTGCTGCAGGGTGGCCCCCAGCACCGGACGGACCCTGCGCGCGAGCTCGTCGGGGATCCGCGCGCCCCCCACCTGCAGCACCCGCAGCGTGCGCAACTGGTCGGCCCGCTGCCAGGCGGGCAGCTCGGTGGCGTATTCCAGCCAGCGGTTGGCCACCGCCGGCACCACGGCGGTGTGGGTGACACCCTCGGCCGCGATGGTGTGGAACGCCCGGGCCGGCTCCGGCGAGGGCAGCATGACGACCTGTCCGCCGGCCAGCAGGGTGCCCAGGATGCCCGGGCAGGCCAGCGGGAAGTTGTGCCCGGCCGGCAGGCTGACCAGGTACAC
>Ga0137415_10003490_pt1 | contig 15613 bp, 14 predicted proteins | sample CZODoug3_1_1_16f_FD_183082 | JGI IMG/M metagenome (GOLD analysis project Ga0137415, IMG submission 183082) | Vadose zone soil fungal communities from Angelo Coast Range Reserve, California, USA - CZODoug3_1_1_16fungal (Hybrid Assembly) | ecosystem: Environmental > Terrestrial > Soil > Vadose... | reverse complement strand
CCCAGATGGATGTTGCCGGCGAGCACGATGTGCGACGCGCGCAACCGCGCCGACGGCGTGACGATGCGCTTGCGAATCCCCGAGGCATCGATGCTGACGACCGGCGTATCCTCGAAAATCCGTGCCCCCGCCCGCCGCGCCAGCGCGGCAAGACCGTGGACGTATTTGCGGCCGTCGATCTGAAACGCCTTGGGATGATACACGCCGTGGAAATAATGATCGGTCTTGAGCTGATCGCGCACGCGATCGACCTGCCAGCCTTCCACGTCCGTCTCGAAATCCTCGCTCAGCATTTGCAGCCGGCTGATTAATTGTTCGCCGGCCTCGACATTGGAAACCTCCAGCGCTCCCTCGCTCAGCGCAATGCCCGGCATCAGCCCTTCGGTGGCGTTGGCCCGAACATAATCGGCGCCCTGCTTCGACAACGACCAGAGTTCGCGGCTGTCTTCAAAGCCGATGCGGGCGATCAATTCGCCGATCGGAAGAGCAAAGCCCGGCATCACGGTGCCGAGGTGATGGCCGGACGCGTTCCAGCCGACATGCCGGCCTTCGAGAACGGCGACGCTGGCGCCGAGCCTTGCTGCCTCCAGCGCCACGGTGAGGCCGGCGAGCCCCGCCCCCACCACACAGATATCGACGTCCAGATCGAACGAAAGGCGCGGGCGCTCTCGCATGTCGGCGCCATCGGATCTTGCGGCCATGCCTAAAGAAGTCTCACTCATACCGTTTTCTTACGGACGGATCAGTCGCTTGTCACCTTGTCCCGAGCTTCAGCTTGTACATTAATCCGCAAAGACCCGAAACGAATCGAGATCGCCATGCGCCGTTTGATGCTGCTGCGCCACGCCAAGACCGAGCACGACGCGCCGAGCGGCCGCGATCGGGACCGCCGATTGGATGAACGCGGCCGCACCGATGCCGCGGAGATCGGCCGCTGGATCGGCCGTCACCCACCTTTTCCCGATGTAGTGCTGGTTTCGCCCGCGATCCGAGCCCGCCAGACCTGGGAGATTGCCTGGGAAGCGATGAAAAACTTGAGCCCCCAGCCGCAGGTTGAACTTCTGCCTGAGCTTTATGGAGCCGACCCCTCGCAGCTTCTGCAAACCGTCCACGCATCTTCATCCGATCCGAAAGTCCTGATGCTGGTCGGGCATAATCCCGGAATGCATGAACTGGCGCTTGCGCTTACCGGCAGCGGTGAAGCCGCCGCACGCAAGGCGCTCGCCGACAACCTGCCGACCTCGGGGCTTGTGGTGTTCGACTTTGCGGGCGGCGACTGGGCCAACGTGGCATTCCGTCGCGGACGGCTGGTGCTGTTCGTCACCCCGAAGGGGCTCAAGCAAACCTCCGGCGAGTAAGTGGAACCATCTGCCGCGTCGCCCTAACCAGGTTTCATGCTATGTTGACTTCACACACGGAGGCGCAGATGTTCAAATCCATTCTCGTGCCGATCGATCTTTCCGATACCGAACTGGCGAAACCCGCGATTGCGACGGCAGCGACACTGTCGCAGACCTGGAGCGGCACGGTGCGGCTTCTGAATGTGCTGCCGATGACGCCGGTGATGCTGGCGGAATATGTGCCCGCCGATTTCGACGCCCAGCAGCGCCAGGCCTCTGAGGAGGCACTCGCCATCGTGGCCCGCGAATCCGGCATCGATGCCCAGCGCATCTCGAGCGTGGTGCGCCAGGGCGGCATCTATCACGAGGTTCTCGAAGAGGCCGCGGCTATACATGCCGACCTGATCGTCATGACATCGCACCGGCCGGCGATGCGGACCTATTTTCTCGGCTCCAACGCTGGCCATGTGGTGCGCTACGCCAAATGCTCGGTGCTGGTGGTCCGGCACTAGCGATACCGGCTTCGAAATCGCAGGCGTGACCGGGGTGGATGCCGACGCATCGAGGATGCGCGACGGGGTGAAGATCGAAAACCTGGTCGCGCCGCAGATCTAATGACGAGCGTTGCGTTGATGGCGACCTTGGCCTTCACCCCTCGCCCGCCAGCCGAAACGTTCCTTCCATCATCTGCACGCAACCGCCGCCGACATGCGCCGAAACCACAACGCCGTTTTCTTTGCGGACACGGGTCAGCAACAGGCTTGGCCGCCCCATGTCGACACCCTGCCCTATGCGCAGCTTCAACTCGCCGTCCCGCTTACCGGACAAATCTGCAAGCAGCGCGGCGGCGGCCACGGTGGCGCTGCCGGTGGCGGGATCTTCGGCGAGGCCGCTCGATCCTGGAAAAAACATCCGCGCCTGCAGGTCGGTTGCCTTCTCTTCCGGCGGCACGTCGCGCGTATAGAGGTAAACCGCAAGGGCTCCATCGCATGGGAATGTCCGCTCAAATGTCGCAGCATCAGGCCTGGCGCGCCGCAGCGCATCGCGCGAACCCATCTCCGCCACCAGGAACGGCATTCCGACCGAGACGATCATGGCTGGATGCTGGTCGGTCCTGATATCCGCGGCCGACAGCGCTACCGTGGCCGCCGCCTGCTCGGCGCTGAACTCCGTCAGTCGGCTGAGCGGTTGCGGCGCGGTGAGTTCGGCGCCGACGACCCTGCCGCCTTCCGTCAAGATTTCGACGGGCACCGGACCGGCGCCTTCCTCGAACTTCAGCCGCGCCGGCGGTTTTGACGCCTGCGTCGCCAGCACAAAGGCGGTACCGACATTGGGATGACCCGCGAACGGGATTTCGCGGCTCACGGTAAAGATCCGCACCTGCGCGTCATGCGCGGCATCGCGCGGCGGCAACACGAAGGTGGTCTCGGAATAATTGAACTCGACCGCAATGGCCTGCATCTGCGCGGTGGAAAGCCCGCCGGCGTCCAGGACCACCGCAAGCGGATTGCCGCCGAAGGCGCGGTCGGTGAAAACGTCCACGGTGATATAGCGACGTTGCATGAGAGATCTCCGGTTCGGTAATCAACGTGATCAGTGTCGCGCCCAGTCTGTTCCTATCGCGCGACATGATTGAGTCGCGGTAACTGTCCGTTCCCGAATCGAGTCAAATCAATGTGAATATGATTTGCGTCGTCCTCGAAGCCGCCCCAGCCCCGGATCTGTACCACCGCGGACCGCGGCCTCGATCTGGCAGCGAGCGAGCCCGATGTCGCGCAATTCACGGTCGTCCCGTTTTCGCAACGCGTTGATCGCAGCCCGGCGCTCCCAACGGGCCGCCAGGGCGTGTGTGCAAATTCCGATCCAGCGGACAAATCCGCCCAACCCGCCAGTAGCTGCGCGTCGTGTGGCGCTGGAGAAAATCACGGTCATATCGGTTCTCCAATCGGCTTCCGCGCGGCAAAGCGATGCCGTTGGTGCAGAGACGCTGGTCGACAGCGGCAGCACCTCAGCGACGAAAGATCGCTCTCGCTTTCCCTCAGTGCAATGGCGGTTTGATTGCCTCAAAATAATCTGTAAATGTATCGGTGCAAGCAAAACATTGCTCTCGGTGCAATAATGTCGAAATTCGAATATGTGAAGTTGGCCGACGCCGTTGCCGCCGAAATCGCCGACGGCTCACTGAAGCCGGGCGATCGCCTGCCGCCGCAGCGCACCTTCGCCTACGAACGCAAGATCGCCGTCTCAACCGCAAGCCGGGTTTACACGGAGCTGCTGCGTCGCGGTCTGGTGGTCGGCGAAGTTGGACGGGGCACGTTCATTTCCGCAGAAGCGCGGCGCGGAGTAGCCGCACCGAACGAACCGCGAGGGGCCCGCATCGATTTCGAATTCAATTACCCGCAGCTGCCGACACAATCGGCATTGATTGCAACAAGCCTGGAGGGCCTGGACAGGCCGGAAATGCTCGATGTCTGGTCGAGGCAATCGACCAGCATCGGAACGCAAGCTGCGCGAAACGTCGCTGCGGATTTTCTCGCCCGTCAAAACTGGTCTCCAAAGGCGGAGCAACTGGTGTTCACCTCCAGCGGCCGGCAATGCATCGCAGCCGCGCTTGCCGCGGTGGTGCCGACCGGCGGCCGATGCGGCGTCGAGGCGCTGACGTATCCCTTCATCAAGGGCATCGCCGCCCGGCTCGGCGTTACGCTGGTGCCATTGGCGATGGATAATGCAGGCGTCCGGCCGGACTCGTTGCAAAAGGCTCATCGCGAGGGGCACCTATCGGCCTTGTACATTCAGCCGGTGATTCAAAATCCGCTGGGCATGACGATGCCATCGTCGCGCCGTGCCGATCTCTTGCGGGTGGTTGAAAAGCTCGGCCTCGTTGTCATCGAGGACGCGGTTTACGGCTTTCTCGATGACGAACCGCCGCTCGCCGCGCTCGCGCCGGAGTCATGCATCGTGCTTGATAGCCTTTCCAAGAAAGTCGCGCGCGGGCTGGCGCTCGGCTTTATCGTTCCCCCGCTTCGCTTGCGCGAAAGCGTCATGGCCTCCGTGCGTTCTGGCGGATGGACCGCGCCGGGATATGCGTTCGCGGCCGGGCAACGGCTGATGAGCGACGGCACCGCCTCCGAACTTTCAAGACTTAAGCGGATCGATGCTCGGCAACGTCAGAAAATCGCGACTGCCTGCCTGTCCGGCTTCGAGATCCAGACCAACAGCAAATCGTATCATCTGTGGCTGACGCTGCCGCCGCACTGGCGGTCTCAAACATTTGTCGCCGCCGCGGCCCGGCGAGATATCGCCTTGACCCCCTCAATGACCTTCGCGGTGACCCCTGGACATGCGCCGAATGCCATACGGTTGGCCTTGGCCGCGCCCGCGATGGAGCAGCTCGAGGCGGGGCTGCGAACGCTGTCGGGAATGTTGAACGCAAAGGAAGAGGATTTCGATTCCACTGAATAGCGGCGCTGGAGGCGATTACCCTTCGGCTCGTTCACTCCGGCCACTCCGCGATAAAACCCCTGGCCTTGTAGGGCTCGATCTTGTCCCACTCACTGAGAACCCGGATCCGGAAATCCGGATCGGTATGCCAGAGCGCCAGCGGCGTCTCAAAACTGTCGACCGTGATCAGCATCTTCTCGACCTCCGGCCAGTGCCGGTGCAGCGTCATCGGGTAGCGGCGCGCGGTCCAGGTGTTGCCGAGGCAGATGACGCTGCGGATATTCGCAAGGCCCAGGGCGGCTTCGAGGACCGGCAGCGAGAAGATGACGTTTTCGCCGGTGTTCCTCGCGCGATGCTCTTCCAGGATGCGGTCAGGCGGAATGCCCCGCTCAACCATCGCGGTCTTGATGATCTCGCATTCGGATAGCGTCGAGCCCGGCGTCACCCCGCCGCTCACGATCGACCAGCGAAACAAGCCCTCGCGCCAAAGCCTAAAAGCTTCATCGGCACGCCCGCCGATATCCTCACGGGTGCCGAACACGAACAGCAGATCGGCGGGTTTGATCGGCGTCGCGACAAAATGCCTGGCGCTGATCTCGGCGATCTCGGCCTTGGCCGGCCATCGCGTGCGTCGATCCTCCACGTCCGCCTCGCATGCATGCTGAATCAGGCGCCGACAATGCGGCGCGCCGGCCGCAACGCGAAGTCACGTTTCGTTGCGCTTTTTTGCGAGAAGCAGGATTACGGCAACAGCGCCGCAGGCAAATGATCGAACGTATAGGCCCGCGGCCTGTTGCGCGCCACAAAGCCGCCGATCTGCCACGCGAATAGAGCAGCGAAGCCGACCAGAAACAACGCGCCCGAAAATTCGCTGGTGGCAATGGCGCGAATGAAGAGTCCCGATATCGCGATCCCGACCAGCGCGAGCAACACGATGCCGGCGGCATAGGTTTTCGGCCCCACGCCACCGATCAGGGCGGCCTTGCTTCCGGCCTGCTTCATGCGCCGATGCAGCTGCGTGACGAAGGCGCGGTAATCCCGATCCTGCGGCGCCATCAAGGCGACGGTCTGCCAGCTGGTCGAGAGGATCGTGATTTTCTGACGGTTGGCAGATTCGATATCAGCGCGAAACCGCCGCGACTGCATCGACACCGGCCGGTAGGATAGACGGATCGCCGCGATATCGGCATAAGCCCAGATCCCGGACTTGCCGCCGACCTGCCACGACAATCCACCGTCGGTCAGCTCGAATTGATGCGCCGAGCCGATCAGCGACGCCTTGTAGGCGTAGCAGACGTTGCTGGCAGTCTCGTCCGGCAAATCGGTCGTCACAGGCAATGTGCTGATCCCTCGGGATGGACGCCGGTACTCGGGAATCGCATGTCCCGGCTAGCGCGAAAGACATGCCCACAAATAGCCAAGTGTTGCGAGCGCGCCCAATGCGGTGCGCACGGCATGGAGTGCGCCCCACTTGACGACAAGCGCGCGCGTTGGCGGCCCCGCCTGATCCGGTTCGGTCGCCAGCAGTGCATCGTTGGTGGGTTTGATGCCGATCAGCGTCCACGGCCACGGCGCGATCATCGCAATACTGCCGATCAAAAACAGGGAATGCGAGGTCTGCCACCACGCGATCAACCCCAACAGAAAACCCACCAGCGCGAGCGACGCCTGCATTGCGGCCCCGCGCTTGTAGGACGGCTTCCATTCGGTGAGCAGCGCGCGGTCGTCGAGCAACAGCCGCGCCGGCTGCTCGGCGACACCAACATAAAGCGCCGCCCCGGTGAAGATCGCGGCGACCGTCAGCGCGAGAAGACCGATCGTCATGTGCCGAGCCTTTCCTCGAGGGATTGCTTGATCAAAAGATTGCTTGAACTCTCTGCCTCCGCTTGCGCGGCGAGCCGGCTTTACCTTACAAGCGGGCCATGGCCGAGACGACCTATTTTCCACGCCGCCTGATCCTCGCCGGCGCGATGATTTCTGGAGTGCTGCTGGCGCTCGCCGTGCACATGCTCGGCGCGCGCTACGGCCTCGACCTCGGCGGCCTGTGGCGATCCGATGCCGGCGAATTCATGCCCGCGGGAGCGGCCGTGGCGTGGTGGCTGATCGCGACGGTCGGCTTCTCCGGCGGCTATTTCACCGCCACACTGATGGCCAGCGCGGTGTCGGGGCAAATTCCGCAGCGGATGCGGCAGTTCCTGATCGGCGTCGGGGTGCTGGTGCTGGCGGGCGCGGGCCAGGCCGCCGCCGCGCCTAGTCCGATCCCGACGATATCGGGCGTGCTGGCAGGTCTCGCAGCGCTATGCCTTGGCGCGCTGATGGCGTTCTGCGGCGCGCATTTTGCCCTGCGCAAGGCGTGAGCTGGCGCATTCGCGTTTGGGCCGGCCGCGCGCAATCATCCGGAGAGTCCGGGCACCAACTCGCCGCCGGTTTCGACCTTGAGCGTCGAGCCGGAAAAATCGTTTCCAACAGGCTGGGAACGACCGCCGAGATGTTTCGCCAGAAACGCCTCGGCCACGCCATAGAAGGCAAGCCGGTTTTCCGGCCGGGCGAAACCGTGCCCCTCGTCGGAAAAGGTGATGTAGGTGACCGGCACGCCGCGGTTCTTCAGCGCCGTCACCATCTGCTCCGATTCCGCCGCAACGACCCTGACGTCCTGCATGCCCTGGGCGACCAGGATCGGACGTGTCGCGCGTTCGAGATGGTTGATCGGCGAGCGCTCGGTGAGAAAGGCGCGGCCTTGTTCGGTACCGGGGTCGCCGAGCCGGTTTTTCCAGACGCTGATCCAGGGACCCCAATAGGGCGGAATCGTCGCCATGAAGGTCATCAGATTGGAGATGCCGAACATGTCGACGATGCAGGCGAATATTTCGGGCGTCTTGGTCGCCGCCATCAACGCCGAGTAACCGCCATAGCTCGCGCCAAAGAACCCGACGCGCTTGGGATCGGCGATATCATGCGCGACCGCCCAATCGACCGCGTCGATCAGGTCGTCGTGCATCCGCCCGCCCCATTCGCGGTCGGCGGCGGCGACAAACGCTTTGCCGAATCCGGTCGAGCCCCGGTAGTTGACGCTGAGCACCGCATAGCCCCGGTTTGCGAGCCATTGATGGGTGGAATTGAAGCCCCATTGATCGCGCGCATAGGGCCCGCCATGGATCAACAACACCATCGGCAGCTTGCCGACCCCTGCTTCCGTTGCCGGCAATGTCAGATAGCCGTTGAGGCGAAGTCCGTCGCGCGCCGGAATGATCACCGGCTGCAATTTTCGCAACGCCGCGCCATCGAGCGACTTGCGCTGCCTGAACAAGCTGCGCACTTCGCGCGTTTGACGATCGAGCAGCGCATATTCGCCGCTCTCCGCGTCGCGTTCGTAAAACACCGTTACCATGCGATTGTCGGCACTGCGCTCGATAATGTTGACGTCGCCGGGCCCATGCCTGGCCAGATCCGCCAGATCCTGCGCCGCGCCTGGATCGACGACGCACCAGTGCGCACGATCCCTATTCGATCGCGCGGCGATCGGACGACGCTGGTCGTCGAAGGAGACTTCCACGATGTCGGCTTCGTCGTCGGCGGCGAGCAAGGTGGCTTTGCGGGTCGCCATGTCGACGGCGAAAAGTGCCGCTTTGTCTCGCTCCCGCGAGTCGAGCATATGCAGCGTCCGGCCGTCGGCGCTAAAGTCGAGCACCTGCGTGCTGTCGGTATCGCCGATCGGTACGCTGGTGAATGGTGACCAGCTCCCGTCACCGCGACGCTCGAAATATTCCGACGTGCCGTCGGTTGCGATGCGCGAACTCAACCGCAGTTGAAAGTCGCTGTCGGTGATCAGCAAGAGATATTCGTCATTCTCGTAAAGCAGCTCGCTCGCCCCGGTCACGAGGTTGACCCGAAACAGGTCGAAATATCGCTTGTTGCGTGCGTTGTGCCGCAGCAGCATCTGATCGGGAAATTTGTGATCCACCTCCTGCAGGAACGACTTGACCCCGCGCTCCGGGCTCAGTGGCACGATGGCGCCGCTGACGATATCGACGCTCGAGGCGCGCCAGTTCTCGTCACCGTCGCGCTCCTGGAAATAGACCAGATGGCGATTGGTGCGCGCCCAGCGGAAGTAGGCCGCCAGATTGCGATCGGTGGCGCGCGTCACGGGCCGCGCCGCGGCAAGATCGGCGACCGGCGTGACCCAAAGATTGCGGACGCCGTCGATTGGGGCGAGAAAAGCCAGGGTTTGGCCGTCGGGACTTACTCTTACGCTGCCGTAATCGGGGTTGTCGAAATAGACCTTCCGGGCGACGAGATCCGCCTGCTGCGCGCCAGCGTTCGACGCGAAGCCCAAGAAGGGCAGCGCCGTTCCCAAGGCGGCGCTGCGGCGCAGGAAGTCGCGGCGGTCGATCGGAGCGGCGGACATGCGAACCTCCGTCTAAGCGGCCGCGCTTGTGCCGGCCCGCTTCACAACCCTAGATGCGACGAGCCATATCCGCAACAAACTGCTCCGGATCATTACGAATCTTTCATGGAAGCGCCGAACCAGATCACTGCTCCGGCTGCGAGCAGCAGGCACGCCGAGATGATCAGCGACCAATGCGTGCCCCCCATGAAGGCGTTGGCCTGCCCGGCCAGCGAGCCGAACAGCGCGACACCCAGCACGCTGCCGGTTTGCCGGCTCGAATTCAGTACGCCGGCGGCGATGCCGGAGCGCGACTTCTCGACGCTTCCGAGCAGCGTCGATGTGAGCGGCGGCACCAGCAGGCCAAGACCGGCGCCAATGATGGTCAGTTGCGCGCCGATTGCCCAGTAGCTGGTGCCACGCTCGATCCCGAGCAGCGCCAGACATCCGCATGCCGCCATCGCATTGCCCACCGCGATCGTCGCGGGCGCACCGATGCGCTCGGCCACGCGCGCGGCGACCAGGTTGACCGGCAACACCGCTCCCAACATCGGCAGGAACGCAAGGCCGGTCGCAAACGGCGACAATCCGTTGACGCGCTGGAAGTACAGGCTGAAAACGAAGATCAATCCATAGAACGCAACGTTAACGAGAAGGCCGACCAGCGCCGTCAGCGCGAACAGCCGATGCCTGAACAGCGACAGCGGCAGCATCGGTTGCGACGCGCGCCGTTCCTGCCACACGAACAGGATCGCCAGCATCGCCGAGGCAGCCAAGCCCGCGATCACGAACGGATGACGCCAGCCAAGCGTGCCGCCTTCGATGATCGCGCCGGCAAGACAACCAAGCGCTGCGATCGCCGCGGCCTGGCCCGGCAAATCGATCTCGCGCTCCTGATATCGCGTAGTCTCGGTGGCATAGCGCCAGCTCAACCACAGGCCGGCGATACCGATCGGCAGATTGACCAGGAAGATCGACCGCCAGCCGTTCAACGCAATCATGGCGCCGCCAATCAACGGCCCGGAGATCAGTGCGAGGCTGGCGCCGGCGGCCCAAATTCCCACCGCGCGACCGCGCTGTTTTTCGTCCGGATAGGCGTGGCTGAGCAGCGCAAGCGAGTTGGGAACGAGAATGGCGGCACCGAGTCCCTGGACCGCTCTTGCCGCGATCAGGATCGCGGCATTGGGCGCGAGCGCACAGGCGACGGATGCGGCCGTGAAAACGGCAAAACCCGCCATGAAGATTCGCTTGGCGCCGAGCCGATCGCCGAGCGCCCCTGCTGTCAGAATGAAGGCGGCGAAGGCGATGGTGTAGGAGCTGACAACCCACTGCAGCTCGGAAACGCCGCCACCCAGCGAGGCGCCGATGCTGTTGAGCGCGGTGTTGACGATGGTGACGTCGAGCTGGACCACGCCGTAGCCAAGGCTCATGGCCGCCAGCGTCAGCACAGTTGCGAGGTTCGAGCGAGCCGACCGGGCATCCGGCCGGGAGCTTGCGTCGGCTGGAAATGACTGGAATTTCAAGGAAGTACTTCGCATGGATCACCTCAATTTTGAGGGACCAACGCAACAACAGGTGCTCCGTTTCATCAAAACGTTTCGGCCGTGATCGAAGTATTGTTGTGTGCGGCCCGTTCGACGCAAAACGCCGCGCGGAGAGATTCCGGCGCGGCGTTTTGCCTCAGTTCAGGCTCAACCTTTAAGATCAGCCCGCGGCGCGCAGGTTGATCTTGCTCTCGGCCAGCGTAGTCAACTTTTTGTCAGTGGCCCTTTCCTCATCGAGGGTCTTCTGCAAGACACTTGCGCAATCGTTGCGGCCAAGCTGCTTTGCCCACGCGATCAGGCTGCCATAGCGCGTGATCTCATAATGCTCGGCGGCCTGGGCGGCGTTGATCAATGCTGCATCCAGCACCGATTTGTTCTCGACCTCACCGGTGACCTCGTCCGCTTCCTCGATGATGCCGTCGATCGCCGGGCAGTCAACTGCCTTCACCTCGGCGCCATGCATCTTGAACACCTGTTCGAGGCGCTGCACATGGGTTTTGGTTTCGTCGAGATGGGTCAGAAAACCCTGCTTGAGCTGCTTGTCGGTCGCCTTTTCCGCCATTTTCGGAAGCGCCTTCACGAGCTGCTTCTCGGCATAATAAATATCCTGCAGCTGGTGCACGAACAGGTCGTTCATGGTTCTGATGTCTTTGGTAAAAATTCCCATCGCGCGGATCCTTTTTAATTGGGAACACACAGCGAAGCCTTTGTCGTGGCCGCCGCGCCGATATGTTCGATTGCTGATACAGCGCTAACCGGCGGATCCCGGGGTTGTTCCTGCTGCTTGCGAAAACGTCGCGCGATGGAACAGGGAACATCGCGAAAAATGGAACGGCCGGACCGCCGCTGCACGAGACTCGAATTTTGGCCGTTGCGGCATATGTACGGTGTGTGACAGCCAGCGTCGATCCAAGGCCGAAGCTGGCGTTGTCAAGGGCTGCACAACGACACGTTTTTGCCTTATGGGTCTTTGCAGGTGGAGCGATTGGCCGCCGTTTGCCGAGGATCGCTACGATGGGCTACCAACTTGTTGCCGCCCTGCCGGGAGGACGAATGCACCGACTGCTGACCACGCTTGGGCGTGGTTTCAAGAAACGGATCGGCTGGAAACGGCTTGGGATCGCCGCGAGCCTCCTTATCATCGCCTTCGCGATCACGACGCTGGTCCGCACCCTCAAGGGCGTCGATACCGGCGTGATCCTGACTGCGCTAACGGAAATACCGCCCGCTCACATCGGGCTCGCCGCGCTATGTGTGCTCGGCGCGTTCTGTACGCTGACGTTCTATGATTTCTTCGCGCTGCGGACCATCGGCAAGAAAAACGTGCCCTACCGCATCGCGGCGCTGTCGAGCTTCGCCAGCTATTCGATCGGCCACAACATCGGCGCCACCGTGTTCACCGGCGGCGCGATCCGCTTCCGGATCTATTCGGACTACGGCCTGAGCGCCATCGATGTCGCCAAAATCTGCTTTCTGTCGGGCCTGACGTTCTGGCTCGGCAATACCTTCGTGCTCGGCATCGGCATGGCGCTGCACCCCTGGGCAGCTTCCGCGATGGATCAGCTGCCGCCGGCCGTCAATCGGCTGATCGCGCTGGGCGGCATCGCCGCGATCGTCGCCTATCTCATCTGGCTGGCCCTGGGCGACGAGCGGCGCAAACTCGGACAGAACGGCTGGAAAGTGACATTGCCCTCGGCGCCGTTGACGCTACTGCAAATCCTGATCGGCGTGGTCGATCTCGGGTTCTGCGCACTGGCCATGTACCTCCTGATGCCGGCACAGCCGGGAATCGACTTTGTATCACTGGCGGTGGTGTTCATTCTGGCGACCCTGCTCGGCTTCGCCAGTCATGCACCGGGCTCGATCGGCGTGTTCGACGCGGCGATGCTGGTGGCGTTGCCTGAATTCGGTAGGGAACAATTGGTGGCCACGCTGGTGGTGTTCCGGATCCTGTATTTCCTGATCCCCTTCGGCATCGCCATTTCGGTCATGGGCACCCGCGAATTGTGGCTCAATGTCGTGCTGCCCTGGCAGGAGCGCCGCAAGCTTCACGAGGCCTGCCCGCCCTCGTCCGCCGTGCCGCAGCCGGTGAAGTGCCGGCCGAGGAAGGGCTAGGGGCCGCGCCCTCCGGACCCGCGCCATCTGGACTCCCTTTGGCTTTTGGGTGATCTCTCTTATTTCCGCCCTATCGGTAACGTCAAACGCGTCATGATCCGAATTCACCTCCGTTCGATAATCCTCGGAGCGCTGCTCGTGGGCGCGCTCGGCGCGCTGCCGACACGGTGGGTGGCGGCGCAGACCGCTGCCGCGGCGGCGCAAGGCGCGCCGGCGGCAGCGCAGGGCGCGCCGGACGCCCCGATGCAGATTTCGTGGGAGGTCCGCAACCGCTTTCGGCTGTTCCGCGAAGAGCGCGATTTCCTGCTCCATACCGATAGCGCGCGAGGCCGCAGTATTCTCGGCTCGGAACAGGCGCTGGAGCTGCAGAGCGACGGCCGCGGCTGGGCGCGCAACACCGTGAACCGCCTCTGCATCGATCTGGCGGGCCGCGTCAGCGAACCCTGCACCCGCGATAACGTCAAGGAAAGCTACCTGGCGCCATCAGATCATCCCGTCACCCTCAGGCTGACCGGCGCTATCCCGGTGGGCGCCACCTGCGCCTGGTCGCTCGACGATGGCGAGGGGCCGCCGCGGCAAACCACGCTGGATTGCGCCGAGCCACTGAGTTTCCGGGCGCGCTATGGCCGCCCCACGATGGCTTCCGTGGACGTCGCCAGTGGTCCCGACGCGCCGCAGCGCGTCGCGAGCGAGATCATGGTGCGCGATATTTTCATCGCCGGCCTCGGCGACAGCATTGCATCGGGTGAAGGCAATCCGGACCGGCCGATCGCATTGTCGGACGAGGGTTTCTGCTTCCGCTCCTATCTCGGAACCGCCGGCGCCCAATATTATCGCCCGAGCCGAGCCGGCTACAAAGGTGGCCGGGCCTGCGAAGCTCCGGACTCGCTGCAGATGTGGCAGCAGCAAAGCGCGCTCTGGTTCAATTCCGCCTGCCATCGCTCGCTCTACAGCTATCAGACCCGCACCGCGCTGGCGCTGGCCGTGCAATATCCTCATATCGCGGTGACCTATCTGCCGCTGGCATGCACGGGCGCCACCATCCCCGACGGGTTGTTCGGCGGACAACGCGCGCGGGAATGCCCACCGACCAAGTCCACCGGCTGCCAAACCACGGTCAACGCGCAATTGGCCGAATTGCGCGATGCCGTCGCCGCCGCGAAGCGCCGTCAACCCGATCGCAACCTCGATCTGGTCCTGCTGTCGATCGGCGCCAATGACATCGGCTTTTCGGGGCTGGTCGCGGACGTGATCGTCGACACCCCGACCGAACGCGTGCTGTTTCGGCGCACCGGCGTCATGGGATCGGTAGAGGATTCGCGCGCGGCGCTGGCGCAGGAGCTGCCGCAAAGCTTCGGCAAATTGAGAGAGGCGCTAAAACCGCTGGTCGGCGACATGTCGCACGTCGTCTATGTATCCTATGCCAACCCGACCCTGGCCGACGGCGCGCCCTGCCCCGGCGGACGCGCCGGCTTCGATATCCATCCCTCCTTCAACGCCCAGCCGCAACGGCTGGCCAACGTGTCCGGCTATGTGCAGAGCGAATTCCTGCCGCAGTTGAAGGCGATCGCGTTGTGCCAATCGGGGATACTGTGCCGCGATCCCGCCGCCGATCGCATGACCTTCGTTGAAGCCCATCAGGCCGCCTTCGCGGATCACGGCTTCTGCGCCCGCGGACAAAACGATCCGGTATTCGATCGGGAATGTTTTTCCGCCAAGGGCGAAAGCTTCGATCCTGATATCGTTACGGCAGCCAGCCAGCCGATGCTCTGCGGCCGCAGCGCCGGGGAATATCGCGCCTATCTGCCGCGCGCGCGCTGGATCCGCGACGCCAACGACAGCTACTTTGCGGCGATGACCTATCCGCAAGGGCTGCCGTCTTCCAGTCAGCCCGCCGATATCCACGACGCGACCTGGGGTATCCTTTCCGCGGTTTATGGCGGCGCGGTGCATCCAAGCGCCGAAGGTCACGCCGCTATGGCGGACGCGGCGTTGCCCGCCGCGGCTTCGGTGCTGCAGCTCGATGCCGCTCCGTCCGAGATTAATCAGGAGCCGACAGCGCCTGTCGTGATCGCGCCGGACCCGCGCCGCCGCGGATCGTACTAACGCGCGGGCGCAGCTACGGGCGCTACGGGCGCATTGCTCTTCTTCGCGACAACGGGAGGCTTGACCGCCGCGACCGGGGGCTTGTTCGCCGCGGCGGCCGGGGTCGCAGCCAGTGCCGGCAGGTATTTCGCCACGATGGCGGGATCGAGCGAGGTCATCGCCGTATCGGGCAATCGCGACCAGGTCTCATCCTTGCCAAGCAGCGAAATCCCCCAATAGCCACGCATCGTGAGCGACTGCCCGTCAGGGCTGACGCTCATCTTCGCCTTATAGATCTTGCCGTCACGCGGATCGAGAACGTTGCCGTCCTCATACTTCAGACCATCGCGCTTCATGTTCCTGATGAAAGAAAGTCCGAGCAGCGGCGCGTTCTTGCGGTCGTCGGTGCATTTCGCGCAAATCTCGTTGGGATCTTCACCCGGAAGCGGGAACGTCTTGGCGATCACGCCCTCGAAAATGCCGTCGTGATCGACGACGAGCACCCACACCACCGGCTTGCCATCCTCGACCTTCTGCCACCACCCAGCCGCTAACGGCTCCGCCGCCCGGCCCGGAATGATGGCGAGCAACATGACGAGGCCAGTCATGATTGGCAGCATCAGTCGGAACTTGGATATAGCGTTCAACATCGTGATCACCTGACCAACCCATCGAGCGATGGCTCAAGACTACGGCCATTTCGC